>Ga0123341_1003367_pt1 | contig 13674 bp, 10 predicted proteins | sample Turbeapinknodule_FD_89959 | JGI IMG/M metagenome (GOLD analysis project Ga0123341, IMG submission 89959) | Root nodule microbial communities of legume samples collected from Mexico - Turtle bean Mexico pink nodule | ecosystem: Host-associated > Plants > Roots > Nodule | place: Mexico: Nepantla... | reverse complement strand
TTATGCCACATTTTGAAGAAAAATTATGACATTTATGAAACTGTCGTATTATACATTTAATTGTGGTGGTTTTTAATAACCGTCATATTATAACTGTCACTATATACAAGTTTTTTTGTAGTGAAACTCAAATGTCAAGTTCATCTTTGATTAGTCTCCACCATTGACAATAATTTTGAGGTCAGGAATGGAGCTCAACTTGCATGGCTAGCTTCCTCAATCATCATCCACATACACTTCTCATGTGATTCATCAGCATAATCAAACTTGACCTTCAAGCTATATAGCCACATTCCACACTTCATTCCAAGTTTATAAAACCACGTGAAATGTATGCATTGAGGGTACCAAGTCCTTGATTATCTATATAAGTTGTGCACATAACTTCACGTCACAACACCTCTTTGTGCAACATGAGGCACTGCAAATATATACCTACTTAGTAAACAACAACAACAAATAGTTCTAGTGCAGCAACAATGTTGATTTCTTTGGAGGCTTTGGCGATGGCAGGGGCAAGTAATATCCAATTGGCGATGGATATGGAAGAATGGGAGCACAGAGATTGTGAGCAGAATCCACCACCTCATTTGCTGGCTGAAGATTACTACAATGAAGAACATTTTGTCACCTTCACAAATCATCAAGAGAAGCTAGATAGGTCTGGGGAAAAGAGGAAAAGAAAATGCATGAGGTCAACAGAATCAAAGCTGCGAGCACTTGTAACAGTATGCATGTTCATGATTATGAGCGATGCATGCACATGTAGTTCACGTCCTAGTAGGAAGAAGCATTAATAATTTGAGTTTGACACTCAGAGGGAAGACCAATTCAATATGCATGTTCCACCATGTTCATCTAGGGATACAAATTTCTTTCAAATAAAAGTTACAAATGGTAGAATTTCTGATACCAGAAGCAATAAATATTACATACATATATAGATATATAGAGCGAGAGAAATGGGAATGGCTTTTTCTTTCTTCCATTGGCAACTTGAAGTAATTAATGAATTATTGCAATGATCTTGTACCTCCTAATTAGCGTCTATGATAAGCATGAAATTTCTGGAGAAGATTGGCATTAAATCTTGGTAGATCTGTGTCTTCACGTGATTCTGAATAAGTAGAAAAACAAACAATTTTTATCTTAATATAATATAATCAATGGAATCAAATCTTCCCTTATCTGATTTTCTGTCCCTCTAAATGGATTCGTATCTACCCTTATCTAATTAAAAAGGAAATAGTTTTTTTAGATAGTAGAATAAAAATAGCAATTAGAGCAAAAGTATTATCTAATTTTTTATAATAATACTATAACTATGGTATAAATTAGATAATACTCATATCTACTTATGATATGTTAAAAATTTTGTAGAGATGTAGAGTAAATGAAGTATTTATCTCAAGAAAACTCAATTGGATATAGATTTGACTTTGTGAGATTAGTGGGAGTACAAAAAAATGCATGGAACTTGAGAGGAGATTGGATTAGATAACGTTCATTTAGTAAGTATTGAGTGTGGAGAAGGATGTCCCCATAGCAGATATACTTAATGTGTATTAGAATTATATTACCTTAATATATTTTATACATAGCTATCAGTACTCATACCGAGGTGTCCTAGGACCTAATGTGTATTAACATCCTATTACCTTAATATATTTTGAATGAACTTTTTCGATGAAAATTCGAACAAAATCCCTTCACTGGAAAGACATCTAGCAATTACAAAACATGGTAAAAAAAACACTTTTATAATGTACGAGATCCCTGATGCATCAGGACATCAATATAGGAGTTTCAGCAAGTGCACACTAAACTAAAATAAAATTATGCCTATCTACTTGAAAGATAGGCATAATTTTGAGATTCTAACACCATCCAACTGGCTGTGTTTGGAAATCCACTTGAATCGCACTCTTCAAAACACCAAATCGAGAAACAAGTTTTGTGTCTTCTCATCTTAGCGTTGTTTGCAAGTTTTCAAGTGCAAACCAAACACGCACCAAGAGCGACATACAAAGCCGCAATGTAACTGTTGTAATTGTTAGGTACCCTGTAATGGGATAACAACTGAGATCTCACCAACAGATTTTTCTAATAAACTCCTTATTTATCTGGAAACAAAAAACAAGTTCCTTGGAACATCAAAATTTTTACAGCTATTTTCCCCTTTCTTTACAATTGGAAAACAAGAAAAATCACATTTCTAATGAAGCTTAACCTATCAAAAAAGGATATTGAGGTACACCATACAACATAAATGTTTTAAATTTATAGATAATCTCATCTCCCACCAGACAACTCAATGGCATCTTGATTATAGACCGAATCTTCTCCCCAATCAAATCTTCTTTGTAATCTCTCGTATTCTTGCCTCCGATTGACCTCCACATGCTGCCATTCCTCCCACCTTTCAGCCAATCCTTCTCCTTCAAGCATTCTCACGACCTCAGACATTGGTGGACGGTCCTCTGGTGTTGCTTGCGTACAGAGCAATGCAACTTTTATCATCATTTCTACCTCTTGATTGTTGTAATTTTTATTTAGGTTGCGATCAACAATGGCATCTAGTTTTTTCTCCCGTTCTAATTTCTTAACCTGTAGAACACAAAAATAAAATAAAAACAGTAATCAACTAACCAACAAGTATAAAGCAATAATGGTACATTTCGGTTTTTGAATAATGAACACAAGCAACATGTACACTACGGCAGAACGCTACAAAACTCTGTAGTTTAGCTTTTCTTCATCAACATTATCATATAAGTAAAACACATCTCAACTTATTCCAACCTAAATCAAAATGCAGATGTACAGTTATAGCCACACGAACTTCCTTGGCTCACTACAGCGATTACTCATGTCAAGAGGGATAATGATATACTCTTTAGGTCGAGCAACTATGACCGGCTGATCCTTAAACACCATCACTCACCAAGTCACCCAAGAGTCACAAGATATAAAGCATGCTACACACAAACGAGAAACAAACCCAAAAACACATCAAATAAGGAGGCTATGATGTTAGAAAGAGATCTTACATGGTCAAGTAACAGCACATCATCTTCCTCTTCTAATCGTGAAAAGTCAATTGCTCGTTGACCTGTAACAAGCTCCAATAGCATAATCCCATATCCAAAAAGATCAGTCCTTTCCGAAGATTTTCCAGTGGACAAATATTCTGGAGCTATGTGGCCCATTGTCCCATGAACTTGAGTTGTCACGTTGGTTTTTCGAACATCAACTAACTTTGCCAAGCCAAAATCACCAACAACAGCTTCAAAATCTTCATCTAGTAATACATTAGCTGCCTTCACATCCCGATGAATAATCTTAGGATTGCAATGCTCATGAAGATATTCTAAGCCTCGGGCCGTTCCCAGGGCCACTCGTTTTCTAGTAGGCCAGTCCAGAACAGGTTCACCAGGTTTGAGTTCTGCATCAGTATTCACTTAGTAAAACATCAATGGTAAAAAAGCCAGATTTTACACATAGACAAAAAATATGGAAATCCAACCTACCAAAACACATCAAATAAAGTATACAAAAAACATATTTATATTGTTAATCATTTAATGTATGTTATTTATGCTTATTATGTAAAGGTTATAAAGCTCAATATTTAAAATAGCATTAGTATCCGTCAGCGTGATGGCAGAGTTATAGTGATGAAACACATGTGACACTTTTCACATCTTGTTTTATTTTTAAGTCCCTCACATAAAGTAATTTGTAACAAAATATTTTTCTTTTAAACAGACCACATACAGATAGAGTTAAAGACTCAAACTACACTTGCATTCACAAAACAAGTGAAAACCTGCAAAAATATTTGCAAGCTATATTCACCCAGTGAATTTCTGAAATGTTTAAAATAATAATATGACTGAAACAAAATAAGAACTTATTGTGATGATATTCAATAATGTGAAATCTGAACGGTCATACAGCTCCAGTTACAAAAGTAAATAGTACTTTCTTTATTGCAGAAAATCAAATTTAATACCTAGCATACCAGTGATGCCAAAAATGCTTTGTAACTTGTTACCTCGAAGTCGATAGGCAACACTTAAGTTCTGCATAAAGGGATAAACCAAGAGGCGCTCCGTCGGGGTAGTACAAAACCCAATCAACCGTAACAGGTTCTTATGCACAGCTACACTTATCATCTCAACCTCACGCTGAAAGGTTGCATCTCCCCCAGGACTTTCATAATCAGTTAACCTTTTGACAGCAACTTTTGTGTTATCAGCAAGAACACCTTTATAAACCGTTCCAGAGCCTCCCTGTCCTAAAACATTCTTCTCACTGAAGTTGTCTGTAGCTATCTGTAGTTCTCTCCATGCAAATCGTTTTAGCTGACCAAATGCAATTCGCCTATCAACTTCCCCTGATGAAACAAGAAAAATCAATAGTGATCACAATATAGAATATATACGCACACACCTACATATATATAATATTTTATAGTTAGCACTAGAAATTCGGAATTTTTAAAAAGGAGAAAATTTGCACCAACTGATTTTTAATGTAGCTATTACTCTATTTCAACAAGCATTCACAGTTAAAAAGAATACAAAATAGATTCAACCAGTAAATTCTCTTCTATCACATCAAAATTTGATCATATCCCCACATTCACTCAAAATGAAAGGTTTAGAAGAGTAATAGAGATTATGGATATATTCCAATATTTAGTTTTAAGGACCATTTAGTTTAAGAGAAGCCTAATACAATAACATTGCAATCTAAAAAAGAAACTCAAACCTGCAACATCTACAAAAACTTCACGCCTGTAGCCCTTGTGTCTACCCTTGCACCAAAAGAACATCAGACCACCAAGGAAAAGGATAACAACTAACCCTATAACAATTCCAACTACAAGGCCAGTTTTCTGTTTGTGTGATGAACCTGACAAGAGTAGGTAAATAAGTATTCAGCTTGTTGAGAGGGAGTAAGAAAGAGATAATAAGCACATCAAAAGGATGGAATAAATGTTCAAATCAAGTAACCTTGATCTGCATTATAAGATTCGCAAAGTTGATGATAATTCACACCACAATCCAAATTATTTTCAGTGAAACTGCAATAATGAGCACAGTTAAAAGAGTGAAATGCAATGGCAAAAATTATATGTTAAAAATGGCAAAGCATCTCATGCACATAAATTCGAATAAAATTCTATCCAAGGACTCCATGCTACATGCCATGTGCTCCCATCAGATAAAAGGGGGGACAAAAACAGTTTCAAATTTATAACATAAAAGGTAAAAGTTCTGTATTTTAAACACACCGCCAAACAATATAATTAAGCATTTCTTTTATCATTATTGCTACTATTTGCTGCACTTATAGAGTTCCTTAACATGGTATTCGATCCACTTTGACCAAGTGGTTGAGAGTTCAATACTCACTACCCCTTTATTCTCACTTTATATCAACTTGTTGCAGAAAATATCATTGCAAAAAGTTGTCCATTCTTCGGGATCAAAAGGCCTACAGATGACAAGGTATGTTAAAAGATACAAGTAACACCAGTTCTAGGTTTTCAAGCAAAAACCTAAGCTATTTCAGGGTGGACAATTCCTTGTATTCTTCCCATTTCCTAAGCTATTTCAGGGTGGCTTAATAATGGGAATATAAAACACTCCAACATCTGTGATTCAACAACACTAATCTAGTGTCCAATCACTTTATTTCCTAGATGTTGGAAACATGGAAGTAGTCAAGCTACAAGAACTAAATTAAGTTTGTTGAAAAGCATTTGACAAGATCTTTCAAATGCAGATAAAGAAGTGGAACCAGAAACGACCAATAGAATGTTATGAAGGGAGTACAAGAGGCTCCACAAATAGAAGAAGCTGCAGGTAGTCAGCAAGTGGGGATGTGGGATCCAGTGGACACATGGCAAAGACGGAGATAACAAGGACAACCACAAAAGTAGAAGGAAAAGAATAGTCAATTCTGCACTAAAAGATTTCGTGTGGGGAACCACAAGATTATAAAAGGGAAATTGCTAACTGAAAAAGGTCTGGATGATGTAATTTGTCTCTTTCTCTGTCTTGGCCCTTTTGGGATATTCTCTGACCTTTTTTATTTCTGAAATTTCTGTTCCTTTTTTGTAAGGGCTGATAGCTTCTTATTTCAGCTTTTTCTGATGTTATGAAATTCCAAAATTCCATAATCCTATAGAGACTGTTCTGCTCATATTTTCCTTACTGCTTCATTGATTAACTAAGCATGTTACATTTGGTGCTTTCGGTGCTTTCATACCCACCATGGCCGAAAACACACATCTCAAAGAGCTTGACGCAACATAAAGAAAATCCCGGACCTCACGAAGAAACACAATCTCAGTTATATCAAATGCTTTTTCCAAGCAGAATACACTTGTTGGTCCGAACTCAAAAGTCAGCTTTGAAAACCCTCACAACCCACCATTTCAGGTACAGAATATTAAGCTTGATTTCCCTAAATTTGACAGTACGAATTTTCTGTAATGGATATTCAAGGCTGAGCAATTTTTTGGGTATTACTCCACTGCTGAGCTCCAACACCTTACTATTGTTGCAATTCATTTGGAGAAAGATGTAGTACCCAGATTTCGGATGATGCAAAAGAACCCTTTCCAGTCTTGGGAAGGTTTTACTAAGGCATTATTAGACTCAAATTCGGCCCTTCTCCCTGTGAATGCCCAAGATCTGCTCTGTTTAAACTGTCACAATTGGGATCTGTCGATGATTATTACATAGAGTTCACTGCTTTGGCTAATCACGTAATGGGGCTTACAGTAGATGCCTTACTGGATTGTTCTTTTAGTGCTCTCAAATATGAAATTAGAAAAGATGTCAGTTCAATCACCAAACTCTGTTCTTAAAGTTGTGTCCCTAGCCAAACTTTTTGAAGAAAACTACAACACTAATTGATGCGTTACTCGATGAACTGTGTGGTGCTCAATACTTCTCCAAGGTTGATCTTCAGGATATCATCAAATTTGGTGGCACCGGAAGATAGATTCAAGACAGCTTTTTGAACTCATCAAGGCTATTGTGAATGGCTCATTATCTTGTTTGGGCTCACAAACACCCTCGTTACTATCCAAAGCTTGATGAATTATGTATTCCAAGGGTTGTTGAGAAAATCAGTATTGGTATTTTTGGACGATATATTGATTTATATTGCCTCTTGGTCACTTCAATTACACCACTTGGAAGATGTACTCCGGACTTTACAACAACACCATCTATTTGGCAAATTATCCAAGTGCCATTATGGTCTCCAGGAGGTGGAATACTAGGTCATATTGTCTCAGGTAAGGTTGTCTCGATGGACCAAAACAAGGTGAAGGCAGTATTGGATTGGAAAATCCCAACAACGGCGAAGCAATTGCATGGATTGTTAGGATTGACCAGGTATTATCACTAGTTTATTAAGGGTTATGCTTCCATAGCTGTGCCCTTAAAACCACTCTTGCTTTTGATAACCTCAAGAAAGCCATCACTGAGGCTCCTGTTTTGGTACTGCCGGACTTCTCCAAACCATTCATTTTGGAAACCGATGCACCAAGGACAGGCATTGGTGCAGTTATTAGCCAATCATAATATCCAATTGCTTTCTTTTCAAAGAAATTGTCACCTCAAATGGAAAAGCAATCTGCATATACCAAGAATTTTGCACAATCAACAAGGCCATTGCCAAGTTTCAGCACTACCTACTTTAACATAAATTCATTATAAGGACCAATCAAAAAATCATAAAATGACTCATGGAACAAGCTATTCATACTTCCAGACATCAAGCTTGGCTGCACAGGTTGTTGGAGTAGATTTAACCATCGAGTACAAACATAGCAAGGAGAACCTCACTGCTGATGCACTATCCAGAGCTTGTTTCATGGCTTTTTCTAAGCCAAGTGGGATCTCATCACAAGCCTGCATGATGTTGTGGCTTCTAATCCAAAATTCTCAGATATTACAAGACTATGCAGTGCAGGCAACCCCCAAGTCCTCATTATGCCATTCAAAATCAGTTGTTGTTAAGGAAACAAAGACTTGTAGTAGTGGCCCAACATCCCTTGATTCAAACTATCTTGCAGGAGTTCCATAGCTCTCCAATAGGTGGCCACTCGGGCATTGCAAGCGCATCAGCAAGAGTTGCTGCCCAGTTTTAATAGCAGGGTATGCCGAAGATATGAAATCCTATGACCAACAATGTTTGATCTGCCAACAAGCCAAATTGTCCACTACTTTACCTGCGGAACTGTTACAATCCCTCCCTATCCCTCAACAGATTTAGGAAGATTTAGCCATGGATTTTATTGTTGCTCTGCCCCCATCTTATGGGTTCACTGTCATCATGGTTGTCATCAATCGTCTCTCTAAATATGCGCATTTTTCTACGCTTAAGGCAGATTATTCAAGCAAGTAACTAAGGTATTTATGAAAACCATAGTGAAGTTGCATGGGATACCAAAGTCAATAGTATCAGACCGTGACAGAGTCTTTACAAGTAAATTTTGGCAGCAACTTAAGCTAAGTAGCACTACCTTAAATATGAGTACCGCCTACCATCCACAATCTGATGGTCAGTCTGAAGCTCTTAATAGATGTCTGGAGATGTAGTTATGATGTTTCACAGTTGATGATATGAAGGTTTGGAGTAAGAAGTTGCCATGGGTAGAATACTGGTAGTAATGCTTCCTTCCAAACCAGTATTGGCACGATACCATTTGAACCAGTTAATGGGAGAGACCCTCCTAATCTTCCTAATTATGTGAGGGATGCCCCTGAACCCCCTTCATTGCAAGAAAAGTTGTTGCATCGTGATCAGGTACTGTTATGTCTTAAGCATAATTTGATGAAAGCATAGAATCTGATGAAGAAATATGCAGATAAAAACGAGTTCAATGGAGTTCCAAGGGGGAAACCTAGTGCTAGTTAAACTCTAACCATATTGGCAGCATTCAGTAGCTCTTCACAAAATCATAAGCTAGGCCTTCATTACTTTGGTCCTTTCCCAGTAAGACAAAGGATTGGACCTGTTGCTTACAAATTATCATTGCCCCCTACAGCAAAGATCCATCCAGTTTTCCATGTTTCTTTAAACATCAGCAGCAATACCTGCCTCTGCCACTTCTAACCAATGAGATTGGTCTGGTTATCCAACTGCTCAAGGCATTACAATCCAGAGTTATTTTGCACGAGGATCAACATATACCTTAAGTACTTGTTCAATTATCTACAAAGCTACTTGGGAAGATGTGCTCACTTTGCAAACTGAGTATCTTAACTTCAACCTTATCAACAAGGTTGATGATTTCCATGGGGGAAGAAATGTTATGAAGGGAGTAAAAGTGTCTCCAGAAATAGAAGTAGTTGTGGACAGTGAGCAAGCGAGAATCATGGGACCGAGTGGACACATGGCAAAGAGGGAGGTAAAAGTGGACAACCACAAAAGTGGAAGAAAATGAATAGTCAATTCTGCACTGAGATTTCACGTGGGGGACCACGTGATTAAAAAAGGGGAATTGCTAAATGAAAAAAGTGTGAAAGATGTAATTTATCTCTTTTTCTCTCTTGGCCCTTTTGGGATATTCTCTGCATTCGGCTTTATTTCTGAAATTTCTGTTTCTTTTATGTGACAGCCGGTTGTTTCAGCTTTTTTCTCGTGTTATGAAATTCCAAAATTCCATAACACCATACAGATTGTTCTGATCATAGCTTTCCCTTACTGTTTCACTGATTAATTAAGCACAATACACAGAATCACTACTACTCCTCGATTTGATTACGTTAGTAATTGTTAAATGAAATTCTATATCTCTGAACTCTTTGGACTTGTGTCACCAAGTGTTGCATGTGAAGACACTATCCTTGTAGCCAGGGATAGAAAAACAAGTTCAATTGGCGATTTAAATGCATCATATACTAATTTTGTGGCTTTATCATCCATACTTGTATTTAGAAACCTCAAATAACCGCTCTGGGATTTTGCCATTCAGATTATTTGAATCTAGCATACTGCAAAAAGAGAAGTTAGAATAATCGATCAGATACTAAAGTAATGAAATACACTTTAAACAGCAAAGTTATAGAAACCATTATTTGACGTACACATTGATCAAGATTGGAAGAGTGGCAAGCGATTCAGGAATAGTCCCACTCAGATTGTTTTGACTCAATGTTCTGGTTGGAGGACAAATAAACAGACACTTATAAAAATTACACACACAAAAATACATGAAAAGGCCTAACAAGGTGCATTATATATCCATAGAACCTAGCAAAAAAGAATGTCATACTTACAAGAACTGAAGCTTTTTAAGATTACCAAGGGAAGAAGGTATTTCTCCAGTTAATTTATTGATTTCCAAATCCAACCTGCACAAGCTTGTCATGTTTCCTATCTCTTTTGGTATGTTGCCAGTGATGCCATTCCCTTGCAAAGAACTAATCCAAGTACAATATCCATCAATTCTTACATTTAAATTTTGCCTTTTGTTGTTAATGGTAAGTATTTAAAAGAAAAAATCATTCCCATGAAAACATGTAATAAAACAAAAGCATGAACTACTTCACGCCACAACCCTCCCCCTATTGAAATTTAATGTTTGCAATACACCAAGTATAAGCTCGTGATCACTAGAGGGCCTCAATAACTTAATTTAAAAAAAAGAAAATTAATCCCAACGAAAAAATATATCAAAAATACCAATACTTAACAAGAATATGCATCAAAATCACAACATTCACTGAGATAGTGATACAATTCATCAGATGCATATAAAATAACTTAATGTGAAATTATATATATACACGCATGCATTATTTTATGTTGCAATATAAGACTTATTTTCTATGCATCTGATGAACTGTATCACTATGCATCACAACTCCCCATTACAAAAAATTAAGAGAGTAGAATGCCAAAATTATTTTTAGTATCATGGAGTTGACCAAGACTGTGTAGATCCTTTTTGTGATAGAAATCCTTACAGAGCTGTGACATATTTTAGAACTCCTATTCTTGGGGTCAAGTATCCTGTGAATCCCATATATGCTAGTGATCTGCAATCAAGAAATTTTATATACAGAAAGCAAAAAATTAAAGATATGAAAATGTGAAATATATAATTTCAACAATGAATAATGATAGCCAACATCTTCAGCAAATCAAATAATTAAAACAAAACAACAACAGAAAATATCTTACACTTGAATGACATTGTTGTTTGAGTCACAGTAAACACGTGACCAAGTACAAGGATTCACTTGATTTTGATTCCAGTCAGTAAGCTGGTGAGCTGAAGCATTCAATGATATCTTCAATGCAAATAGTGCATCTCCTGAAATGAACAAGAACATTACATATCTACTAGAACCTAGACCAAAAGCCCAAAACCACGGGAGCTTTGGAAAAATAAGAGGCATCCATTCAATTCTTTCAATAAATAGTTGTATTTATTTATTCCTCATAAATAAATTGGAAATTAAAGTTGAAAAGCTTGTTTATTCAGATAAAAGAAATTCAATGTATGTAAGCATAGAAGTTAACTTTTACATAGCATATATGCTTTTCTAGTGCGTCCATAAGAACAGAAGATTGTACCTTGCATGTCAGGAAACACAAAAGAACATAAGCAACCCAATAGCAATAACACAAAAAAGAAGCCCATTTCTACTGGCATCAACCACAGACACAATGTCCGTGATAATCAATTAGCATAGTAGCAACCTCCATCTCTGCAAAGCAAAATCATCAAAACAATTAAGCTGTGAAATTGGAAAACAACAGTAAATGCCATACAAAGATAAGCAATACAGAACAAATTACTAGAATGATGAAAACAGATTTATTGCAGAACAAAATAAGATCAACCATGAAGTTAAGCCTGTTTTAGGAAATAGAAAGAGTACTTTTCCTAGCCATGCAAAAATGGGTAACCCGAAGACAAGGAAATCTATTTCGTGTTTAATTCCAAGAGGGGAAAAACATAACCTTATCATTTCCTTCTGTTCTGTACATAGACCAAGTCTTATTGCAACTCAAATGTGCAGACCTGGATAGTCACAGCTAAACTATCTGTTTCACTAACTCACAGATCTCACCCTCTAAAATGAAAAAAAATAATCTAGAAAATCAACCACTCTGCACGTGACAACCAATCTAGTTGTTAATTGACATTTTTTCCCTTGTCTAGTCACCCACCCAGTTAAGTGGAAGGACAATCACAATTTCATCCTAAGGAGTGGAAATACAAATAAGGCTCAATTGCTAAGCACCGAAACTTCATCTATTAAGAAAACGCAGAAACACAACAAACACAACCAATTAAGAGACCTTGTAATTTTATCTAAAAAGAGAAGTACAGAAAAAAAATAAAAAACCAAAGTCCCATTTAAAGAACCGTGCAGGATTTTATTCATAAAAAAATAAATTAAAACACTCCGCAACACTAAAAACTCAAACAAAAGTGACAACAACAAAGCACTGATGTAAACGGGAGCAGCCCCAAACAAAAACACTCTCCAAAAAAAGAGAAGAAAAAAATCCATAAAGTTCAATTAGACAGCGGAAAAAGAGAAGAGAAGGGATAAATGAAATCGACTAGGCCCCGACCAAATCGCGCGCGCGGAGGGACAAAAGAACGCGTATATAACGAAAGATGGGTAAAGAACAAAAGGCTTGGGCAAAAGCAGAACAACACTAAACAGTACATACACAGCAACAAAACTAGAAAAGAGAAGACTGAAAATCGGAATCTGGTACCGGAATAGCCGGTAGTAGATCATGGATGGTGAAGTTGCAGTTGCAGTGAAGAGAATAGAAGGAAAGTTGGTTAGAGAAAGGGAAAGTTGAGTAGTGGCGAAGCGTTAAAAGTATGGTGAAAGAGAAAGACAAGTAACTAAACAAAACAAAACAGAAGAGAAGAGAAGAGAGTGAGATATATACATAAATACATTGCTGGCAGAATGGGCAAAACTAGCGGTGTGACACCAAATCTGGAACAGAACCTTCTATCCCTTCTTTCTTCCTTTCTTTCTCTTTGGTCAGTTTTAAGCCAAACCTTTGTAATAATTCATTTTTGCCTTTTCCTACTTCTTCTACTACTTTACTTTACTACACTTGACTATCTGTCTCACACTCACTCACACAACACAGCACAACACAACACACACAACACAACTCAACTCTTTAAGCAAGTTGGCATCATTATTGGTTCTCTCTCTCTCTCTGCACTTGTGTCTCTTGGTAGCTCCTTTCCAATTGGAGTTTCAATGCTTTGAAAATGTCACCCCCTTATTTAATTCCACATGTCTCTGCTGGCCCCATGCATGTGTATAAATAACTATTCTCTCCTAATCAAAAAATCAATGCTTTAAGAAGATTATGATACCATGTTCTTTTGCTGTTAAGAGATTAATTAACACTGTAACACTATGGAATAAAATGAATTCCTTGTAGGATCTAGTCAAACTGGTTATTCTTCTCTTAAAAGAGACCATTTATAATCTTATCCAACCCAAATCAGATTTTATAATAATCCTATTCCTGCAGCTATGTTCATTAATGAGAGAATCCCTAAATTCCTTTTTTAAATTGCAACATTTTATGATTTTTTTTCATTATATTCCGTCCCAATAATAAAGAAAAATTATTTTTCAT
>Ga0123341_1003366_pt1 | contig 13674 bp, 8 predicted proteins | sample Turbeapinknodule_FD_89959 | JGI IMG/M metagenome (GOLD analysis project Ga0123341, IMG submission 89959) | Root nodule microbial communities of legume samples collected from Mexico - Turtle bean Mexico pink nodule | ecosystem: Host-associated > Plants > Roots > Nodule | place: Mexico: Nepantla... | reverse complement strand
GAGAGGATTCTCTCCAATTAGAGGAGGACACTTGTCAACCTCTAATTTGAGAGGATTTGCTCCAATTAGAGAGAGTCACTTGTCCTTCTATGAGTGGAGAGTTTTTAGGGTTAAAGCTTGCACCTTAGCTTCCCATAGCACTATAAATACAAGTGCAAGCCTCCTAGTAAATTAGATTGGAATTGATAATGAAATGTTGCCCAAGTTGCTAGCTCATTTGTATTCAAATTCTAACTCTCGAGTTTGCACTTCTTTTGGTGTTTTGCTTGAATCTTCTTAGAAGTTGGTCACGCCTCTTCTAAGCCTCTACTTCCCCTCTTCATTTCATCTTCTCCACATTTCCATTCAGCCATTTATGTCATTTTCAAATCCATTCTTCTGCAACATACAAAACTACAACAAAGAAGAAGCCAAAACAAGCTAGTTTTGCATCAGAGAGTGTTCTTTTTTTTAGAGTTATGAATCTTAGGAGAGGTTAAGAGTGTGTAACTTAGAGAGGTATGAATACTCGTTGTAACCTGGAGATGTAAAAATACTTTTTACTACCAAATGTGTTGGTAGTGGAAGCTCTTAAGCAAATGCTAAAAGGGATTGAATGTGGCCTAGAATTGGGTGAACCAGGATAAGTTCTTGTGTGTTAATCCCTCGTTACTTATGTTGTTGCTCGTGCTTTGGTTCTTATTGTTAGACGATTAGTTATTCGGTCCTGTGAAAATATTTCTACTAAATTATCTGTTAGACAATCTACTAGACAGTCTAATTTTTTATCTATTGTGAAAAGAGTTTAAGGCTCGAATAACTCACCCCCTTCCCATTTTGGAGCTAATTGTACCTACAATATGAACATAACAATGTTTTTTTAATATATATAAAAGTTTTCATGTTGGGCATCACTATGCAACTTGACATCTCAGTTAGACTGACACCTAAAGTAACAACAATCATCTGTAATCACATGAAAAAAAGTATTATTAAAAAAGAAAAAAGAAAGAAAAACAAAAAAATATGGGGGGAGTAGACCAAAACTCATATGTTAACAAAAACGATACATAGGTAGACTATACATATTCATAAAGAATTCAAAAAAACATATTAGATGGAAGCTTATTATACCAATGAAATGATTCTCTATTATAACAATTTTCAACTATAAACCTTTTCAGGTTAAAGAAAGAATACGTCACTTTCTTTAGAAAATAAGAGAGTGAAGTATTCATTTTAAAAACGTTCAATTTGATCCCAATTTTTTAAGAAAAAATTGAATGCGGTTTCAACTTTTTCAAAACAATTCAATATGATGGTCCTAACTTTTTTTAAAGCGATTCAAATGTGGTAACAACACATATAGTTTAATGTGTAGTGACAATCGTTTAGGTAAATTTGATTTAATGCACAATATGTTACAAGGAACTACATTGAATCATTTTAAAAAAATTAGAATCATATTAAACATTTTAAAATTTGGAGTGAAATTGATTTTTATCCTTAATATAAAGATTAAAAGGATAATTAAGTCTTTTATTTATTAAAACTCAAATAGTGATTTTATTAATTATGGGATTTTGGGAAAATAAAATATTTTGAATTTTCAAGTATTGTTAGAATAGTGTGATTATGGCCTTGTATTGAATGCATGATGTTATTAAGGAAAGAAGAAACCTTAAACAATTGAAAGGTGAGAGTTAAATGACAATCAGAAAACATAGAAAAGAATTGATTGTGATCACAATTGATCTTGCAAAGTGTTACAATAGAATGTGAGTTTTCTCTAAGAATTTAAAATAACATTCTCTTTGTGAGCATTTGTTACTGGTGGTAAATTGAGGAGGTAAACAAATATGAGGAAACAAGTGGTACATAAAACATTGAGGAGGTAAACAAATATGAGAAAATTAATGCAATATGGAAAGAAAAAGTAGGATTCAATATCATTTCATAAGCGTATCAATGTCAAAGGGTTGAGACACGATACATTAAAATGTGTCCATGAAGAGAAGATCTTGTATTTAATTTCAGTGAGAAAAAACTAAAAAAAAGTTTATTTAGAAGATCGAAGGGGATGGTTATCTGCTCAAAGATAAGTTATCCATCAAAATAAAAGTTATGCATCAAACCAGAAATTATGGTTCAAAATTAGAATTACTTACTCATAGAAAAGAAGTTATATTGAATGTAGTATTGAAAAATGGTTAAACAGGTGTTTTTTCTCGTAAACAATGGCAAGTGGACTTTTAATAAAGATAGTGTAGGTGTAACGTGGGAGAATAACTCTATAAAAGAAAAAAATCATTTGGAGTAATACGTTATATATAAAGTGAGTTGGAAATGACAAAATAAGGAATAAAACTAGTAAAAAACTATATTTTTTTTAAATTGTATAATTGTAGCTATATTTTTTTTTTCTTGGTCAACTTAGACCTAGTCAACTCGACTAGACCTGGATCAGGCTTACTCGATTTGACCTAGACACAAGCATACTTGGCTCGATCTAACCTGGTATTGATCGAGCTAGGACAACTTGGTCTTAGTTGAACTAGGACTAGTCCACTTAGGTTGAACATGATCAACCCCACTTGATTGGTGTGGGTTCGACCTTACTTGGCTTGACCTGAACTAGGGTCAGCTTAGGTCAACCTGAACTTAGGATGACTTGGATTTATTTAGGTTGACTTGAATCAACCTATCCAAATTGACTCGATTTGAACCGACTTGGACTTGGACCAACTTGACTTGACCTGGATTCGGGTCAACTTGGTTTGAGTCTGGCCCAAGCTGACTTAGATCAATCTTGCACGAGACCAACCTAGTCCTACCTTACTTGGATTTAGCTCGAGATGACATTTAATAACTTGAAATGACTTAGAAACACGTTGATTTTGGATTTTCAAAACCAAAACATATTTGAATCCAAACCTAATTACATGAATTAGATTTAATATCCAAAAATATGAATTTTAATTTGAGATAAACTTATTTAAATAAAATTAAAGTAATATAAATTTGAATAAATTTGAGATTTTTTTTTCTCACCTGTACTATTTGGAGAGATACTATAAAATATGAAAACAATGTATTTTCCCTTATTATGGCTACCTTGTACTTTATTTAAAAAAAAGACCACATAATTAAAATAATTGAAGATCTAACTAACAGAAAACAAACTCTCGGAGAATCTACGATCTCCACCACCACTCACATGCACATATATAGGCAAGTAGGGAGAAAGACAAATATTGCATTTGGCACCTCTATTGGTACTTCTATCACAACTTTTTGTTTTAATTTTTTTTTCGTGTCACCAATATGATAGAACCCAATTTTCATCATATCACACAGTGAAAAGTAACTTCTGTTGTTTAGTCATGAATAATGAAATTAGTTTTTTTTATAAATACTATTTTTATATAAACTTAACTATGTTTTTAGTTTCTCAATTTTATCTAATCATTTTTTGTCTAAAATATATAGAAATTAGTCCCTTAAATAACACAATAATTTTTTCAGCCCTTCTAAAAAAAAACTAAAAAAGTTAGTTCTTCAAAGAAACAAACACACTCATGAGATTAAATGATACTATCTAGCCATGATATTTGTTCTCTCTCCCACTTGCCCAATTATTTTTATTGTCCAAAGGAAACATAAATGTAGCTCACTTTCTTGTTCACAATAGAGATTTAATAAGATGTTCAAAAAAGAAATAAAAAAATAAAAACCAATATATTTAAGAAATATAAAGATATAAGATAGGTTGTCTTAAAAAGGAATTAGAAGAGTGTAAATAGCAAGGGCGAAAAGAAGGGAGTGAGAAGAAAGAGGATGGGTTGCAAAGGCCCAAAAAGAAAGATGAGGTGAATAAGGGTAGTCGTTGGTAGTGATGGACATTGGAAATTGAGGGGTGACAGCGTATCGTGCGCACTGCTGTCCTTTTTTGGCCTATCTTTGAGTCATGTGCTAATGCACTCATGCACATGGCTTTCCCTTTTTTCCCTTTCAATTATATCTCTTTCTGACCCCACTCTTAACCACCCTACCCATGTGATTGCCCTTCACAAAATTACTAATCTCTCCTCCCCATTTTCGAATTAATTATAACATTCATGCATTCTTTTTCATCAATTACTATAATATCCTACATCTCAACTACACTAACATAAATTTTAAATATGTAAAAAAAAATATGTACTGTTGAATCCAATGAATCACATCATCCATATCAGAGACTATCTGATATCCAGATAAAATAAGAAAATACGTAGTAAATTAGAGTTTTTTATTGTATATAAATGAATGTAATCTTCAATCTCATGATTTTATGGAATTGAGTTAAGTTTAAAGTTTATTTTTTAATATGTCAAATTAGACAATATCATTTTATAACGACATAATTAAATACGTACATAAATAAGATAACTCATTATAAATATTATAAATAAAAAAAATTATATAAAAATTATATACGTTTTTGTTAGAATTTTTTTTACAAAATCACTTCCAATCAAATGTTAACGAACTACGAAAAAAAACAAAAAATGAAATAATCGAGTGATAAATAACAATTCTTCAAGCCTAAATCCTAAACATTATATAACAATGTAAATTTAACTCAGTTTTCTTTTTCTATCATTATTTTTTCCTTCGAAAAAAAAACAATGGTACTAATAATAAATGCCTTTGGTTGCACCCGGGATATGGTTGGTTTCCCATGCCACTTTTAAATCATTTTCAAATCATCAAACCATTTACTTCCTTCTGTCTAACCCTCAACATTTTCATCAATAAAATTCTCCTTTAACTTTTTACTTTCGACTTATTTTATAAAATTTCTAACTAATCTAATGCTAACTTTATTATTTTGCAGAGTTGAGTTTTGTCATTAGTAGCATCACTTTTTGTCATCTACCAAACTAATTAATGAACTCGTCTAATGTTTGGTTTATTAGAATCACAAGATTAATTTTCAATTCAACTGTTTCAAAAACTTATTCAAACCGGTTCAATCTTTTTTATAATATTGTTTTTCTTCTCTTAAAAAGGTAAAGTATTTGTCATTCTTAAATAAATGAATTTTTTTACTCTTTAAGAACACTATTATTTGTAAATAAAACCTAAATATTTGGTTTTTAAAGTTTGAATGTTAAAAAGTTTATAAAAAAAGTTAATTTTTTTAATATTATTAAGTTAGGACATAATATTTCTTTAATGCTGTTTTTTTATATTATTCAATTATTTGTACTACTTTAGTTAATATCTGTTCAACAACCAATTTAACCAAAGATCTTTGAACATGTCTTTGATTAGTTCAATGACGATTCAATTTTTAAAAATATAGCTTAACAATACCATTTTAACTTAATAATTGGTAAAAAAAATGTAATAAATATATGCTAGTGAATTTTGTTATCTTATATATGTAAGCCATGCTAAAAGCTTAATGATCATCACAAATAATTAACAGTAAATATATAGAGTCTATACAAGATAAATTTGTCCATAGCATAAACTTTTATTATTTGATTCCAATCAACACTCCCTCTAAATAGAGGGGTGTAAAGGAATAGTATGACTCTATTGCCATTAATGCTTCCCTTTCTGTTATTGTAGATTCATATATTTTTTCTGCTGAAATCATTCTGAGAGTAGAAAGATCACGCGCATAGATATTTATTTTGTGTTTCAATATTTGAAGAGTCATGTGTTGTATTTTTCAAGAATGAATATGCTGTATGGTGCAGCATGAACAAGCAGTAAGTAAAATAAATGGTGCAAAAGTTTGGGATAAGATGGTAGCATAGCATAGCAATCAAAGGTACAAGAAGCTCACGTTATCATGAATAAGAAAACAGGTGCTGGTACACATAATAAATACAATGCACTATAATATTATATTATATATTATATGGTAATAAATAAAACACTGCAATCCAAAACTCCAATTATCCAATATGCTTGCTTTTCAGAGTTCAAAGCCAACCGCGTCTATTTATAGCCCTTACAAATCACTGCATCTGAATCAAACCAAACACACCAAACCATTTAGGTCTCTTAAACCCCTTCTCCACACTCTTTTACTGTGTCTTTCCTTTTCTCTCTCTTTCTCCACAAAGAGGACTTGGACCCTTTTTGTGTAGTGCAATGGCCATCTCTAAGCTTCTCTGCGTTCTGCTTCTGGCTCTCCTTGGCCTCTCCATGATCACAACTCAGGTTAAACTCCCTTTTGAAACAAACCATTCTTGCATTCACTGGTTACATTTAGTATGCTCTAAGTCTAACCCTTGTTTCAAATTTTTACTTTTACTATGGTTTCAGGTTATGGCAAACGATGCTGCTTATCACTTAGACCGAGTGAGTATCTCTTTTCTTTTCTTTGTTTCCAACATTTTCCACCTCCCTTTTAGTCTCAAATCAGTGAAAACTATTGTACGGTCTAGATTAACGTGATTTTCACTCATTTTTACGTGATACATGTTTATAATATTTAATCTAAGAAAAGACAAGGATTGAGTCATGTGGAAGTTAGATCAGATGAACAGTAATGCAGTCTTAGAACATATAAAATAGCTGTTTTTAATTGGTTCGCAAATTTCAAAACTGAAAATTCATATCTTTGACTAATGATTTTCCATTCATTTTCAGAGTAATAATGGATCCGGGAGGAATTATGGACCTGGGAGTCTAAGGAGCTCACGTGAGTAATCATAGTCTCAATGTTTCTGAAGCTTTTGAACTCACTTGCTTTGAACTATCTGAATTATGTGTGATCTGATGAGTGATGTTTCTGAATTTTGTTTGATCAGAGTGCCCCTCTGAATGCACAAGAAGATGTAGCCAGACACAGTACCACAAGCCATGCATGTTCTTCTGTCAAAAATGCTGCAGAAGTTGCCTATGTGTTCCTCCTGGCTACTATGGGAACAAATCGGTGTGCCCCTGCTACAACAACTGGAAGACCAAGCGTGGAGGACCCAAATGCCCTTGAACTCATATAAACATGATTTCATCAACAATTTTATATATTACTCAAATCAGTGTTTTGGGTAGCACCTAGTACAATTGGGTCTTCACTGAAACTATTATTAAATTAACCATCTTGTTCTCTACAGTGAAATTAAACCAATCATTGATTTCATGAAAGAGAGTCCCCTTCCTAAACAAGTATGAGAGGGCTGTTCTTCTGGTTAATCAATTATCTCTGTCATTGTTCTCATTTTTAGTTTTATATATAATGAAGTTATTTTATAATTAGTGTCAGTCTTACATAAAGTTTTTGAACAGACATGTCATATGTAGGCTAAAGAATCTGAAGATCCAACCATATTTTAATTCTTGTACCTACTCATTCTCTATAATTTCCTATACTTCTGCGTGTAGAATCTGGCATCTGCATCAGAAGCAGGGCCACTGGTGCATAAATAGTGAGTTACAAATGTTATTGGACGTACGAAATATTTAGAAAAAAAAAAATATACAAGACCAAATAAAATAATATTTGATGTAATGAAGGTTGGAGATTTTGGAGACTCGTAGTTTTTCAATAACTAGGGATAAAATATATCATAACGTTACTAATATCGATAAGATTTCTTTTTTTAAGTATTATCGATAACATATATTACATTGACAATAGTTTAAAGAAATACAACCAAGATAATTCTTTTAATAATTTATTAACGGGAAATTTATCTTATATACTTTTCCGATTGACGGCTCTCTCACTATTATGAATTCTTTTACTTTTTTTCCTCGCAATTTTAAAGATGTGAATCATCAAACTTATTCTTTTACACAATTTTACTGTGTCTATAGCCTATATCTTGAATTTCTCCCGACTAGATACCCAAAATGTCATTTTCAAATAACCACTTTTGAGAAAGAAATAATAGGTTTTTTTTATGTGAAGTTGGAAGAAACTTCTGATCAATTCCAAGTACTCTTGCGAGTACAATTGTATCTCCTATTTGAAATTATCAAATTATTCAAAATATAATATACCAAAATTAGCATAAAAAATTGATGTTTTTTCTATACCAATTATTACATACGAATATAAATTTATAAAAAATTATCAACCGATTATTAATATTTGTATGTCAAAAAATAATATGTACAAATAATTTTTGTATGTGATTCAAAATTTAGTATCAACGGATTTGCGTTTTAAATTGAGACAGGATTTTTGAATAATTTTTTCATGTTATGTATGCATATTATGTATGTATTTAGAAAAATACAAATTTAATAAAATTAAACGTTAATTCACCGTATGTATGGACAATGGATTCGTATGTAAGCTTAATAATGAGTTACATGCGAATTTTATGTACAAATACATTACATAATTTAGTTGATTTCACTTTCTTGTTTTCTTTCTTTTCTTGCGAGCCTTTGATTTTGAGCTTCCATTTTCATTCATTCACTAACCTTCCTTTCCCATTAACAAAGAGCTTCCATTTTGAGCATCTCCCACAGAATTGAATGCAACTCTCAATTAGCACCTCATCTCCCACTCTCACGCTCCATTATCGAACTTATTCTCCCACTCTCACAAGTTAAAATTAATTGTGCTTTAACGTTCCAAAGTGATGTTAATTGGAAAAGTTTTTTAACATATAATTAATTGTGAAATATCTTAGTATAGAAAAATTATATAATTCACAAATATTCAAAGATATTTTCTAGTGATACTCACGATTTAAATTATAAATTATATATATATATATATATATATATATATATATTTTGTTGACTAATACTTATTTGGTTCCCATAAACTATTATGGAACTTAAAGATGCGCACAAAGTTGGAAGCAAAAGTTTTCTTTCGCAGCATCTGATAGGAAAGAGATGAAGTTGACAAGCAAGAATCATTCGAATGAATACCAAAAAATATCAAAGATATACAAAGCTAAGATATTCAAAAAGAAATATTATTTGAAGTGCAAACACGTGGAAAAACACATTGAAAGCTTATTTGAGAACATTCCATATTGAGCATCTACCACGAAGAAGAAAATGAACAGTGCAAAATGAAAATATCCAAGTCCAGAGTTGGTCAAAAGCTCAACCGACAGAGTTTATATGAATGAAGAAAGTACAAATAGAATGACACATTCGGGTTTGAATGATCTAGGGTTTCATATTGTTTCAATTTGGGGACCTAGAGTTCTTCCACCTTATGGAGGCTTGAGAGAATCTACTCTGCAAACACATAGAGATCATGATAAGAGAGTCTATTACACAAGCCTTTGACCATCTACGATTTCGGCTATGACAAAATTGGATGTTTCCATTAATCATATTTAAAAAAAACCTTTGATATAGAAACAATTCAAAATCTATTTTTCGAAAGCTTTTGCAGTGATATAATGTTTAACCCAATATGTTTTAAAATATTTAATCCATTAATCTTATTTGAAAATAATGGTTTCTATAATTCAGAAAGGTCAAATAAGATTTGGAAAACATAAATGCAGTGTCATAAAACATTCCAAGAATGTAAAGATCAAGCATGGACACTTCCCTATTATCGTGTTTCTTCTAACACTTAGACGATGGTTGTATCATTTTATATTTATAGTTTCCAGCGTGCGTCTGATGCTTATGCACTTTCTACATATGCCTTGTGTTGCTTAAAGGGTTTCGTCTTATGTGAACTTCTAAAGTGTTCACCAACACTTGGATAGTCTAATGTGATCATTCTCGGCTCCATCGTCCAATCCTTTATCTGATGCATTCTCTTTACGAGCTTCGTCTTATACGTCTTTTTCTAACAAGCACTTCGTCTTATATGATGCTATTACATATGATTGTCTTCTATGCATAACGATATTTCTTTTTAATGATCTCTTTGACTATATTATCCATTTCAAGAATGAACATGAAGATTGGATCCTCTGATCAATGTGTATCACTGCTTCATCTAATAACTCTTTCTCTTGTTGTATCATCTAGTGAATCTTGCTCACTTTCCTTTTTGTTTTTATCTAATCTTTTACTACACATGAATGAGCTTTGTCATATCATAATACATTTTATAGTGTTTGTTATCATCAAAATACGTAGAAGTTCATGTCATGAGGTCATCTTATGAGTATTGTTTCATCTACTGACTCAACACTGCTATTATTATTGAAGAAGTTGAACAAGAAAATTCTAAATCCTACACCGAAGAAAAAAGGACCAATCCACCTCATGGCCAGAAGAGACCAAAAATATTTAAGGAAGGTCCTAAGAAAAAGCAAGTTATTGTTGCATTGTTTGCCCAAGCAACCATCACCATAGATGATGACAATACTTATTCAGATGACATGGTGTTTGTTAATCTAAGGAAGCGCAAAAGAACTCAACCGAAAGTGCAGTCTCCACCATTAAAGGTAACCCTCCTAGATAATGTTATGGTTGATTCTTCTACCATTCCTTTGTCTACACATCTTGAACATGAACCTAAATCTTCTACTTTATCTTCATCTTCTACCATTATTTCTAAACCAACCCCTTCCATTTAAAACACAAACAATCATATTAATTGATTATGAAAAACAAAACAAAACACACACAAAATTGAGGGTCGAATTGAGTTTTAAAATTTTTTTCAGCTTTTTGCAAGTATGGTCTAATACTACATGGTTAGATGATAGGTTTAATACTAGTCAAACAAACTGACAAAGATTTTCACAAACTTAATTCAAAAAAAATTCACCTTCTTAAGTTAGTTGAAGGAAAATAACATGCAATGTACAAAGAGAGATAAAAAGGATTTATGCAGTATTTTTATACTTATTCGTTTGATAGTGCAAACTACATTTAATTCTTACTAATCAATTAAGTTCCTTTAGACAGACTACTGCTTAGAAGTACAAACAAATATTTTTCAAATCGTAGTCACTCCTAATTGACCTTGTACGAGTATTCTTCCATATCACAACCGCTACTGACCGACCTCATCAAGTATTATTTGACATGTAGTCACTATTGGCTAAACACTATAGTATTCTTTTGAATCAAATCACTCTTAACTAACATCATTAAAGTATTCTTTCAACAAACCACTTATGGCTTAAGGCAAATAAAATGTCTCCATGATCAATAAATTGTTGCCTTTTCTTACTAGGTAGGATTACGTCTTTCGATGATTACAAGGATAAGCACTCTCTCCTAGTTTGTTAAAAGGTTGAACACAAATTGTGTTCTTACGAAGCTTTAAGGACATAAAGAAAAATTGACAGAATTTTGGCACTTGCAAATAGTGGCTCTACCTTTTCTTTTTCTTTTCCTTGAAGCATGTCTTTATATAGGCTAGAAGAAAGTATTTGTTGCATTCCCTTTTCTTTTTGTTGAGTAGCTTTGAACTCATTTGAATGTCTTCTTCTTCTTTTGTCATCTGTCAAGCTTGAATGTTGAGAACACTGAATGTGCTTCATGCAACATTAATTGTTCTTCTCTTCTTCACGCAACATCCTTGATAGTTGACAATACTTATCTTCCTCGGTAGAAAAACCTTTTGAACCAAATTGTGGTAAATGTGAACATCGTACTAGACAGGTAGCTAGGCCAATGTTGAAATGTGTTTGTGTTAGGATAATTGGCGAGCAGTGCAACTTTAACTCAAACTCAAAGAGATCTTGATGTTGACTTTTCTGGAGTGCGAATCCTTTTGGCGACAGACTTAAGCTACGAGAATATTCTTTATGTTTATGTTAGTTTAAATTTTCCTATACTTGTCGCTTGATGTTCATCAACACCTATCTGGAAAAAAAAGTCTACAAAGTGCTTTATTGTCTCCCAAAAGAAGCACTTGCACTTAAATGATATGTTTTTTCCTTCAGTGCCTGTCCATTGCATCTACATCGTGATTCATGTTTTATTGGATTAAACACTTAGTCAAAATCATAAGGTTATTACAATTTTGATCTAACACTAATGGTTCAAGAGGTTCCACTAATCAAATAAATTGATTACAAAGTACGACACCAACTACTCTTGGTTATAACGAGTACACAAATCACTTATAGTTATCCAAATATACAAATCACTCCTAGATATATCATCTTAACCTCCCTTGAGATTAAGACCTCACAAACTAGTGTAAGAACAAACGCTCAAAAAATGGGTAGTTTAAGTTCACTGGGTAACTTCACAAGGTGAATAATTAAAAGGTTTTCTCTCACCCACAAGGAACACTTAATATCTATTTAGCACTAGAACATTGAAAGAATTGTGTGGAGTTATTATATATGCATTCTTCTTCTTCATCTTTCATTACTTTATATAGACTTCCTGAGATGAGTGTTGCTACATCTCTTTTGCTAATATATGATATTTGTTTAATCTTTGTCATTTGTGTAGAATCTTTTGTGCACCCCTTATGTATGCTTAGACTAGAAGCTTGATATACAAGGTCTTGATCTTGTATAAATCTTGCATTTTTTACTTTGCTTTCATAAGGAAACATTTCAAGCAGATATAAGATTGAAAACATACCACAAACAATATTTTTTTCATATAAGATTATTTTATGATCATTTGTGATAAAACTTTCTATATGTAGTTTTTAACTTTAAATATATGAATCCTTATTTAAAACAACTTCCATAAAATATATCTTAGAAAAGCATTTTTTTGGTACGACTTGTTTGTGTAATACTAAGCTTAACGAAAGTTAAAACATATATAGTGTTACAACGCCCAACGTCTTAGCTTATTGTGTCATTGGATGATTTTATTTTCTTTCAACTAGCACAAAACAAGCCTTAGCATGCTAAAATAATAAAATCATGTATATGAATATAATTCAATCTTAGTATTTTGTTATCATTCAAACTCTTTTAAAGAGCCTACTAGGGTTAGACCATCTAGGATCTCAACAATGTCTTTTCTCTTTGTATTCTCTTCTCAGCTCAATTATAGTTTAAGGGATTTTTAACCTTGATTGGAACTAAGATTATTGAGATCACTACTTTTCATTTTGATTTCTTACTGATGTTGACAAGATTTATTTTTTATTTAAATTGTTTAGATGTTTTGTTGTAAACAACTGTTAATTATTGTTCTTTTCATTTGGATTTCTTATTGATATTGGCAGGATTTATTTTTTTATTAAAATTATTTAGATTTTTTGTTGTAAATAATTGTTATTTATTGATCGATATTAGTCAGAGTTTTCTGACTTAATGTTAGGAGATATTTTTGCAAATCTAAACTAGATTTTTTCAGTTGAAGTTTATCATGGTTTTCTTGTCGATGTTGAGTAACTACTTTTTTTTATCATCAATACTAATATTATTATTAATGTTGTTTGAAAAATATTTCACCCAACACTAACTAATATTTATTTTGCCAATATTAAATAGAATCTGTTTAGTCAATATTGATCTAAAAGTCAGAAAGAAAAACCATTCAACAACGTTGTAAAAATAACTTTTGTTCATGTTAGTATAAATAATTATATTCGATATCAACTACAAATGAACTCAGTCAATGTTAATTTAGAAAAAACTATCAATATCAACATCAGTTGAAAAAATATTTACAAATTTTGACTGAGAAATTCAACTAAAAAATCGTCCTTATTAATATTTTTGAAATATTAACAAATGAATAGTATTTAAATACTTATTTATATTAGGTGGTAATTAAATACTTCATCCGAAAAAGCTAAATTTAAAAATTGATACTTAT
>Ga0123341_1003365_pt1 | contig 13675 bp, 9 predicted proteins | sample Turbeapinknodule_FD_89959 | JGI IMG/M metagenome (GOLD analysis project Ga0123341, IMG submission 89959) | Root nodule microbial communities of legume samples collected from Mexico - Turtle bean Mexico pink nodule | ecosystem: Host-associated > Plants > Roots > Nodule | place: Mexico: Nepantla... | reverse complement strand
TTTAAATGTCATTTTGTGGTTAATTGTATTTTATTTATAATACATTTATACTTATCACAACATATTAGAAAATTTATATTATAATTTTTAATAATTTATTTATTAATATGAGAAAAAGCAAACTAAAAAAATCATTTGAATAAGTGATACTTATTTTAATTTAATTCTTATATTGTTTAAGTCTATCAAAAGTTTGCATTATTAAAAAGATTAAAGAATAATTTTTGTCTTTAGATTTCAATTATTTAGTTTTTTTTTCCATATGCAATTGCATAAAATATTACACCAATTATATTTACACTACATAAATTGTCTGACAGAGATTAACATTACATCAACATGATTGTTGACGTACTAATGTAACAGTTACGTCACATGATATTAATAATTGTTTAGTAATGAAAGGGTGATTAATATTATAACGTATGTTATATTATAATTTATTTTATATCAAAAGTAATAATTCGAATCAATATTATTTGGTTAGATATGGAAACTGTTAAATCAATGTTGTATAGGAAGAGCTTAAATCATTAATTTTCATTGAACATATATTTTTAAAATAATTAATATTATTTATGATTTATTTCTTTAACATTTACAACTTCAATCACAATATTTCATTAAAATATTACTAATTTTAATAATAGAGAAATTGATTTTTTATTTTTTTTATTTTTTGTGAATATTTAGGAAGAAGTTTATTTTAAAAATGTTGTTGTTTAATGTTGTTTATTGATTCAGTGTGTAATGTTATTTTAAGAAATACACGTCAGGTGTCTATCCAGAGCATGTTTTTCAACTCCAGTGAATGACTACGTTACGTATGTATGTTTGGTAAAGACGTGGCATCAACATGGCTCTCTAACCATTTCTATTTATTATTTTCCTTTGTCTGAGGAGTCATCGTCCATCACGAGGTTAATATGAAAATTTTAGCACATTGTTATTTATTTCTGCATTTAGATAAGACTCAGCTAATTTAGAACAAAAAACAAACAGAAAATGACAACGTAGGAAAAGGGTAGGATCCACTTCCCATTCTTACAGTGTCGTGTGTGCCTAACTCTGCTGTCATAGTACAGGTCATGTGCACAGTTCAACCTTTTTAAATGTTACAAGATTTGTTACAACTTACAATATTGTTTTGCTGACATGACCGCAACCAAAGAACGAACTTGACAACTTGGTACGTGTTTGTTTTCTGTTCTAAGTTCTCGTAGTTCAAAACACCTTCAACTCAATCCACCTTTCATATTGATTTGGCATTGATTGTGATTCAATGAAATACAAACACAGCCGTCCTGTCTGAAATCACTTCTCTTATTCTTGTTTGTTCCTCACCTTTTCTCTTCTCTAACTCAGTTTCAATCATAATCCATTGCAAAAAACGTGTTCAACATCTGATATTGGGGGTGAGCTTTATTTATTTATTTATTTATGAATATGATAAGGCTTTTGAGTTATGTTGTGAATGGTTGAAGAGTTGGGACCTTTGGGTGTGTTGAAACAGGTAAAAGGATCATGCTTGGGAACGGGGTTGTTGGGATATTGGCAGAATTTGTGAATAAATGGGAAAGAAGGGCACCTTTGACACCATCACACTGTGCTCGATTACTTCATGGTAGGACAGGTGTTTCTAGAATCATTGTGCAGCCTTCCACTAAGAGAATACACCATGATGCTCTCTATGAAGAAGTTGGCGCTGAAATATCAGAAGACCTGTCACAATGTGGTCTCATCCTTGGCATTAAGCAACCAAAGGTTCGTATTTCTTTTATTTTATCTTGGTTTTTTAAATTCTTATTTTCCTGCTAGAGTCTGTTCAGTTGACCGGAGAATTTTAATGATTTACATGACATTGATGCAGCTGGAAATGATATTGCCAGATAGAGCTTATGCCTTCTTCTCCCACACCCATAAAGCACAGAAAGAGAACATGCCTTTGCTGGATAAGGTGTTAAGATTATGTATAAAGTTCAACTATTCAGTTTGTCTCTGTAGTTGTCTTCATTTTATGTTTTAGCCTCCTATGCGAGAAAACTGTAAGTTTTAGTCTTCTACATGCAAAAGAGAAGAATTTCTGGTATTGTAAAACTGCTAGAAATTTTTTCTGGCAGTGATAATCTGTTACAAAATGGGGACAACCATGGAAACCAAGAGTATAATTCTTCATGTTTGAAATATGGCTTCATTTTTTGTTGTGGTTTCTTGGCCCTTCTAACTTGTTTTTGTTATTTTCCCCAACCTTAGATTCTAGCTGAGAGGGCATCGTTATTTGACTATGAGTTAATTGTTGGGGACAACGGGAAAAGGTTACTTGCATTTGGAAAATTTGCTGGTAGAGTTGGAATGATTGACTTCTTGCGTGGATTAGGACAGCGTAAGTTTCTAATTGTAGCAGTTTTAGTTTATTGTGTCCATGTTGAATGGCATTGTCTAGAGTGTGATTTCAAACTAAACATCTTATCTGTTTTATTGTTCCAGGGTTTCTAAGTCTTGGATACTCAACACCTTTCTTGTCACTGGGATCATCTTACATGTACCCTTCCCTGGCTGCTGCTAAGGCTGCTGTGATTTCTGTTGGTGAAGAAATAGCGACGCAGGGATTGCCATTGGGGATTTGTCCCCTGGTTTTTGTATTTACTGGATCAGGAAATGGTATGGTGTTAGGAAATGATACATTATTTTTATGTCCCATCCTTTCTGAAATCTCATTTACGTTAGCCCAATCAATGTTGAGAAGTAAGGCTTATGCTAACTTTTGATTTCTTCCTTTCTTGTAGTTTGTTCTGGTGCAAAAGAGATATTTAGGCTCCTTCCTCATACATTCGTAGATCCATCTAGACTAAGTGACCTACATAGAAAGGTAATTTTCTGTTCAATTGAGTGTTTTTAGGTTCACCTTGTGTTAGTTAGTTGTACTACACTTGTGCTTGTCCTAGATTATCAGCATAAAGAAGCCATTAGTAGGTCTGTTTCATATCATAACATAATGATGATTCAGAGTCTTATCACTCAATTCTAGAACTCTTTTTCCTGTAACTTTGACAGCATTCAATGCGGTACAAGATCAAGGTTCATCAAAATTTTAGACTTCAGTATAATAGATAATTCTTCCTAACCATTCCTTGCCTCTAAGTTAGACAACAGAGTGACAGGGTAACACATTAAGTTTCTCATAATCAGGATGCATAATGTGACACCTGGAAGAAAATTTCTTTTCACAGTCTCCTAGAATCGTCTTTAGTTTGGACTGATTATTGTGAAATTTCAAAAAGTCAGGGAAGTATGAAGAGATAAAGAATGCAAAACTTTGCTAGAAATTCATCACAGTAATAATAGTATAAAAATAAAAAAAGTGTATACAAAACATCTATTACTGTTACAAATAAATGAAATTATAATGAACTCAAGTTCAAATTTGATTAAAAAAATAAAGTAATAGAATATTGAAATGTTATCAGCTATGTGATTGTTGCTTTTGAGATATCTAGCAAATGTCTTATACTTTGCCCTGAATATAATTTGTTTAACAGGACGCAAATCAACCAAGGCATGCTTCGAAAAGAGTTTTCCAAGTTTATGGTTGTGTGGTGACTGCCCAAGACATGGTTGAACCCAAAGATCCCATGAAAGTGTTTGATAAAGTTAGTTGATCTTGATCTTGAGTTTTGAGATCTCCTCATCTATTTGCCTGCTAAAAATAGCTCTTTGATAAGTAGCAAAATAATTGTCATTTTATTTGGGATCTGAAACCTGTCGTGATAATTTATAGTTACAGCATTTTCTGACTCACGTCACGAGATTCATATGAAGGTTTATTTCAACATAAACAATAAAATAAATTATGAAGGGTTACTTTGGCATGGTTTTTCAGATATGAAAAACTAATTTGTGATGAATACTTCAAATACACGATAAACTTCTTTAAATGATCTTAAAAACAACAAATTCCCATTTTATAGCATAGTAGCATGTGTGATTTGGAAGCCATTTCAGAAGGAATGTAAAAATTCAAAATCATCATGTTATTTATGTGGAGTAATTTTGAAAATTCCTCACTATGCTATAAAATAAGGACATTAAGTCAAAGTGTTTTCATTTTACAAGAGCAGAGTTGATGGGCTAATGAATTGTAACTACTGCAATAATCAGCATTACCCTTTGCATCCTTATGGATTTTTCATGATATTCTGACAAAAAAAAAAAAATACTTTGAACATAATTTCTTGAAACTCCTGGAAGCTCACTTAATTCTTCTCATTCATACTCTCATAGTTTTCCTATTGAATATTCTTTATATTTTTTTTGTTGGATATGTAACTAACCTTTCTTCTACAAGTTCAAGGTACAATTGATTTAGTTAAATCTGGTTTCATTATATATATATATATATCTTTCTATTTTTTTAATGTAATGCTTTTTTTAGTTTTACTTTTTTTCCTCTTCCCAATTTATTTTCATCTATTGATTCTATTACATTGGTCTCTTCAATGTAAAGCAGGGGTATCTATTATAACTAGTACACTAACATGATATGATAATTTCAGGCAGACTACTATGCACATCCTGAGCATTACAATCCCACTTTCCATGAAAAAATAGCACCATATGCATCTGTTATTGGTAGGTCCTTCGTACTTGTTACTAAGTACTGATATTGGAGCAAATTATATGCTACTATTTATCACATTGCAGTTTTAAGGGTAGTAGTTTTATTTTTTCTTGACCTTGCTTTGTCATGCGTTACTAAAATGATTTCAAGTCCTTTAGATTTCTAGTTCCTGACATTTGAAATTTTCTTTCTCATATATCAGAAAGAAACGCTAAACAAAAGCCACCTAATTTTTTACCAAGTATTTTGTGTTCTTCCATGAAGATATATCTAATTCACATGTTACCATATCAAGAAAAAATTTAATAGTTGTCAAGTTTCACTATATATATTAGTAATTCTGTTCTCATCAAATTTTTCTTGATAAACTGAGTTTTCTTATTAAGCACCATTACTCACATTTACTTATCTTAGTCAATTGCATGTATTGGGAGAAAAGATTTCCTCAATTGTTGAGCTATAAGCAGATGCAAGACTTAATGGGCCAGGGGTGCCCCCTTGTGGGAATAGCAGACATAACATGCGATATAGGGGGCTCACTTGAGTTTGTTAACCACACTACCTCAATTGATTCACCCTTTTTCAGGTATAAAATGTCACTAGTTTGGGAAAATTAATTTACTTTTAGTCTCATCTACACTATTGTACCATGGAATTTATCTTAGAAAGAGATTATACTTTTGTTTTGGAGTTCATGAATATTGCACTGTTTCAAGCACTTTGCATGGGTAACACATGTTAAGAAATGTACATGGCCCAAGTTGATATCATGATAATGTACGCTTCATGGTCATATTTTCTGCTTAAAACAAGCAAGAAATATAAAAAAGAAACACAAATATAAGATTCTTTGTCAAAGTACCTTTTTCTGCTTCTGGTAATGCTTTATTTGGAAGGTCAGAAAAATGTGTATGATGCTGCTGGTCTACCTCTGTTAAACATAAAAGCTTGGATTTTATTCACCACGAGGCCTTAACAAACTGCTTCATTATGCACAACACGGTATATCCCTACTTATGTCACATAAAAAGCATAAAATCTCTGTCTTTCTAGCTCCACATGTTGGGGCATATAAAAGAAAAGGGATAAGCCCTATAAAGGATGAAATACAATATAATACTTGATTGTGCGATTTAGAAGCTATAAGAATTGTAGGTGATACTCTGCTGCAATATCTTGCCTTACATTACCATATAACTTTCAGTTTAATTGCAAATATTTACGTTACAGTTTTTTTCCCTAGTATGATGTAATCTTTAAACATTTTTGTTAGGTATGATCCCATAACAAATTCCTACCATGATGATATGGACGGCGATGGTGTGATATGTTTAGCTGTTGACATCCTTCCTACAGAATTTGCAAAGGAGGTAGGTTTCTTCTTATTTGTTACTTACTATGCTTCTGTTTGATAAGAGAATAGTATTTTGGAATGGAGAATGATGACATATGCAATTTCATTATGGCTAGGCTTCTCAACATTTTGGAAACATACTTTCCCAATTTGTCGTAAATTTGGCTTTGGCTACAGACATTACAAAGTTGCCTGCTCACTTAAAGAGAGCTTGCATAGTCCATAGAGGAGTTCTAACCTCCTTATATGATTATATCCCACGCATGCGGCATTCTGATTCAGAGTATGTGTCTCATCTATATTTCATTCTTTGTAATATTATTTTCTTCATTCACTTTGTTGAATAATGTGCCACTTTCATAGTTTCTTGGTATTTTCCCATATATTATAACAGGGACATTCTTTCTTTTTGGTTTGCAGGGAAGCATCAGAAAACTCGGAAAATTCTCTATCCAACCAAAGGAAGTACAATATATCGGTGCGTTCTTCAGTTTCAAATATTATTGTCCATTGTTCTAACCCTACATACTTAGATTAACTTGTGTACAACAGTATATGTTTTTGCATACCCTTGCACCTTATACAAGCACTCAAGACAAGACAGCTTTAATTTTACTCTAAAATGTTTTTGCACATATAGAATATCAATGCATAACAAGTCCAACAAAAATGCGAAAAACAAATAGGAACATGCAAAACTAATACCTAAGACTAATTGTGCAACTAATTCAAACTAAAATGACACCTAAAAATAAACTAAAATACAACACATCAATAATCCTACTAGTTGCTAGTTAATCTTCTGATTGAAATTGCTGAATATAACTGGCAGGTATCTCTGAGTGGTCACTTATTTGATCAGTTTCTTATAAACGAGGCCTTAGATATTATTGAAGCTGCAGGAGGCACCTTCCACTTAGTCAACTGCCATGTGGGTCAGAGTGTTAAAGCTGTATCATTCTCTGAACTTGAAGTAAGTAGTCCTGTATTTCAAACTCAAATATTTATGTATGTCCCTCTGAAATGTTCTTTCTCTTTATTTCGATGTATGATAGTAAAAGACAGAATAATTCAATTTCTTTTCTCTAAGACTTGTTAAATATGGTTATGAACACTTTATTTGTAATGATGGAATGTCTTTCATTGTTCGAGTCAAGGTAATAATGATTTCTCAGCAGGAAGGGTACCACACCCTAAGTAATTCACTATAAGAAGGCTACTTTTCCCACTCATCATACCTTGTTTCCTATTCTGGAAACATTGTAACTTGTCTTCTGTTAGATGTTTCAATCCCATTCTGAGGGGTGTCAATTCTTTTTAATGTCAGGTCTAGCTAGCTATCTGTCCCTGTGTGCTATGTTTTCTATCATTTTTGTTATTGAAATTACTTTTTAAACTGTGACTTTTGTGCCAACCTAGTGAATTTATTAGAATGAAGGAGGTATTGACATTTTGGGTTCTGAGCAGGTTGGTGCAGATGATAGGGCTGTTCTGGATCAAATCATTGATTCTTTAACTGCTATTGCAAAAGCACCTGAAAATGATAGATTTTCAAATCAAGATTCCAGTAAAATTTCTCTGAAGCTTGGTAAAGTAGAAGAGAATGGCACAGAGAAGGGGTTGGGTTCCAAAAGGAAGGCTGCGGTTTTAATTCTTGGTGCTGGTCGGGTCTGTCAACCAGCTGCTGAAATGTTATCCTCATTTGGAAGGCCATCATCGAGTGAATGGTATAAAACATTGTTGGAAGATGATTTTGAATGTCAACCTGATGTAGAAGTCATTGTGGGATCTCTGTACCTGAAGGATGTAGAGCAGGTATTTATACTGATATTTTGTTTTCACATGATAATTTCTTGATTTCTCCTAGATTTGACATTAGAATATCAACGCAGATAGCTGAGGGCATTCCAAATGTAACTGGAATCCAGCTTGATGTGACGGATCATGAGAGTTTGTGTAAATACATATCACAGGTGCGTTTGTCTCTTGGCAACTAAATTTTGCATATATCTTAATTGATTCTTTGGAAAGCAACTCAAAATGACTTCATTTAAGCCTACAAGAAATGGATATGGGTTTTGGCTGGCACAAGCAATTTGAGTATTATTAACCTATAAATTTACTTATAATATTGAATTTTCCATCTTGAAATATCATGCAACATGTGACCTATGCTTTGTGTGTTCTTAGGGCCTTAATAGCAGTGGCAGCCTTATCTTAACTTTTTCTTTTCTTTTCTTTTTCTGCAGGTTGACGTTGTTATAAGTTTGCTGTTCCCTAGTTATCACATTATCGTAGCAAATGCTTGCATTGAGGTGCTTCACATTATTTTATGTTGTCGTTTAATATTTATTGAAAGGAAAGGATATATATTTAGAAAAAATAAAATAAAATGACAGGATTTTGGACAAAGTATATCTAGAATAGATCATAGGTAAAGACTGCAACAACTGTAAAATTATTAAAGTATTGAATTGAACTTATAAATTCTTGCATTAATACATAAATCAAGTTAAAGATTGGTCAACTGTGGGTAAAAAAAAGAGATCATGAAAGTAATCTAGGAAATTGTTGATCCTTTGTAAACCAATGCTTGCTTGAATTCCCGATTCTCATAAATAACATCTATGCAGATTTCTTTTTTAGTAAGAATTGTAAACAATAGTAAAGAATGTGTTCCTTAATGCAGCTGAAAAAACATCTTGTCACTGCTAGCTATGTTGATAGCTCCATGTCAATGCTAGATGATAAGGCTAAAGATGCTGGTATAACAATTCTTGGAGAGATGGGTTTGGACCCAGGGATTGGTAAGAATTATTCTGATAATTATTGATTGGTTTTGTGACTTTTGAAGAACAACATATTTTCTTTAAATTTATGTTCTCTGCTTTGCACCTTTTTAAGTATTGCTTATGTTTATTTCCTGAATGGATGCATGGCCAACCTATGATAATTTTCTTCCGAGAAAGTTTGGAATTTTTTTGAGTTTAATAGAAATCAACTATAAGTGTAAAAGTATTTACATTGTTGAATAATCAAAATATTATCAACATGACTTTCAAATCATTATGAAAATCAACAAGCTTATTATATGACTGTTTGTGATTAGTGGAATCACTTCAGAAATACTTCTTTACATTTTTATCCCAAAGCATTGGCTGAAACCAGCTTCTGTCTTGCAATAAGATTGTATTTGTTTGATGACCCAGATCATATGATGGCAATGAAAATGATCAACCAAGCTCATTCGCGTAAGGGTAAAATAAAGTCTTTCACTTCTTATTGCGGTGGACTTCCATCACCTGAAGCTGCTAACAATCCATTAGCATATAAATTCAGGTACTTTCTTGGAATGTCTTTGTCAAAATAAAGAGTAAACAAGCTGAATTTGTTACTGGAAATGGTATGGTTTAGGCCAAAATTACAGTACAAGACAAGGCAGCAGAGAGTTTCAACAGGAGTCTTCTCTTTTTTGCATCCAGCATTAGTAAATTTGAGGCTGTGAATTTTCTTTCAAAAGACTGCCACTTATTGATTTGATGTGATTTTTTTTATGAAAAGGTATTGTCATGCTAAGCATCATTGTGAAACCAAGACATTCCAACTAAGTTGACACTCCTTAGCTCATCCATCATTTGTAGCATATAAAAAATAGAATAAAAAAAGAAAAAAGAAACATCATGAAAAAAGGGCTGGACCAAAAATCATGATACAAAGAAAGCTAAACAAACCTAAAGTTAGGTAAACCACACTTATTTTTATAAAAGTCATACCTAATAAAATAACCCCACTAACTTATATGGGCAATTTATATGCAACATGAATGTTTTGTACGACAGCATACTCATTACTATTTCTAGAAATAAGATGTCATTTTTATTCAGTGATAGACTTTTATAGTTTAGGAAGAAGCTTGAAAATCAAATAACATGAGAAGGTGCATGGCACATCTCTCAGACGACAATACCAATCCTGTTATCACCTATTGCTTCTTCTCCATATTTACACATTTAAAATATAACTCAAATATCTTCAAACTTTGCTTGGCCTCAGTTATTAGCTACTGGTGTACATGCAAAATGTACATGGAATATCGGTCTTCATTCAGGGAAAACTTGTAATAGAGTTACTCGGGTTTCTATTTTGTTTCCCTTAAAACCCTCCTAAGAGATCACATAACAAAATATTTTGACTTGGAACACTTTTTTGGATAAATGTTTGTATATGGATGTTAGTGTAAGTTTCCAAAGCTTTGTTTTTAAACTTTGTTTGTAGTATTTCATCTTGCTATCATTTAACTGTGGTAGGTCACAGTCATTTTCATTATCCAGTAAACTTTATGATTGTAGCTAGAAGAACTCATTGGTTATCCATTATTTCAGTTGGAATCCTGCAGGGGCCATCCGAGCTGGGCGCAATCCTGCCACTTACAAATGGGGTGGTGAAATTGTACATATTGATGGTAAGCTTTTAATCATTTGGGAATATAATTTCAGGTAAACAACAATCAGGATATGTTCTCCATTCCCATTTTGGGGTAACTTGCCTCCACAACATGTATGCATGCATGCATCCATTTTTTTGGAGATCTCACATCGACTTGAGATTAAAACATTTCATAGTATATAAGTGGGTGCAAACTTCACCTTATAAGTCAGTTTTATGAGATTGACTTAGGTTTAAAGTTCATTTTTAAATGTTATCAAAGTCATTTAAAATCCATCCTAACGAGAGTTTGTGTCTTATCACGCCACCTTTGACCACCCATAAATATATAAAATCCCACCAAAGTCCACTTTTCAATAATTTTCAAGGTCTAATAGCATTTGCGTTGTCATAAGCTTACTGCTTCACTTTTGGTTTTTGAACAGGGAACGATCTTTATGATTCAGCTACAAGACTAAGGCTCCCAGAACTTCCTGCTTTTTCTTTGGAATGTCTCCCAAATCGTAATTCATTACTTTATGGGGATTTATATGGAATAGCTTCTGAAGCATCAACCATTTTCCGTGGAACCCTCCGCTATGAAGGCACGGTGTACAAATGTTTCTATTACTTTTCAGGCTAATATTTGGCAGCGATCATTTCCGTAGCCTATAACATTTTTAAACTATAATAATCAATATTTGGTGAAGTGGTACCATCCTCTGAGTCATGTTAAAATTAATCAATGTTATATGTATGGTGTGTTTGTGCATTTATGGTTTACTTAATCTTTCTGATACTTGTAGTAACTTGGTGTGCAGGATTTAGTGAGATCATGGGGACACTGTCTAGGATTGGATTATTTAACGATGAAGCTCATTCTTTGCTAACGGATGAACAGAGACCAACTTTCAGAAAATTCTTATTTGAACTTCTCAAAGTTGTTAGTGCAGATCTAGATGGACCATTAATAGGAGAGAATGACATCATGGAACGAATATTGGCACAAGGGCACTGCAAAGATCGAAAAACTGCTAGGAAGACAGCAAAAACAATCATGTACACCATTTACCCTTCTCTTGTACTTTCATTTAGAAAATTGTTGTCTTAACCTCACTGTCTTTTTTCATATAGATTCTTGGGACTTCTTGAGCAAACAGAAATCCCTGCTTTCTGCAAAAGTGCTTTTGATGTTGCTAGTTTCCGCATGGAGGAGAGGTTATCATATACTAGCACAGAAAAGGTATGTTTCTATCATAAAGAAATGCTAGCAACACATTCTATTAAAAATTGTATTGCTAGCACTCATCTCCTATTAGTTTATATGTGAAATGCATAGTGCTTCCATCACGTAAGTCTCCATCTAACATTATATAAACTAAATGTTGGAACAACAAAAACATGACTGCTTAATTTAATTTTTTCCAAAATCCAGCAAAAACATGTTATTCTATCCACATATCACATTAAATACCGCTGAAGCAACTTAGTTATAGGAATGTTCAGTGATTACATAATAAAACATACATTTAGTATGAGTGCCTTAACTTTTGCTTGCTTTGTAAGCAGGACATGGTGCTTTTGCACCATGAAGTGGAAATAGAATACCCAGATAGCCAAAATACAGAGAAGCATGCAGCTACTTTACTTCAATTTGGGAAGACTGTCAATGGAAACACCACAACTGCCATGGCCCTCACTGTTGGTGTTCCGGCTGCTGTTGGAGCTCTGGTACTTTCCATACCTTTCTATTCTTGTGTTACATTCCAAGCAAATGCTGTTAGTAAATTGTATCTGTTTTTGCAGCTCTTATTGACAAACAAAATTCAGACAAGAGGAGTTTTGAGGCCAATCGAACCTGAAGTATACACTCCAGGTGAGCCATGATATCTAGTTTTTCTCATGCATAATCAGCATACTTGGCAGTCACATGGTCAAACAATTGCAAACAATTGTGTTATTTGAATTTTAGGAAAGTTTTTTTGCATCAGATAAATATTGTGTCATTGATTATTATTAACATGACGTATATTATGAAACTATGGAACTATATCAAGAAATTGTATATTGTGGCATTTGCAGCACTAGATATTATAGAAGCTTATGGCATAAAGTTGGTAGAAAAGACGGAGTAATCTGCATCAGTATAGCATGCAATGTTGGGTGGGAATAAGATATACGAGTGTCAGAAATGGAAATGGAGCAGATGGTACCATCTCAGCTAAAAACACTTTTACAGAGAAGCTGAGGCCAATTTCAATTGCAGCATTCATTTCTACCACTCATGATGTATGATTCTAGAATAGATATTAGTTGGTGTCAATCCAACTATATTATTAATATATTAATTTAATTATGTTTTTAATTTCTCCGATTATATTATTAATAGATTAAAAATGAATATCTTTTAATTTTTTTTCTCTCTCTCTCTAGCGTTAACAAATTCTTGACATAAATGGTGGAGGTTATGTGAATAATTATTACGTGGAATTTAACAACACAATAATAATAGTATTGTAAAATATATTTTGTCCTTCAAATTTAGATGATTTTTTTTTTATCCCCCAGATTTTTATTTTTTATAAAAAGCTTTTATGTTAGGCATCACTACACCTCAAGTAACAACAATCATTTGTCCTCACGTGAAAAAAGTATTATTAAAAAAAATACAAAAATATGGGGGAACTAGACCAAAATCCATATGTTAACAAAAACGATGTTGTAAAACAGAACCTAATATAGCAAAACAAAAACGAAAAACAGAGTGTGTGAAACGAAAATCAGGTTGTGTGTGGAAAACCCTAGTTTTTCGATTCCGTTGGAGGAGATCTCGGAAGTGCAGTAGAGACTGGAACTTACCGAGATATTCGCGCTCGTTGCCCTCTCCCCCTGGATCGTGGCCGCATGACTGGGAAAGCACTGCCTTGCCCTTTGAAAGTTGAAGAACGTTGCTCCGCTTCCGCACTCGCAGTGCCTAGTCCTTCGGGATTTTAGAACGTTGCCGCCGCAGTTGCGATGTTGGACAGAAGCACGTGGGTCTGGAAGTTACAACAGACTCTTGGATCCTCTCCCTATATAAAGAGAGCTCCACCCCCTTCAGAAAACGCATCAAATCACTCACCTCTTCATCTTCTTCAAACCCTCCATTCACCATTTTCTTCCTTCTCCATTTTCCCTTTTCAATTTCTCTCTCCTCATTATTTTATTATTATAATATTTCTGGGTTCTATTTGGGTATTACTCTTTTAAAGAGAAACTTGCTAGTTCTGATCCTCGGA
>Ga0123341_1003364_pt1 | contig 13675 bp, 6 predicted proteins | sample Turbeapinknodule_FD_89959 | JGI IMG/M metagenome (GOLD analysis project Ga0123341, IMG submission 89959) | Root nodule microbial communities of legume samples collected from Mexico - Turtle bean Mexico pink nodule | ecosystem: Host-associated > Plants > Roots > Nodule | place: Mexico: Nepantla... | reverse complement strand
CTTATCAGGCCACCCGCTATCGGGCCGCTATCGGACCACCCATAATATATAGTCCCACGCACGAGTTGGTAGTCTCGGCGTGAGGGGGGTGTGTTGGAGATCCCACATCGACTAGAGATTAGAACCTTTAATTGTATATAAGTGGGTGCAAACCTCAACCCTATGAGCCGGTTTTATGGGGTTGAGTTAGACTTAAAGTCCACTTCGTAATATGGTATCAGAGCTCTGCAGTTTTTACTAATCAACTAAGATACTGAAATGATATTCATTGTAAACTTGGCACATAAAGCCATTAACTAATTTCAACTTGTCACTTAACACCATTGTTCCTTCTTTTGCAGTGGTTGTTTGTTTCCCATTTGGAAGCCTAACATAACATTATATCATGTCTTGAATATAAGATAAGCATTCTAGCCTACTTTTCATATATTGAGCAACATCAATGTCTATAATCCATTGCACAAGGGAACACTTACCAATAAGTTTCTCAGTTGCTCCTATCTTGATATTATTTAGAATATTCAACAAAATCACTAATATAATTAAATACTAATTTAGAATCTAAAGTAGTTACTAGTTAAAGCATTAGTAGAAAATGTTATACCAATTTAGAAACTACTTTGTAATTTTTTATTAATAATAGAAACTACTTTAGATATAGTTTTTTAGTTTATAAAATAGTATCTAACTTAGTTAATATAATGACCAATTATTTTTTTATTTCTAAATTAGTTTAAATTTAATGATTTTTTTAACATTAGTATAATAATTATAAACTCGATGTAAGAATAATGAATCACATATTATCACAACATCCACAATAAACCTTTTGTCAATTGCAATTATAACTTACTAGCGTAATTCTTAATAAATATTACTAACATTATTAATGAACACCTATATGATGATGTCTAAAGAATGTATTAGTTAACAAACCATATTAGGAGTAAATTTTACGAAAATCGTAGTTAAACTTTTTTTCTTGACAAATAATAACATGTTATAGTTTATCAATGGAGCAATTTGAATAGTAATAAAAGTTTTGAAAGTATTAAACAAAATATAGTGTGTTTGGATTAGGGGTGCACTATTGTTGCAGACGAAAGTGAGGGTGCACCCCTGTTTGGATCAAGCAATGCAGAGGGGTGGGGGAACGCAGAAATGAGTGGATGGGTGGTTGAAGGTGCCTCTCACCATTGCAGAGAAATAGGAAGGAAAGAAGATAAAGTTACGTAGGAGTGTATAAAATGACTTTTATGCTTTACTTTTCATCACTTTTTTTCATTGAGTTGATCACACATTGCCATGCATACAACACATATTCCATGCATGTAGAGATTCCTTAATTTGGCATAGGAAAACTTGTTGACCGCCTTGAATGTATTGTTTGTGTGTAGGTATACATCATAAATATACTATATTTCACGAGTTCTTCTTAAATAATATTATTTTATTTAAATATTTTTTATTTTTTATATTTTATAATTATAATTTTACATTATTTTAATTAGCTAAAATTAGCATAAAATTAATTCATATTTCATTTTTAAATTTTTGTATACACAAGAGTAAATTTGTAATCTTACATTTTACACCATTAAAAATAATTCAAACTACTCTTGTAACTATCATATCACTCACATACTTCAATAAATTTTCCTCACACATCCACCATAACATTCTTCAATCCAAACACACTAAACTTTCTTCTCAAACCCTCACACTTCGACTCCCTCATACCCTCATCCACTCCTCAATCCAAAAATGATACATTATTTATATATATGATTAGATGATATCTCGTTTGCATTTAGACAATACATTGTCTACTTTGTAATTGAGAAAACATTATCGAAATATAATCTAAGTAAAATTAAAGTGCATTTATATTTCTAAATAATATTTAATATTATTTTTCGTAGTGTCCTACATTATCATGTAATCTTTTATGAAGAAAAAGTGTCTAAGTAAAACTCAACACAAAATATTAGATCGAAGATCATAAAAAGAGATTCTTGGACGAAAGAGCATGAACAAAAGCAAATATACCCTACACCAAGTCAATTTGTAGATTGTGTTATCTTATCAAATAAACTAATAAATTAAACATCAAGTGTCATTTAATGCACCGTAATAACTTTAGACAAAGAATACTTTCAATGTCACAAAACAAATACCTTATGAAATTATCTATAAACTTTCACATGTATAATAAGAAAACAACAATTCCATCTACAAATTTTTATCTAAAATCAGGTTTTGTTGAGGGTATTATTCTCTCATTGAGTGGTTTGCTATAAATTTGAGCTTAACCTTTACATTTGTGCATTTTAGACGTTTTGGTTTGTAATATTTTTTTAAAATTTATTTGAAAGAGTGTAAAATTATGAGATTCTATGGTTAAATACTTGGAAAAAAAATCACTTGGAGAAGCAAATAAAAAAATTGGTGCTTAGTTGAAGTGACTGAAAAATACATATAATGTAAATTTAACTCATAGTAAAACTTAAACATTTTTAAAAACTAGATATAATCTTGGTGATTTAGATGAATCAATATAAAAGTAATGTAAGTACTTTAGATGAATTAGTATAAGATTAAGCACGATTCTTTCTTATTCTTAAAGATGAAAATGTATTTTTAAATTAAACATAATCTTGGTGGTTTAGATGAAAATATTTGTTTATCTGTTAATGAAAAGAATATTTTTAAAGAGTAAAAAATTAAAAAAAAAACAATTTAACTCCATTCTTATATTTTTTTACAACAACAAAATTACCTACATTTCATTGCACTATGATATATTATCAAAAATGTATTGTGATTGTAAATAACAAAGTGACCTACATTTCATTTCCCGTGAGAGATTATGAAAAATGTATTGTTATTATAACTAGATAAGATGCATTTTCAAGTTTAGTTAAAATAATCTAATCTATTGTCACATAATATTTTTTTAAATTTATAATTATTTTATAAATAATAATAATCAAAATAGTCTTTTTATGTCAATTATTTAGATAAAGTTATATTACTTAGAAAATCGATATAATTACAAATGATGTAAAAAAAAATCTATTTTACATAAGTTAATCACTCGACGTAAAATATTATTTTATGACGATCTAGATTATCAATACCATAAAAAAGAGGTTCTTTATGTTGGTTGGAAGTAGAAACCGAGGTAAAAAAACATTTTACCTAACATAATAAATAAAAAAATAAAAAAAAATGAAACTTTTTACGTAATTATTAAATAAACTACTCGTTTATCCACCAATCCAAAACCTATAATGCAAAAAATAATTTTCAACTATACAATTTAAATAACCAAATATTTATAATAACTATATTATATATATATATATATATATATATCAACTTAAAGGTTAAATTAGGAAACTATTTGAAATATTTTGAATAAAATAAAACTATATATGTTATACCAAGTATTTGAAACACAAAAACAATTTTTTAGTTAATATTAAAGTGTAAGTAACTTTTTTTTTATGGATATCTAAGTGAGTAATTCAACTTCTAAAATAAAAAAAAAAACAATTTATGTCAAAATCATTAAAATATGAAGGGTCAATAATATCCATTCAAGTTTATATTATTAACTTATATCACATAGTTATTTATAAACTAAATAACTAAAATAGGAGATATCTACTTGTACATAGATTTGAGATGACAAAGTGGATATCCGGGACATAGAAACTAGCGCTCATCTCTCCAACCACAACATTCCTCACAAGAAACCTCCAACTACCAATTAAAAAAAACATACCATTTCCAACTGCCTCAAAAGGTAACTCCCCCCAAAAACACTAAACATCGTTCTGTCACCCTAAGAACCTTTTTTAATCGAAAGCATGCATACCCTTGGTTCTAAGCACCAATTTAAGAAGGAAAAACCTACTAAAGGCAACTTTAAAGAGATCCAAGACCAAACCTTTAATTGTGTCAAGGAAAAAAATTCGGAATAGTCAATCACCCTGGCCTTAAACAAAAGGTTATTCCTATGCCTCCAGATCTTGCTTACCACCGCAATCCAAATATTACCTATAATAAGATTAACAGACATAGGCGCATCAAGACAAATGAATTGCATGAAATGTGAGACATATATTAGAGGGTCTACCGAACTCACTCCTAACCATGCGTAGCAGAGATTCCAAACTAGACAGGAAACCCTGCACCCACAGAACAGATGACTAGTCGGCTCCTCTAGAAACCCACACAAAAATCAAAGTTTGCTCTCGACCGCAACACCACATCTCTCCAAATTGACCCTAGTAGTTATCTTATTTTCAATCACCCTCCAGGCAGTGACCTAGGCTGAAGGTAAAGCCTTGATCTTACAAAAGAAGTTGTATATCCGCGATTTTCCCCCTTCTGCCTTCTTTCCCCTCAGATAAACATAGGCAGACTGAACTGAAAACTCTTTAGATTTGCTATCCTTCCAAACCTATCTATCCTCAGACTTTGAAACAAGACTTAAATCGAGTAGCACCTCAGTAAGCTGACGAACTAGGGATTCCTCCCACACAAAAAGACCCCTTCTCCAAATTGGCCTTCAGGCCCAAACATTGTTAACTCAGGCCCTACAATCAGACAAAGACACCTCTTTGTTTATAGACAAGGAGAAGAGCCTTGGGAAACTACTTTTCAAGGTGCCAAAGTCCAACCAGTTATCTTCCCAAAAAAGAATGTTTTTTCAATTCCCCATCTCTATTTAAATCGGTCTTCAAACTTCCCTCTCCAACCATCATATCTCCTTCAGGTCATTCCACCATAGAGAAACTTATTTGTTAGAGACTCTCCGCTCTTTTAGCATCTCCAACCACCATGTATTGGGATGACAAACTGGGAATTGACCAATTTGTATTGGCCTAATCGCCTAACCGCTACCCGGCAGACGTCAACTCTCCCTTCTTTATTTTTGACATTTTTAAAGATAAATTTTATATTTTTGAAATTAAAATTGGTGGTTTTATATAGAACTTTATTTACACTAGTTTCTTTATACATCATTTGATTCATTAAAATATTGTTGATATTTACTTTATTTTGTTAGGCATTAAATCTTCTTTCATTAGAATATTAAAGTTTGATTCAATTTTATTACTCTTCCTTAAATTTTTATTATCCAAAGAGTGGTATCAATGACTACAACCAATCTAAAAGAAAAAACTTGAAAAGTGGCATGCCAACTTGCCAGTCTGCCAACCCACCCTATGACGGGGCGAATAATTAATGGTGGTTTAATATTTTTTTGGCGAATTTTTACATGGAGAACATTTGAATCATAGGTTTGTGTGGGTTGTTTGGGATCATGTTATGTTGATTATGGCTTGAAACTATATTTTTTGTATTTATATCTTAGACTCTTATATTAATTATGAATTTATGTGTCACTTTTTAGGGATTGCTAGTTTTTGCCTTGCATTGAGTAATTTTTGGGGGTTATGTAAGCTCATAACATGTTGAGAGTAATAGAGTTGAAATATTCTTAAAATGCATTACATTTATTTATTTTCTTGTTGATAGAAAAAATTAATTTATTTTACACCATTGACCTAATAAAAAAGCCTAACACTACTACAAAATATCAAAACGACGACCCTACATTTAAGATGTTTTTACTTTTAGACGCTGTCATTGAAAATGTAATGACATTTTTTAAATTAACTTAATTTAATAGGACGGCTATTTGGTAGAGTTGCCTTCTTGCTCTTTGTTTTAAGAAGGCGACTCTACCAAATAGCCGCCCTCTTATACTCTTTACCATTAGTTTTTGTATTTTTTTCGTTTCTCTAATTTGTTTTTTTTCTACCATTACTCGAAGGTCACCACTCTTTCATTTCCACATTGGTGTTTGGGTTTTCATTGTGCCCCATTTGCTCCATCGTAGTTGCCGCTGCTGCTGCCATCGTCGCTGTTGTCATTGCCGCCTCACTTCAGCACCATCGTTTATTTGATGGCACGCCTACAAGGGATGGTTTGACGTGGCGGACGATGCTGGCGCGAAATCAGTGCGTGGCTTCAACGCGGTTCCAGGGACAACGCAGTTTGAGGAGGAAGAAGGTGAAGTGTGGTGCCTTGACGATGCAAGCAAAGGGATAGATGTGTGCGAGACAGATGCCGCATTTTTTTTAATGCATACGTCTTATAAGGACGGATCTTACCATAACCGCCCTCTTTGCCCGCATCTAAGAAGACGGCTAAATAATTGCCTTCTTTTCTCTGAAACATAAGACTATGCACAGATAAACGACTAGAAAGTCATCGTTTTACCGTTAAAACAATCACCATTTTTAAGTTTTTTTCACCTATCTAAGTAAATTTAATATATTTTTACGTAACATGATCATCTTTGCGTATATGATTTTCGTTTTAACTTTTTTTGTTTGTTTATGATTATTTCAAATTATTTTTACAATTGGAGAATCGACTTAATATATTTTTTAAAGAATCACAACTTGATTTATTTAAAAAAGTTAAATTTTTACATTCTTCAATACCAAATCGAATATCGTTTCAATTAAATTATTAATTGGCCTTAACGAAACCATATTTCAGGGTCTGACAAATGTGTTACATTCCATAATTTCATGATCTTTATCTCGTTTCTTTCACTTGCTTTGAATTCCCTTCCTTTTAGGAGATAATTAAAATTCGTTTATTTTAAATGATAAAATTAATCTTGACATAACTAATTTTTAATAGTTGTTATAATTAGATTACATATCTGCCTTTATTACGTAAACACAATGCGCTCCTGCGAAAGTAGTTTTTTCGAATTTTTAATATGTATAAATATAGTTCTATAAATATTAATAATATATAGGTATTAAAAATCCGTAATACAATTCAAGTAATTATATATGATATTCTATTTCTCTATAGAGTAAAAAAATAAAAATGAGAAGCATTAACAATTAAACAATCATAATTTATATAATCTTTATTGATTGATCAAAACGAACAAAGTAAACAATAAACGATAATGACATTGATTCAATAAGAAATACATTTAGATTGAGGAGAATGAGAAAATAAACTAAGTTTTTGTGGTTTACATTATTTTTTATATTTCTTTTTCTTTTTATTCTTTTGTCTATTCCTGTCTCTTCTTCTCACACTTCTCTTAAAGTTTTGTTTTGTATTGTGTCCGAGTTTAAGTAACTGCCTATGGAATCACATTTCAATTCAAAGTTTTATTTGATTGATTCATTCTTTTCAAATAAATATAATAACGTTCCTGTCAAATTTAATATTAGCTCTTTTTGTTAATTTTAAATTTAAGTAATTATAAAATGATGAAATGATTAAAATAAAATAATAAAATGAAATATTGATATAAAGATAAAATAGGAACAAATTTGTGTATAAAAGAACAATTAAAATGGAAAATCCTTTTTATATATATAAGTATAAATAACGAAATTCCTTATCAATATATAAGTAGCTTACATTTTTTTTTAATTAATAAAAATTCAGTTTGATTTATAAGAGTGAGAAAAATTATGCCAATTTTCTTAAAAAAATCCCATGTAAAGGGGCGAGTTATGTTTTAAAAAAATAAGCTTTTATAAAAAAAATTGTGAAAATTATTTTTTCAAACGTGAAAATGAATTTGTAGAGAGCTATTTTCCACCAATTAGCAATCACATAGCAATATTTTTCAACCAATACGCGTTGTGTCCCTTTATATATATATAGCATACCCAACCTTCTCTTTATTGTTCCTCATATCATCTAATTTCAAAATCCAAATTTCTTCTCTCACCTCGTTCCTCGTTTTCCCTTTCTTTATCCTTTGTGTTAGATGTTAAATCTCCCATGTTATTTATTATTATGGTTATTATTATGCGCATATTTCTAGGTATTATAGTTTATATATAAATATTTGATTCTTCTCATACTTCAATCCTTGCATATACCTTTATTTCTTTAAAGCACTTTTCCTTTACCTTTACCTGCTATGACTCTTCAGAGGGATTGATGTTTAGATTTGATTCGCAACGATGCTCCTCCTTTTCTTCTCCTTCTCACTGGGAAAACCTTTTCATTCGCTGGAATTGAAAAGGATGTGTTTCAATCCGAACATTTCTTCCAGTTTTCCTCGATCTACAGTTTCTTCTTAAAGCATGGTTTTTTGTTGTTCTTTTTGGACAAGTTGTTTTAGATATGTGTGTTGCCTTTTCTTCTGTAGTTTTTTTTTTTATTTGGTTCCTGAAGAATGAGTTCATCTGGCGCTGATTAAAAAAAACAGTTCATCTGGTTAGATTCATCTACTAAAAGGGTCTTGCTTACCGAAATCAAACATAAATTTGCACATAAAATCTCTATTTTCCCTACTTTCGTGAGTTATTTTACTGACATTAATTTGTACTATTAATTAGTCTCTATGTATATGTTCCTTTTTCGAGTTTCTCTTTGGACAATTTTCCGTAAGATTTGCCTTTTTCTCTCTGAGAAACTTGTGGCTTTGAATAAGTAGAGTTTTGGATGAGGTTGGCAGCATGCTGTATAGGTTCTATATATTCATACTTTGTTTTAGAAGCTATTGTTGGCATCTATAGATGCATGGACAGGTTGCCAGTCGTTATTTGCGGATGTAGCATCATCAAGATTCACATGCAAACGCAGGTGGGTGGGACTGTGATGCAATCTAAGTGCTGTGCCAACCATGCCATAGGTCTTTTGGAAGTGAGAATCTTGATGATGCTGCATCAGCCATAAACGACTACTTTGAAAAGTTGGATAAGGACTATTCTAATCACAACTAGTGGGCCAAAAATATATATAAAAAAAGAAGGAAAAAGAGAAATGAGAAACTGGTGTTCGAGCATACACACATGACACGGCAAAACCCCCTTCAGACATGATCTGATCTGCGCGTTTAAACAAAGAGGCCACCTTACCCACTTTGCTTTTTGTTGGTGTCAGGTGGGTTTTGGTGTTTTAGCCTTTGGTTTTCAAATTATGGTACTTCCAATTAATTTTTTATTTGTACATTAGTGCTTCTGAGTTCTGCCTTTTTATTTATTTATTTATTTGTAATTGTTGTTGTTATTATCACAGTTTATAGATTGCTTTACATTAATTAGCTCTTCTGTGTTTTGCAGACAATCCTAGGTTTTCAAGTATAGGGTATTTGGAGGCCGAGATGAGCGGCTGTTTGGTCCTTTATGTGCTGACTTCACAGATCTACGATGAATATTCCTTTTCAACAGAAATGCTGGGATCTAAATGGTGTCTTTTCAGTTTCTAAATATAGATGGAGATATCACTTTATCCAAATCTGGAGAGAATGTTAGAGACGCAAGCACAGAGAAAGTTAAAATTATTATTTGGAATTTAGGGTAGTAGCTAGTGTTGATGCTCATATATGACGGTAACTTTTACTTTGATGAGAATTTTTCCCTTTAATTAGATCTACATATATCTGGAATCCTACATAGCTATCTTGTATAGTAAATAGTGCACCGATCTTCAAAATCTTAGTCAAAGCATGCAGTTTGGTGCATATAGAGTGAATGAAAATTTGTTGATTGCCACTCTCCTGAGATTTTGATTACACCATTCCAACAGGATTGGACCTTGTTAATTGCTGTGTATTAGAAACACAGAAGCATTGAGTATATTTATATATCTGTAATAGCGGTTGGTTTGCATCTCAGAAATTGCGTGGATTATGGAAAATGGAAACTGGATTGGGAACATGGATGTAGATGAACACGTAGTCATGGTGGGACATGTCTAAGTTCCATGGTCAAGGCTTTGGCTTTAGTATGTATGAACTAATAATCAGTTGTAGCTCTGGTTGGTGGACCAAGGACTTGATACAAGTTGGACTCTCCAAGGTACCCTTTATGTGGGAGAGATGTTTCAGTCCATCTATTACTTGCCTCCCTACAAATAATGCTCAAAGTTAAATAGTAGAAGTTGTTTTCTAAAAATAAAATAAAAACACATATATGCTTATATATCTTCATTATTCATGATAGTGATGATTCAGTATATTCAAGATCTTATCTCATGGAAATCTGTGTGCCCCCATCACTTTCCAACTCTTGGTCACATATTCTCGCTGCTCCATCATTATGAATGCTGTGTACACTGTCTTTCCCCGAAACAGCTTGCCCTATTTCTTTGTAGAGAGGGTTGTGGATCATATATGCATCAGGCCCACTCATCTTCTTGTTCTCTCTCTTCATTGGTAAAGCCACACAATTTTTGTGGCCTTTTTACATTGGCAGTTGATAAGGGTGGTCTCTCCTACGCAATTAGGTATCCTAGACAGTTGTGAGTATATGTATTTGTATATAAGGGTATGCTGCTAATTAATATAGAGTACAAGTTTCAAGCTAGAGTACTTTGGTTTCTTTTTTGCTGTATATGAGGGAGAAAGACAACCTGGTTTAACAAACCTCAGTACATAAAATTACTTTTTCCTTCAATATTATACTTGAAAAAGAGCATAAGAGGATGCATGTGATTTATTATTTAATCTTTGGCTATATTTCTATTGAAAGTGACTGACAGATGCTTAATTTCAGGGAGCACATGGATCATTTAAATCCTTGTTTTCAGGTGATCGTCATTTAAATTGAAATAACAGTGTTTCTTATAATTTAGGGAGAAATGGATCACGTACATGGATCTTTTGTAAGTCCCTGTTGCATGTATATTTCCTCCTTAATTGCTGTACTATTTTTCAGCAGCCATTTCATTGAATCCCCTACAAAGCTGCATTTAGTATTTTGAGTTAATCTGCATTTTATAATCTGTGGCTATCTAGTCGCTGCTGAACTTGATAACTGATTGAGACTGTGTGATATTTCTGTTATGAAACAAGAACCACGATAATAATAATAATAGATAAAAAGATATTCAAGAAATAGCCATTAAAGACTGTCTTTTATGAGGCATGATGCAATAATTCATTGTAATTTGTTCTGGCCAATATAACAATATTTGAAACAATCTACATTTGCTATTTTTTTGTTTTTTCAGTTTTCTTAATTTTCAAAGGATACATTTTCGCTTTTTATTTCTGTTAATTAAAGTATTCATATATAATGTTTATTAATTTTTGTTAATAAAAATTTTCAGAGAAAGAAAAATATTTGTTATAATAAAGATTAAAAATATAAAAAGCCAGTTAATATTCCTTAATCTTTAGAAAATGGTGCAAAAGATAAAATACTCATTTATGATAAATGCATATCTAACTGCTACTTATGTGCTTTCTGTATCTATACTTGCATGGTCTGATGGTATTTTGAGTTTGATTAGTAATACACTGGTAGTAATAACCGTCCACTATGTATTGTGTTGATCTTTTGCTTCTATCTTATTTCTACTGGAATGTATAATATGCAAATTTCATGAAATTTCTTGGTCCCTGCCTATTATTCAAACAATATATAAACTCAAGATCAAATAAATTGTAAGAGAGCATAAACTCGTATTTGTGGAGTTATAACCTTAGAGAAACATGAAATTTGAAAAGAATATATATGGGAAACCCTAAGTATACCCACAAACTCTGTACTTTGTTTTTATAAAAGGAACCATTATATCTGAACCAAGTAAAAGGTTGTTTCTTGGGTTTCTTTTATTATTGATTCAGATGGGAAAGAGAGTAGGAGGTCTTTTGGTTGATATGTAGATGAAAAGGCTCTTTGAGAAAATCTGTTTTGTTGTATAAGGGTTGGACCACCCCTGAAGTGGTCTTATTTAATTTCATTGCTATTTGCTGATAAGAAAAAAAAAAAAAAATCTGAACCAAAACTCTCAAGACAAATACTAATGAATTGCATAATTTTGTTCAATGTCTAATTGTAATGTTAATTCAGGTTTCTCTAGTTTGGGTTATGCTAACCAGCATCATGGATGAAAGAAATTCTGTGTGAATTAATTAACATGTTAATAAATATTATATGGTTTAACTTCTTTCTATCAAAATCCCTGCATTGCACACTTTTTGTTAACTTAAACTTACATCGGTTATGTGCTTATAATGTTGGTAGCATCCAAAACTAAAACATATTAACTATCTCTTTGTAGTAATTTGTAAGGTTTATGAATGTCAAATTTCACTAATGCCTAATTTTCAGGCACAAGTAGCACGTGAAGATAACTTCTGCCTTCTGCGTCAAAATGGACATGATCACATGCCACTGCCTACAACATTCATTGCTTCCATTATTCAGTGTCTGGTTATATCTCCTGTGGCAATGAGAAAAACAAATGGAATCCTTTCAGTTTGTCTGCAATATTCTATAGCTATCATCAAGGATTCATTTGTTTGAAGTAAGATGCTAGTTTACTGTTTTGTTTGACCCTAAGTTTTATATACTTTCATATGTGGTACAAAATGTTCTGACGAGATTCCCATATATCACGTCACGTAGGGATGTTGCTGAGGTACACATTGATTTTCATGCAAACATATTGTGGAAGAAAGGAAGAACTGATAATAGTTCTTCTGCTATTACTATTTTTCGCCTTCAAATCTTCAATTCATATACCGTAAATATGAATAGAGATATTTGACCACGTTTACTCTATTCCAACTATCTGGTGAGTGAAGTGAATTCTCTTTTTGACATCACTGATATCGAAGAAGCTATCAGTGAAATAGTGACTCGATTTGGACAGTCATATTTTGCCCATATATGATCAGAGATATTCTGAGTGAACGAGTTCATCAAGGGATTATTATTATTATTGTTATATGTTCTTCATTGTATTTGATTTCATGCATGGTTAGATGTTATGTTTTTGTGTGGATAAACTTGTAAAGAGAGAAAAAAACCAATTATTTTTTTTCTGGTAAATCAAAATCACGAATAACTGATGTAGTTTTTCTTTTGAAAAAGGTTATTTAGTTTAATAAAAATAACTATTATGTAATTTTATTAGTTTTCAGGAATAAGTACTTATAAAAATATATTTCAAATATTCGAGAATTAATTTCTACCTAATTATTTTTTTACATGAATAATATTAAGTAGCTCGTTATAATCATCTGTTGAGAAAATCAAAAGAGTGTAGTTGAAGTTATGTTTCAATATCTCTTCAGACAAGATTGATCAAACACAGGAATTAATTTGCTTTACACAGTAATTTCAGACTTAAATATCTAAAAAAGCAGAGTACACTACATAAGTAAAGTACGATTTGTAACAGTTAGAAATTGTAGAAAAAAAATGGCAGGATATAAATTCATGAATGGTTGTGTTTTAATTTTGAAGAAGAAAACGTTTTTAATATAAACATAAATATAAACAACCAAATGCGTATATTTTTAAAAAATGGAGAATTCAAATAAGAGCAGTTTAATTTAAATAGATAGTACAGATATAATTTATTTATTTATTTACAGATAATTTATTATCCAGTAAATCTGTTTTTTTTTTATATTTTATCATGTATTTTTAAGTAAAACAGATGAAGCTTAAACATACTTGTTAAGCACATAAAACTTAAGTAGGTGTTTGAACATATGGGATTTTTATTCAGATATACGTGGGAGGACTCATGATAAATGAAAGGGAATTTACGTGGGAGGATTTTTTTTTAATAATATTTTTTTCATGTGATGGCAGATGATTGTTGTTACTTGAGGTGTCAGTCTAGCTGAGATGTCAAGTTG
>Ga0123341_1003363_pt1 | contig 13675 bp, 7 predicted proteins | sample Turbeapinknodule_FD_89959 | JGI IMG/M metagenome (GOLD analysis project Ga0123341, IMG submission 89959) | Root nodule microbial communities of legume samples collected from Mexico - Turtle bean Mexico pink nodule | ecosystem: Host-associated > Plants > Roots > Nodule | place: Mexico: Nepantla... | reverse complement strand
TAATTAGAGTGTTCACTAATACGTATCTACGTAAATCATACTAAATTTCAATGTTTGATACATATCACAATGTGTGAGTCTCATTTACTTTAATGTATCCGAAAACATTGGAGAAAATAATAGTTAGTTAGTGTTTTTTTTGACTGAGAAAAGAAACGAAAAAAAGAAATGATCACGTAAAATGTTCTTACAATTAGTGGGAGAAGAAGAGTCACAATTTACAACGTCCCTTCCTTCACAACGTTCCTTCCTTCACGCCAGTTTGTTACACTTTGCCTCCTTATTACTATGCGCCAATTTCTTCTCTCTCATCCCTCTCTTTTCACACACTTTCTTCTTCTTCGTTTTTCTCTGTTTGGGTGCTTCTCTGCCACCAATGACGGACATCACTGACGACATAGCGGAGGAAATCTCCTTCCAAGACTTCGACGATGACTGCAATATGCTCGGAAGCCTTCTCAACGACATTTTGCAGAGAGAGGCTGGCCCAATCTTCATCGACAAGCTTGAAAAAATTCGAGTCCTCGCTCAGGTTTTCCTTTTTCTTCCATTTCACCTTCTCTATAAATCCATCTTGCTCTTTTCTTAAATGGGTCTTGCTTCTTTATCTCTATTATTCATGGTTTGCCAAACTTCTGAACGTGAAAAATTTAAGTTATTCAAAAGAAAGGACTTTGAGGGTCATATACATTCACATTTAACTTAATATGTGATACCCCAATGAAAGATATGCATCATTATTTTGTATGAAATGTGTTTTCTCTGTACACCCATCATCAAAATCTCATCCTTCGTTTTTTTTTACAAGAACATGATATCTAACATTTAAACAATGGCTTTACAATCTAGTTTTAAGAGTAATATGAACGTTAAAAGTTATTTTTGTAATTGTAGAAAAAGAAGAAAAGAAAATAAGAGATTGCAAAATAATGAGTGAACTTATTGTCGTAAAAATTTGTTGGAGTATATAGATATTATTTGCTGTTTTGCATGTTACCATATTAGAATATTTTTGTGTTTTATCGAGGATAAGAAAATACTAATTAGACTAGAAAAATTTGACTAGTTACTTTTTAGGGGGTTGTCATTAAGAGATCTTAACATAGTTTTCTTTTGATATTTCTAATATGTTTCTGAGTAGTTGAGGATGATATTACTTTGATTTTGGTGGGTGTTTAAGTTAAGATCAGTATTTATTTTGTTCTTCTTATGATTTTATCAAGGTTGGCTTGTTTTGATTGGTGAGAAAGAGGACAGAGCAAGCACTAAGTTGTTAGTGTTTTCTACCTTGATTTTATGGTTTTTGCAGCTATGGAGTTTGTTTCTATGCTGTGATTTCATCACTGTTTTATTGAGAGTCTTTTGGTTGTTTAGAGAGACTCACCGGGTTGTTAATGATTTTCTTTCAAGTTGTTGTGATTTATTTATTTATTGTTCAATTGTGATTTGGTTTTGGAGGAAGGGGAAGAAGGTTGAAGAATGGCATGGGTAAGGCATTTAGTGTTTCATGGTGCATGCATGTGAAATTCCCATTTATAATAATTTTTTTCATCCCTTTAATTGTTTTTGGTTTTGGTTCACGTTATTTTATTTTAGCTCTTTTGATATACATAACCTAAATTAATTTTCAAGCTTTGATTTTTAACTTCAAACTAAATTAATTTTAATTTATGAAAAAACACTTTATAGAAAAGTTCAGTCAAATACATTCAAAGCCTAAAATATAGAAATCAAAAGCAAATTCAATTGTATACAATAGAAACAAAAGCATATTTAATTTTGATTGTCTCAATAGAAGAATGCAAATGTTTTTGTAATTGATTATCAGTGTAACTGTTTTTGCATTTGCTGGCAATCCTAGGAATTGAAAATTCCTTAACATAATTTTTTTGTCTTTAGAGCGCTTGTAATATGAGACATGCGGGGATTGAAGACATGGCTGAGCTGCTAGAGAAGCAATTGGCTTCAGAGTTATCCAAGATGACACTAGAAGAAGCTCTCACACTAGCTCGTGCCTTTAGTCATCATCTTACTTTGATGGGTATTGCTGAAACTCACCATAGGTATTAACTACTTATGTTCCCTTTTCATTCCATTAGTTGATATTTGTTTGTGTGAGCTCTGTGCAAAAAATCAGCAATATCTCAAAATAAGCTCAACATTGATGAAATATTTCTGTAGTGCATGATTTCCCCAGTGTGATAATCTTGAGCAAGTTATGCTTGTGCAGGGTTCGTAAAGGAGGAAACCGGGCTCTTATTGCAAAATCTTGTGATGACATATTTAACCAGCTGTTGCAAGATGGAGTTACTCCAGATGAACTTTATAACTCGGTTTGCAAGCAGGTCTGTTATTTTCATTCTAATTTATTGTTAATCTGCGTAGTCTGTGAGATATATAGATGAAAATAAGTAAATGATCTTTCATTTTTCTGCAAGTTTTCAAAAAAATTCGTTTTTGATATTTAGTGAAACATTATGTGCTTATCACCATGGATTTTAACAGAATCCATTACTAATAGTTGCTATTGCTATTCAAAATCCAAATTTATTTATGTTGACACAGGAGGTCGAAATTGTTCTTACAGCTCACCCCACCCAAATTAATCGTCGTACCTTGCAATACAAACACATTAAAATTGCTGTGAGTTCACTTTTCTGAATAAATTCAATTGCCGAGACTTGAGGCTTGAACTTTATGATATAATCTCTCAATATGTTTTGTTACTGTTTTTTCTCTAACTACTTTTTAACCTTCATGCAGCATCTTTTGGATTATAATGATCGACCTGATCTTGGCCATGAAGATCGAGATATGTTGATTGAAGATCTGGTATAAGCACTAGTGTTTGTACACCAAAAGTAAAATTCCATAGGGTTTTAGGGTGGTATTAATCTATAAAAGTGTAACAGTTAGTGAAATTTCTTTTCTAGCAAACTTTATTCTATTCTCATAAATCATATTGGCTTTGGTAGGTGAGAGAGATAACTTCAATATGGCAGACAGATGAACTTAGGCGTGAAAAACCCACACCAGTCGATGAAGCCAGGGCCGGTAAACTGCTTGAGTATTATATGTTTAACAACATTTTAACTCTGAGCTAAAGTTGTTTTAGTTGTTCCTTAAGAATGCTCTCTGGCCTTTCTGACCAAGTGTTCAAGAGTTTTGTGTTTATTGTCCCAAAAATGCTCTTAGATGAACGCACAATGGCTTAATCTTTTAGGATACACAGTACTTGATATTTATCTTTCAGCTCTTGAATGATTTGATACACTGTTAAAAAAAGAAGTTGAAGAACAAGAGCCTCTTGGTTTATCTTTTCAATTCTCCCAGGATTGAATATTGTGGAGCAATCACTCTGGAAAGCTGTTCCTCATTATTTACGTCGAGTTAGCAGCGCTTTAAGGAAGGTATGTCATCTTTAATGTATGTCTGTTAACTCGTACATTCTTTCCCTTTAAGATTTTCAATGCAATTTACCCTTCCTTGCAGCACACAGGAAAACCACTTCCATTGACTTGTACTCCGATAAAGTTTGGATCTTGGATGGGAGGTGATAGAGATGGAAACCCAAATGTGACAGCTAAGGTAGCACTTTCAAATATCCATTCATGCTGCCTTAGTTTTCTAGTAGTGGAAGCATAGTTTAATCTCTAATGTCATTATATTATTGACCATCCGAAGATGTCGAGAGTTGCATTCTGTCATTTTAGAAAGTTCAAGTTTAATGATGATTGAATTCGGAAAACTGTAGACAAATTTCAATGACAATTTACTTATATAAATATCATATTAAAAAGTACACTTTAAATCTAATTCAACCTTAATTTACTCTTTACAACAACTCTATCAATTATGTTGTATAATGTATGTAGCTAACATTACATTTGTTGATATTACTTTTAGATATAAACAACAAAATTTTCTCTTGTAGAAAATTTAATTTCTGATAGTAATTGATCCATCTTTTCTTCAAGTTTGGGGTTGAAGGATGCGCTTTTCTGTTTCAATTACTGAAGTTTGTGGCATGTGATAACCAATAAATTACCAAATTTTTTCTTTCTTACCTAGGAGTGGGGATTTTCTTGTAGAATATATATCTGATTTTGATTTGATGATGTAATTCAAACTTAATTGTGTAATTGACTTTCCTTTTGTTCTTCAGGTCTCAAAAGATGTTTCACTTCTGTCGAGATGGATGGCAATTGACCTCTACGTTCGGGAAGTGGATAGCCTGAAATTTGAGCTATCCATGAAACGGTGCAGCGATAAGTTGTCAAAATTGGCACAGGAAATTCTGGAAGGTTTTTTTCTGTTTAGTTTTGTGTTTGGTGATATCTTCTGAATGCTAACGGGCATATCAGTTATCTTTCTTTGATATAATGTGACCTTTTGGATACTGTTTGTCAAGAAGTAACACTTATTCATGTGCACAGCATTGAAACACTTAAAGTTAGTTTTTTTGGGAGGTTAAATTATCATGTTAATTTACTTTCCTTTTTAAAGCCTAACTATCATCAATTATGTCATTTTTGTTAAAATAAATGATGATATTATGCTCTTTGTATTTATTCTTGAGGTTTTGGTAACGCATTTAATCACCTTTCTGGTATTTTCTTTATGCATTACTTCTTTGATGCATCAAGGCATTTTCCTCTAGTCATTGAAATGGCTTTAAAGTTATTCCGGTGGAACTCATTTGGCTATATTAATAACTCAAACTCGCCAAAATATACAAGTATATGCGTGTGTTTTTTTCCTTCTACTTTTCTCTGGTTTCCAAAGGCATCAACATGATGACATTGGCTCCTATCCAATCTCAAAGTCAAGTCTCTTCCAATTGAATGATATGAAATAGGCTAGATGCACACGTGTGGTAAAAGCTTTGAGGCCATTTTAATTTCTTTCCTAGAATGTTCTTTTCTGAACGATTTATATAATGAGGAAACAAAATCTACTTTTTCATATGGCAAGTTTTCTTCCAGCATGACAATTGTTTGTTGAAAATATTTTAAACTTTTGTATAATATAAAGGTATAATATGATATTTGATGATGCGGTGTAAGTGGAATGGTTATCCATTTATTGTTTTATTTATGTACTTTCAATGTCTTTGCAAGAGATACTGAAGATGTTTCCTTATGAATTGTTTTCTCTAGAGTATGCTGTCACTGTTTGATCAAGATGATTACTTCTTTTTCTTCAGAAGCTAATGATGAGGAGAATCACCGTGAGCTTTGGAATGAATCTAGGAGTGTAAGTCAAATGAAGTATTCTAGCAAACAAGGTTCACCACTTCCAACTAAACTTCCATCTGGAGCTCATTTACCGTCTTGTGCTGGTACACATAATTTTGCACAAAATTGATGTTTGTTTTATTTTCGTTTGGATGTCGTGTTTTTTAATGGCAACGTCAATTTCATAACATCTTGTCTGTTTTAGTGCAATGTCCTTTTTTCTAGAAACATACAAAAATACTTGTATGTCATTTGTGGCTCCTAACTCTAATAATAACTAATTAAGGAATGATGCTCCTTGCTGATTACATGAATAGATGAATTGGAATTCGTCTAATCTTAAAAATAACTTATCATGATGCCATGCATGAGGAATAAAGTGCAATTTTATTAAGAAGATGATATATATAAATTCTTCCCAATCAAGTATATTTTATTAATTTAATATCTCTTATAACGAAGTTCTATTGTGTACGTTTTATTTCATGTAGAAAAGGGTGGATCTGAGCATCCCAGACTCATGCCAGGAGCTGATTACAAGCAATTCAATCCCAAGGTAGATCAATAGAGTAAATTTCTGAATTTTCCATTTAATCCTGGATAATACATGGGTAAACAAATTATCTGATAGGGTGGCGAGATTTCAAGTTCAACTGAGAGCAGTGGTGGCAGTCCCAATGTCCGTTCATCAGTACCAATTTCACCAAATTCCAGTGCTTCTTCATTAGTTTCAATGACACGCTCTCCCTCTTTCAACTCTAGTCAACAACTTCTTGCTCAGAGGAAATTGTTTGCAGAATCCCAGACAGGAAGGACCAGTTTCCATAGGCTTTTGGAGCCAAAGCTACCTCAGCTTCCTGGAATTGCTCCGTATAGAGTGGTCCTTGGAAATGTCAAAGATAAGGTATTACTTCACCAGTGGTTCAAAATTGGCCTCTTGGACCCATATATTCTGCTTCTGCTGTTGTATTTTGTACAAGATTATGTTGTTTGTTTCCTAGGACTTAAGCATCATAACCTGTCATATACTATATTGGTTCCTGTGCAATTTCTATAAAGGATTTAAATTAAACTCCATTGGCCTTTAACTTGAAAATGAAAAAAAAGTGATATTGCATACCCTTTTTTTATTTGTTTGGATTGGTCGAAGGTTCATTTTGGTTTTAGAAGTGAAGTTGTTTGGCAAATAATTTTCTAAGATAGAGAATCCAAGACCATTATTTTTTTGTCTTCATCTTCTGTTCATGTTGTTGGCTTGATTTTCCCATTAGGAAAAAGAAAGATGATTATGAAATCAAGTGGGCAGAACCATTAATGAATGATATTATTGCAGAAAATGTTGTGGCAAATAAATCATTGATTTCAACATATAGATATTTTCGGTATTATTTCTAGGTAAAGAGTGATGAACTTTTGAACTTGAATTTGACATTACAGATTTGAAATTCAATTGCGAAATGCCTTTATGTAGAAGGAAACATTGAATACCCATGGATTATAAACTTATATGCATTATTAGGAGCTATGGTGGATATTTTGAAAATCGTATTACTTGTGGTAAAAGACGGTTAAGTGCACTTATCTTCAGATCAAGCCTTATTTGCATTATTCCATGGCTTTCATAACGAAGATTCTTATATAGAAAACATCATATACATCAGTATATGCATGTGAAAAATATACTTTTCTAGTTTTGATTGAATGATGTCCATGGAAGAATTGTATTTGGTGGGCCATTACGACTAGTTCATATACATTTTTATTGAATGTGCTGGTTTTATACATTGTCCTGTTACTTGGAAATCTAGTATAAGGTAGTAATACTGTGCATGATCTGTTCCATGTGTTTAGCTTCTGAGAACTCGTAGACGGTTGGAGCTTCTTCTCGAGGATGGTCCATGTGAACATAATCCTACGAATTATTATGAAACAACAGATCAGCTCTTGGAACCTTTGCTCCTTTGCTATGAATCTTTGGTACTTTTTCTTTTTCATACCCTTTACCCTCTAATGTTGTGCATAATTATCATTTAGCTCTACATTTCTCCAGCAATCATGTGGATCTGGGGTGCTAGCTGATGGTCGACTTGCTGATCTGATTCGAAGAGTTACTACTTTTGGCATGGTGTTAATGAAGCTTGACTTACGCCAGGTAATGTGTCAAAGTTTTTTGTTGTTATTGTTTGGATAATCAGTTGTGGCCTGAAATTAGCAGTGTGACAGGAATCTGGCAGACATGCTGAAACGCTTGATGCAGTTACAAGGTATTTGGACTTGGGTACATACAGTGAGTGGGACGAAGAAAAAAAACTTAACTTCTTAACTAGAGAGCTGAAAGGGAAGAGACCACTGATTCCCCCTAGTATAGAGGTGAGATTGTTAGATTGTTATACCAAATGCTAGCTTTGCAGGTTATGTATCCAGTAGGACGGTTAGAATGTTATACACTGATTTTTTCTTCATTCTATGCTCCTGAGTTTCTGTTTTTAATTGGACTCTTGATCTATTCTTTGTAGGTTGTTCCAGATGTTAGAGAAGTCTTGGACACGTTCCGAACTGCTGCTGAGTTAGGAAGCGATTCATTTGGTGCCTATGTGATCTCTATGGCCTCAAATGTATGGTTAACTACCATTGTACTTACAAATTATCACTGCAAAATATGCATAATCGAGTTATTGAAACACTTTGCATTACGAATTTCAATGCCAAACCAAACTCCTTACAAACACTGTCTTTTACTCTTCTTTAGCCCCTTCTTTCTTAGTGTTTGTTTTTGCATGAATTTTTTTGTTTCTTTCTATATTCTTTTCATCTGATGTTGATATTCAGATGTCTAACATCTTTTCGTTTCCGTTTTTGTTTGCATCTGATGATCAGGCCAGTGATGTTCTAGCAGTAGAGCTTTTGCAGAAGGATGCACGGCTTGCTGTTAGTGGAGATTTAGGAAGAGCTTGTCCAGGTGGAACGTAAGTATGGAAATGAAATGTTTGTCATAGTTTTCAAAAAACAGACCACAACCACTTTTGTTAAGCGGCAAATTTACAACTTCAACCACAATTCAAAACCCTTTTATCTAATTACAAAGGTCTTGAAGTGAAAAAATGTGCTTGTAAATTGCAAAGGGCTTTTGAACTTTATTAACAAAATGTGTCCAACATAGGCTGCGGGTGGTTCCTCTATTTGAAACTGTAAAGGACCTGAGAGGAGCTGGTTCAGTTATCAGAAAGCTTTTGTCAATAGATTGGTACCGGCAACACATCCTTAAAAACCATAATGGGCATCAAGAGGTACTTTCTTAAAATCTTCATTTCATTTATGTTGTGTGTACAGTATATGTGACGTGAATTCATGTATTATAAATTTCTATATGCAGGTTATGGTTGGGTATTCTGATTCTGGTAAAGATGCTGGGCGTTTCACTGCTGCTTGGGAACTTTACAAAGCTCAAGAAGATGTTGTGGCTGCATGCAAGGAGTATGGTATTAAGGTTACTCTCTTCCATGGCCGTGGAGGGAGTATTGGCCGCGGTGGTGGCCCAACATACATGGCCATTCAGTCTCAACCACCCGGCTCTGTCATGGTGGGTTTTATAACATAACCTTAATACTTTGAATTTTAGTCCTATCTTCCTTTTATAAACTTAGAACCGGATAATGCCAATTTATAATGTGTTTCATGATTATAGTTGGTCATGATTATTTTTTAGTTTTTATCACCTCAGTTTATTTTTTTGTTGATGTAGTCTGTGTTAAACATTAGTGGTGTTTTTTTATTGATATCAAACTCTAGATGTTAGTCGAGTTGTCTTTCAGCAAATCTCCAACAAAGCTCAAGTGAGGATTGTTCTCTTCTCTCCCAATCTTATCCAAGGTTTTCATGTCCAGGGATGCCAACTAAAGTTTTTTTTTAATCAGCATCAATGATACCTTTTTTTGACCAATGAAAGTCAGATATTTTAATCGATGTTGATATAGGTTATATTTTTGTTGACATTGTTAAGATTATTTATCTGCTTATGTCATTTAAAATTATTTATTTGGTCAATGTTAGTCAGAATGTCAGTAAAATTTGTATAGATGAAGTCTGTCATACTAATTTTTTTTGTGTATGGTGAAATTGTTTTTCTATTGATGTCATTAGTGTTATTCTTTTTTTCTAAAGTTGGTCAATTTTTTTTTTCTAATATCAACTGAAAAGTTAGAAAAGAAACATAAAACATCTGTCCAAAGACTTTGAGAAGGTAACACTTAATTAATGCTAGCAAAAATAATTGTGACCAGCATCTAAAGTAACCTCACCTGCTATTGATTGAGAAAAAAATATATTTCATATTAAAACAAATTTTTGTATTAGGTGGTAAGTGAAATCATTTATACAAAATTTAAATTGATTTCGAACAAAATATTTGAGAAAATTAAATAATTTAAGATTAAAGCCATTGAAATTCTGTGTTTAAATTTCTTAAAAATTATGAAATTAGTTACCTAAACACAAGTTATTGTTGTTATAAGCATTATGCTCATTAGGATTGAGGTGTTAGGTCATGTTTGAATGAATTCTTCTATGAAGAAAGTAAAAAAACAGAGAATCAAGTTTCTCCTGTAAAGTTAAATCAACATATGCACCTCAACTTTTCGAGAAGTTGGGATGAAATAGCTCTTTTAAAAATTAATTCAGAAGTTGATTTTAACTTTTAATAGGAGAAGCTCAGTTACTTTATCTTATTATTTCGTTCTCCAACAAATACTTATACAAGAAGTTTATAGTTAACTTGATGTATACTTCTCATTGTCATGTGAACTATTGAATTGCTTGAAGGGTGAAGGTTAACATGGGAACATATGCATTATTCTTGGTCTGTTGTTCACTATGTTAATTTTTGAGTGTCCTACACCATGAAATTGTCTGGTTTGAAACTCATTTGTTTAACAGTCTCTGGTTTGAAAGCAGAGGTACAAGTATTGTTCTGAAACCAATGATACTGATGCATTGTAGGGAACCCTTCGTACAACTGAGCAAGGAGAGATGGTGCAGGCCAAGTTTGGGTTGCCACAAACAGCTGTTAGACAACTTGAGATATACACAACAGCTGTCTTACTTGCTACCCTTCGTCCTCCTCTCCCACCGCGTGAAGAAAAGTGGCGCAATATGATGGAAGACATTTCAAATATCAGTTGCAAGTGTTACCGAAGTGTAGTGTATGAAAATCCAGAATTTCTGTCCTACTTCCATGAAGCCACACCTCAATCGGAGCTTGGCTTCCTCAACATTGGTAGCCGCCCCACAAGGCGGAAGAGCACCACTGGAATTGGCCACCTCCGTGCCATTCCCTGGGTGTTTGCATGGACTCAAACCAGGTTTGTTCTTCCAGCTTGGCTTGGAGTTGGAGCAGGTTTGAAAGGTGCTAGTGAGAAAGGACAAACTGAAGAGCTAAGGGCAATGTACAAAGAGTGGCCTTTCTTCCAAAGCACCATAGACTTGATTGAGATGGTTCTTGGAAAAGCAGACATTCCTATTGCCAAGCACTATGATGAAGTTCTTGTCTCTGAGAAAAGACAAAAACTTGGAAGTCAGCTAAGGGAAGAGCTCATCCAAACTGGGAAGTTTGTGTTATCTGTTAGTGGGCATGAGAAACCTCAGCAGAATAATAGGAGCTTAAGGAAACTGATTGAGAGCAGGCTTCCCTTCCTCAATCCCATGAACATGTTGCAGGTAGAGATTCTCAAGAGGCTAAGAAGTGATGATGACAACCTTAAAGCCAGAGATGCCTTGCTTATCACCATAAATGGCATTGCTGCTGGGATGAGGAACACTGGTTAAGTTCTCAACAACTATACACAATTTTTACTGATTTTGTATGTTGACATGCTCTTACCCACTTTCCCATTTTATTTTTGTGACCCTTCCTAGGATTAGGTATATGCTAATGAAAGATTAATGTAGCCAAAAGCCTTAGTCAAATGTTTTTTACACTTGCACAGATAAGATTAATATAACTTCAAAATATGGGATGGCTATTTCTCCCCTGCTTTTTCATTTTCTTATGACTATTTGTAACACCCATTATATTAAATAAATATTTAATTAAGTAATTTGGCTAATTAATGAGTAATTTTTTCTTTAGTTTTAATAAAAAATTATTTTAGATTTATTACATGCTATTATCCTAACTATTTGGACATTCACAACTTAGTAAGTTTACCCCTAGGCCTAAACAGTAGTCTTTGTCATCATTATGCAATGTACATGTTATAGTATAGAAAATAGTAGACACAAAAGAAGAAGTATACATTTCTAATCTAAAACACTTCTGTAAACACGTCTCAAAGCAAATGACAATGAGTAAAATTATTTGTTTTGATTAAGGGTGGTAAAAAATCCAAATTACAAAATTCAATCTAAAATTATCCAAATTCATATTAGTTTTAATCAATTTAAATGGATTTATCTCAAATCTAAATCCATATTTTTGGATTTTAAATCCAATTTATTTAATTGGATATGGATTAGATATAGATTTGATACATTTTTTGATTATCCAAATTGCATTTTGGGTTGGATTTTGACTTGGCCCAATCCAGCTTGAGCCAAGACAATCTGGGCCCAGGTTGAGCAAAGTTGGCTCAAGTCCACGTCGAGCCGAGTTGTCCGAGGCCAAGTCAAATCAAGTTGGTGTGGTTCAAAGTTGAGCCAAGTCGTTATGAGCCAAAGTCAAGTTGAGTCAACCCTGGGCCAAGTCGAGCTGAGTGGCCGATATTGAGTCGACCCAAGTTGGCCGAGCCGATATCGAGACAAGTTGGCCAAGGCCAATGTCTAGTCGAGTCGGTCCAGCCTAATGTCGAGCTGAGTCTTACGGTTTCGATATCGAGTCAAGCAGGCCAGGGCCAATATCTAGACGACCGGGCCAGGGCTGATGTTGAGCTGATCGGGCCCAAGCGAATGTCGAGTCGAGCAGGTCTGAGCCCATGTCAAGTCGAGCGGGCTCGAGCCAATGTCAAGCAGAGCAATCTCGGTTTGATGTCGAATTGAGCAGGCCCATGTTGATGTCCAGTCGCCCGGGCCCAAGCCGATGTCGAGTAATCATGGCTCAGGTCGATGTCAAGTTAAGTGGGCCTAGACTGATGTCGAGCTGAGCAGGTCGAGGCCGATGTCGAGTCGAGCGGGCCTGGGCCGATGTCGAGCTGATCAGAACCGGGCCGATGTCTAGTCGAGTTGTCCAACCTCGAGCCGATGTCAAGTCGTCCAACCCCGAGTCGATGTGGAGTCGTTCGGCCCGAGCCAATGTCGAGTCGTTCGAGTCGGGCCGATGTGGAGTTGTTTGGGCCCGGGTCGATGTCGAGCCGAGCGGGCCTGAGCCGATGTTGAGTCGAGTGTGCCTGGCCGATGTCGAGCGAGGCCGAATCGTTGTTGAGTCGTCCTGGCCCTGACTGATGTCAATTCGTCCTTGCCTAGACCGATGTCGAGTCGTCTGGGCTCGGGCTGATGTCGAGCCGTCTTGGCCTAGGCCGATGTTGGTCCGCGTCCAGGTTGAATCGGCTTAGGCCCAGTTCGAGCCAAGTTAGTCTGTGTCCATATCAAAATGAATTTAATGTAATTGACAAAGTGGATTTAATTTAATTAACAAAGTGGATTTAATCTAGATTTAATCCACTTTAAATGAATTTTAAAAAATCCAAATAAATTTGATTTAGTTAAAATGGATATAGATTTTAAATCCAATCCATTTATTTGAATTTGAATTGGATCTAGATTAAATTTTGAAAATCCAATCCATAATCACCCTCACCCTTATTTTGCTATAAATATTTTCAACTTTCTTTTGTCAATCTTAATTGCTTTAAAGGTCTTTCTTTCTCTTTAGACTTTTTATTTATATTGCTTGTTTGAATCCATATTACAAGTAAAACTTAATTATTAAAAGGAATTGTGTTTGTGTTTACTTGTTTAAATTAATTAATTGTTTTATATTATTGTGTTTCACTTTGCACAACTTTAGCTATTATAAATTAATTATGAGTTGAAAATAAATTAATTTGTTCCTGGACATTGTAAAAGAATCCCTTAAATTTTAACATTAAACAGTACCAAACTATAAATTTTCATATACAGACACTCATATATCATCACGGTACTAATTTAATAATTTAATAGAAAGAAACTTATAATTTTTGTCTAATGGAAATTTCAATAAAATAAAATCCCTAATTTTAGTGCTTATAGAGGTATGCTCTACCTTGTTAATCATTAGTATCAATAATTATAATATGTACAATAGATATAATTATTACTAGATAATTAAAAATTTACTTTTAAATTAATTGTGATACAAAAAAATACCCCATCAAAAACTTCATCAATTTTAAAATTTAATTTTAACAACATAAAAAGTTAATTCTGAAAATAAAAATTTAGAAAAAAAAAATTATTATGAAATAATC
>Ga0123341_1003362_pt1 | contig 13676 bp, 8 predicted proteins | sample Turbeapinknodule_FD_89959 | JGI IMG/M metagenome (GOLD analysis project Ga0123341, IMG submission 89959) | Root nodule microbial communities of legume samples collected from Mexico - Turtle bean Mexico pink nodule | ecosystem: Host-associated > Plants > Roots > Nodule | place: Mexico: Nepantla... | reverse complement strand
GCCCAATCATTCCGGATAACGCTTGCATCCTCTGTCTTACCGCGGCTGCTGGCACAGAGTTAGCCGATGCTTATTCCCCGGATACCGTCATTGCTTCTTCTCCGGGAAAAGAAGTTCATGACCTGTAGGCCTTCTACCTTCACGCGGCATTGCTCCGTCAGGCTTTCGCCCATTGCGGAAAATTCCCCACTGCTGCCTCCCATAGGAGTCTGGGCCGTGTCTCAGTCCCAGTAGGGCTGATCATCCTCTCGGACCAGCTACTGATCATCGCCTTGGTAAGCTATTGTCTCACCAACTAGCTAATCAGACGCGGGACCAATATAAGATAGAGAAACAACAAAAACCCTGCACATTTTATATGTGAAACCATGAATACAAAAAGACTAAAATAAATAAAGAAACATCCAACTCACGACAACAGACAAAAAGTACTGAAACTCATACCTAACAATAACAACAGAAAAATCTAAATATGAAAATCTTGAAGTATCAAAAATGCAAAAATATCACTATAAACCTAAGGTTTACAGTTCTCACAATGTAACTGGCATATAATATCTAATAAATTGAATTTATTGAAGATGTAGTTTTATAAAATTAAACAATGCACTATTAAAATTTAATAGTTTCATAAAACGAAAATAAAAGATATCAATTAACTGGGAACAAAATGGGCGTCCCTTCTTAACTTATTTTATTCAACTCTAGTATAATGTGATGTCGCTTCTGTCACTTATTTTATTCAACTCTAGTATAATGTGATGTTATTTATACTTCAAAGTCGCTAATTTTAATTTTATTCCCATTAACTTAAATTTTATAATATAATTTTTTATTAAGAAAATAATAATTATAAAATTATACGCATTTTTTATATGTAATTACTGTACGATATTGTACGTAATTATATACATTAGATTGTAATTTCGAGAAAGTCTCCTTACATGGTCTTTCTTAGTAAAGGGTGACCTCTTATGTAGTGGCTTAATCTATTCATCATCAGAGTAAGAGCAAAAACCCTGCATTATAATGTGATGTTGTTATTTATACTTTAAAGTCGCTAATTTTAACTTTATTCACATTGAATTAAATTTTATAATATAATTCTTTATTAAGAAAATAATAATTATAAAATTATACGAAATTATTATATGTAATTGTTATACAATATTTTACGTAATTATATGCATTAGCTTGTAATTTGGTGAAAATATCCCTACATAGTCTTCCTTAGTAAAGTAAAACATCTTATGTTGTGGTGCAATTTATCAATCATAAAATAAAAGAACACCAAATGCCTTGCATTATAATGTAATGTTGTTATTTATACTTCAAAGTCATTAACTTTAATTTCATCTCCACTTACTTAAATTTTATAATATAATTCTTTATTAAGGAAGCAATAATATCAAATTATACGCAATTATTGTATGTAATTATTGTATTATATTGTACGTTAAATATGCATTAGCTTTTAATTTGGAGAAAGTCTCCCGACATGGTCTTCCTTAGTAAAGGGAAATCTCTTATGTAGTGGTGTAATCTATTAATCATCAGATAGAGAAACAACAAAAATCTTGCATATTTTATGTGTGAAACCATGAATACAAAAAGAATAAATTAAATAAAGAAGCATCTAACCCACTACATTCTTAACCCACTGAAAACATACCTAACAATAACAACAGAGAAAATCTAAATATGGTGAATGTTGAAGTAATAATTTCCTAAAAAAGACAAAAATGACCACTATAAACTCAAGATTTACGGTCCACACTAGACAAATGACTTATAAGATCTAATAAATTGAATTTATTGAAAGTGTACTTGAATAAAATTAAACAATGCACTATTAAAATTTAATAGTTTAAAAAAAGAAAATAAAATAAAAGATATAAATTAACAGGATATATACCGATTTGTAACAAAATGGGCCTTCCTTCTTCCACTTATTTTTTTCAACTCTTTTTCAACCCTATTATAACGTGATGTTGTTATTTATACTTCAAATTAGTTAATTTTAATTTTATCCCATTGACTTAATTTTTATAATAGAATTCTTAATAATAATTATTATTATACACAATTAATATATGTAATTATTGTACGAGATATGGTACGTAATTATATGCTTTAGCTTGTAATTTGGAGAAAATCTCCCTTCATGGTCTTCCTTAGTAAATGGAGACCTCTTATATAGTGGTGCAATATATCAATCATCATATAGAGGAACCAAAGAGAAACAAAAAAATAATAATTAAAAAAACTCAATGAGATAATTTTAAGATATGAAATTAAATTAAATTAAATCATCTTTAGGTCAATATTAAAAATTAAATCACTTTATTTTAAATTAAAAATTAATCTAAAAAACAAGAGAGGTAACAAAACAACATAGGACACATATAAGCATATAGATAAACCAAAAAAAAATAAAAATTATTTTAAAAACCCAATAATTTTAAGATACGAAGTTAATTTAAATTAAATCAAATAAACTCGCATCCACCTTTATATACACAAAATGGATCATGTTTCTAAAAGAGTCACTCCTTGTATTCACCCTTCTTTTTCTTTTTTTCTGTGAGAACAAGAACAAATATAAAGAAGAAAAAGAAAATACAAAATTCTTACGCTTAAGCTTAACTTGATTCCTTCCGTCATTTTTCATTTGTTAACGGTTATATATAAACTGAGAAAGGGACAAGTTATGACTTTCCAAAATAAAATTAAAAAGTATTCTCTTCAAAGTGATTGTAAAATGTCATGTCAGTTTCATACTATTGGTTTTTTTTTATCAGCAAGAAAAAAATAAATAAATATGAACCACTTTAGGGGTGGTCCAACCCATATACAGAGCACAATAATTCCCCTCATCCCTTCTAAACAACCTAACCTTCTAAAATATAGAACAACAAACAACCCAACCGAAAAAGTACCACTTAAAAAAGCTCACTTAATTGAAAACATACAAGTCACAGGATCAATGCACCATTCAGAGTAAGTAAAATTAGCAGAAACAGTTTTAGATGTTACCCAAGACCAAGCCTTTAATTGTGCCAAGGTGAACTTTTGAAAGGTCGATCACCCTTCCTTGGAAAATATGTTTATTCCTGTGCTTCCACAATTCACTAACTACAGCAATCCAAACACAATTCCAAACAACATTAACCTGGACAGGAGCATTTAGCAAATTAAAATGCAAGGAGTGAGCAGTTGGGTCAACATGATCAACCGATGCAATCCCTAGCCATGCATAACACTTATTCTAGACTAACCAAGCAATCCTGCAATCAAAGAACATGTGTTTTGTCGACTCCACTGTCATCCTGCAAAAACTACATAGATTGGTATCAACCAAAACCCCATGCCTTTCCAAGTTAGCTTTTGTGGCGATCGAATTGATCAACACCCTCCAAGCAGTAACCTGTACTGAGGGCAAAGCAGTAGTCTTCTAGAGGAAGACAAACACACTATTTCCCTCAACAGGGCCCCTTAAAAAGCATAGACAGATTTTACCGAAAAACCACTATCCTTACCAACCTTCCAAACTCGACTATCTGCAGAATTCAAGATAGGGGTCTTTCCATGCATTTCTTGTAACAACTGGACTTCCTGGCAGATTTCCCAATCAAACAAACCTCTCCTCCAGAGTAACTTCCACTCCCATCTATCATTAACCCACTCCCCACAAGACTGTACACTACCTTCTTTATTGCCAGACAAAGAAAACAATCTTGGAAATTTACTTTTTAGATCTTCGTTGCCCACCCAAACATCTTTCCAAAACAAGACATCCTTCCCATCTCCCACTCTCCCCTCGCTACAATTCTCAAAGGAGTTACCCCATTCCTCCATCCCCCAAACCCCCTTCAGGTCTCTCCACCAGCTGGAATCCTTAGCATTACTCCTTTGTTCTTGCAAATTTCTCCAGCCTCCGTATTTAGACTCAAGAATTTCCTTCCATAGACCATCATTCTCAGTCTTCAGACGCCAAATCCACTTCCCCAGCAGTGCCGCATTGAAAAACCTTAAATTCAAAATTCCAATACCACCAGCTTCCCTAGGCTCGCAAGCCTTTTTCCACGTGACCCACGCTACTTTCCTTCCTTCATCTCCCCATCCCCACAAAAACCTTCTCTGTACCTTTTCAAACTCCTTTAACACAGCAACAGGCAGTTTATACATGGATAAATAGAACAACGGAATAGCAGAAAGCACCGACTTAATAAGACACACTATCCCTGTCATCGAGAGAAATCTGCCTTTCCATCTACCCAACCTGCTCTTAACTCTTTCTAACACATCGTCCCAGAACGAGACTCTCTTGTGGCTCCCCCCAACAAGAAACCCAGATATTTGAAAGGAGTTTTCATCACTTCGCAATTAAGGATTGCAGCATACTGTTGGATCACAGTGTGGTCAACCCCCACCCCTCCAATTCTACTTTTCGAGAAGTTGACCTTCAAACCAGAGGCTAATTCAAAACAGTGTAGAATGACCTTCAAATTGCAGACCGATTTAAAACTCGCTTCACATAAAAACAAAGTATCATCCGCATATTGAAGCATGTTTACCTTAACCTTTTGTACCCAAACCTCCAAACTCTCCACCAGATTCTTCTCTACAATTATCCTAACAACACCTGCCAATCCTTCTGCCACAATGAAAAACAAGAAAGGCGCAAGAGGGTCACCTTGACGTAGACCCCTCTTTGGGCAGAATTCTGAGGTAGGACTCCCATTTACAAGCACCGACACAGAGGAAGATTCCAGACAAGACTTTATCCACCTGATCCATTTCCCGCAAAATCCTAATCTTCCAAGCATGTAAAATAAGAACTCCCAGCTTACAGAGTCATAGGCCTTCTCGTAGTCAACTTTAAAATAAACACACCTCTTCTTCCTTCGCTTCACCTCCTCTAAAACCTCATTTGCCACGAGGACACTATCCAAAATGCCCCTTCCTTTCAGGAAAGAAGATTGCCTGGAGTCAATCAACTTACTCATCACCTTCTTCAACTGAAGAGACAAAACCTTAGAGACAATTTTGTATAAACAACCTACCAAAGAGATAGGTCTGAAGTCACTTAACTGCTGCGGATTGTCTATCTTGGGAACCAAACAGATGAAAGACGCATTTGACCCCGTGGGCCAACTTCCTCTATTTGCAAACTCATTCACTGCCTTCAGAACATCCTTTCTGAAAATCTCCCAACAGAACTTTAAAAAACCAAAGTTAAACCCGTCGAGGCCGGGACTCTTCGAGCTTTCACAACTCCAAATTGCAAATTTAACTTCTTCTTCAGATATATCTTCGACCAGCATTTTATTTTCCTCCCCAGAAACTGAGCTGAAAGCAACATTATACAGCCTGACAGGGACCCCCTCAACTTCATCAAACTGAGATTTAAAAAAATTCTCAACCTTATCCTTTACCACCTTTGTATTACCACACCACAGGCCATCCACAAAAACTCCATTTAAGCCATTTCTCGCCCTCCTCCACTTAAGAACCGAATGGAAAAAACTTGTATTAAGATCCCCGTGTTGCAGCCACTGATGACAGGCTTTTTGCTTCAAAATCGCCTCTAGTTTAAAAAGGAACCGATTGTATTCTGCTAGCAGCACCCGCCTCTCATCCCTTCCCTGCTCGTCTAAATCACTTTCATCATCTCTTGCATCCAGCTCTTGTACTTTCTTGACCAAATTATCCCCTTCAAGGTTCACAAAAACAAAGACCTCCCTATTCCATATTTTTAAATCAGCCTTCAGCTTTTTCAATTTTTCTTTAAACACAAACATGCCTCCCCTCGTACCTCGTAACTATGCCACTTGCTCCTGACGAAATCTTTAAACCTCTCATCACTCTGCCACGCATCCAAACTTCTGAACGGTTTTGGGCCCCAGTCCACTTTTGAGACCTTAAACACTAAAGCGCAATGATCAGAAACAAATCTGCTTAAAACAAATTGTTTACAGTCCGACCACACATCTAGCCATTCCCTGGACACCAAGACCCTGTCAATTCTACTTTTGACTGACCCGTTCGGCTTGTACCAAGTAAACTTTCTCCCTACCATCGGTACATCCACAAGCTCAGAGTTTTCAATAAAGTCATTAAACCCTCTGATATCTCTGTTGTAATCAGACGTTGAGAACAGACTCCTTCGCTCTTCCTGTCTCCTAACAGAATTAAAGTCTCCAATCACGCACCATACCTTATTGTTCTGGCGTTGTCTGAGCTCACTGATGTCTTCCCATAGAACCTTCTTTTCCCTCAATACGCTTGGACTATAAACATTAATTGTATAAATAAACATATATTGCTATTGTTGTCAAATTATTAAATTCAGAATTCTTGTCATTACATGAAATTCAAAAGAGAAGAATAAGATATCACTATTGTTTTTCAATCCTATTTTTGAATTAGAACTTCAAGAGGTTTCATAATCTCTCTCCTATTTCTTAGAGGTGGTTAATATACCTCCAAATAATCAATTATATATGAGCATAAAAATAGTAATTACCAAATTATACACAATTTTTGTATGAAATTATTGTACGTTATTATACAATATTTAAAAATACTTTAACCCCTTGTTCTATCATTTACTTAGAAAATACAAAAGCAAATATCTCCATGCCAATATATATTCAATAAAATGACCAAGTTCATAACAACATAGGATATGATAATAACTACAAGAAACATAACCATAGAGAAACCAAAAAAAAAATTAATTAAAAAACCCAAAGAGATAATTTTAAGATATGAAATTAATTTAAATTAAATCATCTATAAGTAAATATTAAAAATTAAATCACTTTATTTTAAATTAAAAATGAATCTAAAAAATAAGAGAAGTAACAAAACAACATATGACACAGATAAGCATATAGAGAAAAAAAAAATTATTTTAAAAACCTAGTAATTTTAAGATATGAAATTAATTTAAATTAAATTAAATAAACACGCATCCACCTTTATATACACAAAATGGATCATGTTTCTTAAAGAGTAACTGTAAAATGTATTCAACCTTTTTTTTCTTTTTTCTTTGAGAACAAGAATAAATATAAAAAAGAAAAAGAAAATACAAAATTCTTAGTCTAACTTAACCTGATTTTTTCAGCCATTTTCCATATGTTAACTGTTATATATAAACTGTGAAAGGAACAAGTTATGACTTTCCAAAATAAATTTGAAAAGTATTGAAGTGATTGTAAAATGTCAATGTCAGTTCATACTATTGTAAGCAGTGTAATTAAACACATATTGATATTGTTGTCAAATTATTAAATTCAGAATTTTTGTCATTAATGAAAATTAAAACACATGAAACACGTATTTTCTAGAAGTGATTAATACCTCCAAATAATCTATTATATATGAACATATAAATAATAATTACCAAATTATACACAATTATTGAATGAAATTATTATACGTTATTTTACAATATTTAAAAGATACTTTAACCCTTGGCTTATCATTTACTTAGAAAATACAAAAACAAATATCTTCATGCCAATATATATTTAATGAAATGATCAAGTTCATAACAACATATGATATGATAATAACTACAAGAAACATAACCATAGAGAAAAAAAAAATTAATTCAAAAACTCAAAGAGATAATGTTTAGATATGAAATTAATTTAAATTAAATCATCTTTAGATCAATATTAAAAATTAAATCACTTTAATTTAAATTAAAAATTAATCTAAAAATAAGAGAGGTAACAAAACAACATATGACAAATAAGCATAGAGAAACCAAAAAAAATAAAAATTAATCTGAAAACCCAGTTGTATAGTAATTTTAAGATATGAAGTTAATTTAAATTAAATTAAATAAACACGTATACACCTTTATATACACAAAATGGATCATGTTTCTCAAAGAGTAATGGTAAAAGAGTCACTCCTCATATTCATCCATTTTTTTGTTTTTTTTTTTTTTTGTATGAGAACAAGAACAAATACAAAGAAGAAAAAGAAAAAGAAAATACGATATTCTTATGCTCAAACTTAACTTGATTTCTTCCAGCCATTTTCTGTCTGTTATTTGTTATATATATAAACTGTGAAAGGAACAAGTTATGACTTTCAAAAAATAAAATTGAAAAATATTCTTTGTAAAATGGCAATATCAGTTCCATACTATTGTAAGCAGTGTAAATAAACACATATTGCTATTGTTGTCAAATTATTAAATTCAGAATTCTTGCCATTAATGAAAATTATAGCACATGAAATTCAAAAGAGAAGAATAAGATATTACTACTATCTTTAAAACCTATTTTTTTGAATTAGAACTTCAAGCGGTTTCATAATCTCTCATCTTTCCTATAAATAGTTAATACCTCCAAATAATCAATTATATATGAGCATAGAAATAATAATTATCAAATTATACACAATTATTGTATGCAATTAATTCAATAATAAAAGATACTTTAACCCTTTGGTCTATCATTTACTTAGAAAATACAAAAGCAAATATCTTCAGGCCAAGCCAATATATATTCAATGATCAAGTTCACAACAACATATGATATGATAACAACTACAAGAAAGATAACCATAGAGAAACAAAAAAAAAAATCAAAAATACTTCAAAAAAAACCCAATGACAATTTTAAGATATGAAATTAATTTAAATTAAATCATCTTTAGGTCAATATTAAAAATTAAATCACTTTAATTTAAATTAAAAATTAATTTAAAAAACAAGAGAGGTAACAAAACAACATATGACATATAAGCATAGAGAAATAAAAAAAATTAATTTAAAACCTCAGTTACATAGAAATTTTAAGATACGAAGTTAATTTAACAAATAAACACACATCCACCTTTATATACACAAAATAGATCATGTTTCTCAAAGAATAACCGTAAAAGTGTCATTCCTCATATTCACCCTTTTTTTTTTTGAGAACAAGAACAAATGCAAAGAAGAAAAAAGAAAATAAAGAATTCTTATACTCAAACTTAAGTTGCCAGCCAATTTCCATCTATATAAATTGTGAAATGAAAAGTTATGACTTTCCAAAAATAAAATTGAAAAGTATGGTCTTCAAAGTGATTGTAAAATGCCAATGTCAGTTGCATACTATTATAAGCTATTGCTATTGTTGTGAAATTATTAAATTCATAATTCTTTCCATTAATAAAAATTACAACACATGAAATTCAAAAGAGAAGAATAAGATATCACTATTGTCTTTAAAACCTATTTTTTTGAATTGGAACTTACAAAGGTTTCATAATCTCTCATCTTTCCTAGAAGTGGTTAATACCTCCAAAGAATCAATCATACATTAGCATAGAAATATTAATTATCAAATTATACACAATTATTATATGCAATTATTGTACGTTATTGTATAATATTGTACACATTTATATGTAATTAATTTAATAATTTAACCAATCCAGCTATTGTTTGCATCATTGCTAAAAGTTAATGGAGAAACAAAAACAAAAAGCGTTAAAATTCATTTACCTTTGTTATGACTTTGAATGTCTCCTTTCATGGTAGGGTTTCAGTGATAGCTTCTTTTATCCCTTTCCTAATCAACATTTGTGCCCTCTGCTTCTTTAACTTGCCACGGATTCACGACACGATGACGGTACGGTATGCATTGATTTCTTCGCATTCTGGAATAAGGGCTTCAGTTTGAGATTGGGTAAAGCTGCAGGTGGGAAATTGAGAATTTGGATTCTGACATTCGAGATTTAGGCACAATATTAGGATTTTTATCTTGTAGATGCTTCACATTTCGGAACCACAATGGTACGTTGTAGATTTGCATTGATTATCTAATGCATTTGCAGTGATCGTCTAGTACATTTATATTGTCTAATGTGTTTATAGTGTTTGTCCAAGTCCAACGTATTTGAAGTAATCGTCTAACATGATAATTTCTATTATATTAGTGTCGTTCAATCCTTTGCTTGATATTCTAATTGATTAATTCTTAAAGAACTTCATTCTAATAGAGATCTTTGCAAAAATCCTTCAAAGTTCAATTCACCTCCCTCTTGAGCTCGGCCAATTATTCTAATAATTGATATCTAGAGCGAGTTCTTGAAAGTTATACAAGTTTTGGTCCTTGTTTTTAAAATGGATGAGAATAAACTGTTTATTAATAGACCACCTATAATTGTTGAAGTGAATTACCAATTATGGAAAGTTAGAATGAAAATCTTTATAAAATCAATGGATTGGGGTTGCGATTGTTAATGGTCCTTTTATGCCTAAATGTGTCATTGATAATAATCTTGTTGAAAAACCAGGGGTTGTGATGGCTGATCCCCCAACCACACACAACCACATAATAAGAAGGATGAAGACCTGGGGTCTGTTTATGGACTTATTTGCAAATATGGGTCTAATTAAGCTTTTATTTATTTTTGTAGGCTCAATCAAGAGGACATAGAGGCTTGTGGTTTTGGTTTTGTTTTGTTTTTCATAGTACCCTTTCATCCGGTTTCGGCCTACAAAAATAAATAAAAGCCTAATTAGACCCATATTTGCAAATAAGTCCATAAATAGACTCTAGGTCTTCATCCTGCTTATTATGTGGTTGTGTGTGGTTGGAGCTCTGCCATCAGGTTGACTAGTCTGAGTCTTAAAATAAATAAATAAATAACTCAATATGATTGTGTGCTGAAGAACATTATAACTTTTGTTTAGAATCTTGATGAGTTTTTCAGGGTATCACAATGTGCCTCAGCAAAAGAGATGTGGGACATCTTGGAAGTGACACATGAAGGTTCAACAAATATCAAACATGCCAAGAAACATGCACTCATTATGAGTTATTTAGAATGCAACAAGAAGAAACTATTGTTGATGAGCAAAAAAGATCCACGCACATAGTAAATCACTTGATTGGTCTTGGAAAGGTGTTTGACAAAGAAAAGCTCATCATAAAGATTCTTAAATGTTTGGATCAAAGTTGGAAGCGAAAGGGCTCGACTATCTTAGAAACCAGAGATCTCATAACATTGACAAACATATAAGAAACCAAAGATCTCATAACATTAACAAACAAACATCTAAGAAACCAGAGATCTCACAACCTTCACAACTACAACACTCTTTGGAAAATTAAGAGGACATGAATTGGAGATGAACAAATTAAAGGAAGAGGAAAATAATGAAATAAAGACAAGGGAATTGTACTTAGAATGTGTGCTCAATGTGAGGAATGCTCCAATGTTAGCAGTGATGCAGAAACACTGAATCTACTAACTAGAAAGTTTAGTAAATTTCTCAAGAAGAAAGAAGAGGATAAAGATCAACAAAATAGAAGGTATTGTAAAAAATATGATATTGGTTTTTCTAATTTCACTTGTTTTGGTTGTGGAAAGTAGGGTCACCAAAAGAAGAAAAGGAAGCAAATCTATGTTTAATGGTTGGATATGAGTTAGATGTAAGTAGTGTAAGTTCCAATATTTCCATGAATTATGAAAATTATAGTTCTCTGTTTGATGCTTTCAAAGAAACACATGTGGAAGCTAAGAAGTTCTCCCTTTCTAACATTAGATTGAAAGGATTAAACAATTGGTTGAAAAAAAAAGTCAACACATTAGAAGAAGAATTAAAAATTGCTAAAACTGATTTGGAAAATCTTGAAATAATTTACAAAAACACTTCCTGTAATTGAGTTGAATCGAGTAAATCAATCAACTACGAGAATTGTGAAGTTTTGCAAGAAAAAGTCAAATATGTTATTGAAATAGTAGCGAAGTTTTCAAAGGAAACAACAAATTTAAATGCTTTGCTTGTTTCAAAAAATTGTTCTTTTAACAAAACTGGATTAGGCTATAAACCTATTTTTCAAAGAAAAGTTAAGAAATATAATAATTTTTTTAGTTACAATGAAATAAAAACTTCACCATTCGAATCTTACTTCTATTGCTTGAGAAAGGGCAACACTATTAGAAACTGTAGAGTTAAGAAATATGAATTGGCAAATGGCCTAGTAAGGTGGACTTAAGGGTACAATTAACAATTTTGGACCTAAATTTAGTAGCAGACCACTTGTTGGCATTTAATCTATTTTGTAGGAAACTTTGGCAGCCAAGAAGCAACTATTGTACTTAGACAATGGTTGTTCAAAGCATATGACTAGAGATGCTTCAAAATTCATCAATCTGAAACTAAAACACGAGGGTTTTGTCATATATGGTGACAATAATAAAGGAAGAATTTTGGCAGAGGTGATGTAAGCAATGGGGACTCAATGATAATCAAAGATGTATTGTATGTAGAAGGGCTAAAGCACAACTTACTGATCAGTAAGCTTTGTGACAAAGGATATTAAGTCATCTTTGAGCCATGTTTATGTTTGATTTCTGAAGAAACTTCAAATCTGCATCCAACACTGCAGATAGTCAACTTTTACTTGTTGGTAAAAGGGTAAATAATGTGTACAAGTTAGACATTACAAACACTGCATCCAAGATTGAATGCTTATTATCTATAGCTAAAGAATCTTAGTTATGGCCTAAAAGAATTCCTCACATTCACATGCATCACTTGAATAAGTTGATTTATAAAAATATTTTCGTAGGTCTTCCAAAACTTAAACTAAAGTTTGACAAGGATAAAGGATGTCAAGCATGTCAGAAAGAAAAATAAACTAAAACTTCTTTCAAATTAAAATTTTTTGTTTCAACTTCTAGACCTCTCAAGGTGCTTCACATGACTTGTTTGGTCCTTCTAGAACTAAGTCTTGGAGAAAATTACTATACATTAGTTGTTGTAGATTATTTCTATAGGTTTACTTGCACTGTATACATTGCATCCAAAACTAACATGATATGCCAGGCATAGGGTGTTTACTAAACCAATTCTTAAGAAAACTCCTTATGAACTTTAGATAGGAAGAAATCCTAAAATTGGTCATTTGAAAGTTTTGAGTTGCAAGTGTTTTAAACATAATAATGGTAAATAAAACATTGGAAAGTTTGATGCTAAAGTTGATGAATGTATTTTTCTTGGATACTCATTGAACAACCATGCTTATAGAGTTTATAATAAGGAAAGAATGACGGTAGAAGAATTTGTGCATGTTTTTTATGAGTCTAACCATGAAAAAGAGGAATCTTCAAAGTATGATGCAGGTGATGATGACTTAGTTGATTCAATTCAGAAGTTCAGGTTGACCTAGAAAATCAACAAATTGAATCTAAAGAACAACCTATTGATTTTGGAAAACAGACAAACTTACCAAAGAAATGGAGAACTCCTTAAGGTCTCTCAGGACAACATTATTGTACAAATTGAAAAGGGAGTTTCTACTCGACATTCTATTAACAATATTTGTGAACATATGACATTTGTATCTCAAATTGAACCAAAATCTATTTGTGATGCTTTAAAGGATGAAAATTGGATTGTTGTTATGCATGATGTGCTAAATTAGTTTGTTAGGAATGATGTATGGGTACTTGTACCTAAAACTAAAGATATGAACATAATTGAAACTAAATACGAGTGGTTTTAAGTTATTTCAAATGAGAAATTCTATGTGATGAGAATCAAATAAAGGAGGCTTTTATTAATGAAGGGAGAGGTCATTCACCTACACATTTGAAGTTCTTCCTTCTAGTCTTTTCAAAATTAAAAAGAAGACATAAAATAAAGAGAG
>Ga0123341_1003361_pt1 | contig 13679 bp, 7 predicted proteins | sample Turbeapinknodule_FD_89959 | JGI IMG/M metagenome (GOLD analysis project Ga0123341, IMG submission 89959) | Root nodule microbial communities of legume samples collected from Mexico - Turtle bean Mexico pink nodule | ecosystem: Host-associated > Plants > Roots > Nodule | place: Mexico: Nepantla... | reverse complement strand
CAAAGTAAGTTGTCACCACCATTCCCTCCTGCTTGCATCTTGACAAGTCCGACCTTAGTTGTTGAATTCTAGGTCCATTCACGACCGAGAATCTTTCTTTAATGTCTTCCCACAAGTTATGTGTAGTCTCAGCATATGCTACTGTGGATCGTAAGCTTGGTTCAATGGTGTTTAGAATCCAAGATACAATGGACTGCACGGTCCACCAATCTTCAAGGTCGGGTGCCTCATCCTCTGGTTGGATATGTGTTCCATCAATGAAGCCCCATTTTCTCCGAGCACGAAGAGAGATCTTTACTGCTCTTGCCCATTCGTCGTAATTTTCTCCGCGCAATTGGACTTGCGTGATTATGTTTCCAGGATTGTCACTCGCGTTGAGATCATATGACGAGTAGGTCTTCTTAGACCCTCCTCCTTCGTGCTCGTGCACCGTTGCCTTTGCTTTGTGTTTGTCGAGTATCAGAGTTTTGTGTTATGATATTTCTGTTTTATTCAATCTGCCTTTCATCTATAACAATGATACATATATATAACCATAGCATTAGAACCGTACAGAACCGTACAAATTCTTTTTCTAACATAACATCTGTAATTAAGACTAATTATAGAATCATTAATAGTGATTATATTCTTATAATTAAGTTTAATTATAGACTCATTAATAGTGATTATATTCCTGTAATTAAGTCTAATTAAGTCTAATAATGATTTTGTCCGGTAATACACTAATACTTTCGTTTTGAATTTAAGGGTTTAAATGGTTATCACGCAGATTATTTTTTATAGGATTTTATAAAAATAAAATTTGTTCAAGGAATGAAATTAATTTATAAAATAGAGGAATTTGTAACAACGAGTTTCTTAATTTGGTGTTATTCTTTGTAATGATCTAAAGCATATTGTTTATTTTCTAAACAACAGTTACAGTGCGTAATTTATACAAACACATCGATTAAACCATTCGAGGTAAAGAATTAAGTGTTCGAAGCCATGTTTGGAGTTGAAACTTCATTGCTACAAATTGGACAAACCTTCTTAATTTGAAGCCACTTGCTTATGCAATCTGCATGATAAGGGTGCTCACATTGAAGTGCCACCAGTGCTTCACCATCTTCATATTCAACCTGACAAATCACACAACGATCGATTCCAATTTTTCTGTCAGCACAATAGTAAGTATAAGGGTTCAGGCACAAAGAGATTTCATTTGCTGATAATCCTCTCGTTTCTTCTCCTATAAACTCTCCCAACTCCATCAACTCTTCATAAGATAATTCGTCTGGATCAATCTCATCTTCTTCGACTTCCATTTCTTCTTCATCATCATTGCTTTCTTCATCTTCAAGGAACGAAAGGTCAGTATCAAACTCTTGGCTCTCTACGAAGTCAGGATCACCATCATCATCATTATCAATTGAGGAGTCACTTAGATATTCATCACTTTCACTTTCAATTGTTGAAAGCATTGTGAAGTCTCTCTGTTGTTCTTGCATACTCAATGCTAGAATAAAATCGAAGTCAACTTCTTCTAGTTCAACGTAAGGGTTTTTGTGGGAGCACTGTTTTCCCTCCTCACCTTCCATTGAAGGAGAAAGGGTGTTCCAATTTAGTTGGTGGGCTGGTAACAAATCAATGCGACTGGGATATTTGAGTGGAAGAATATAGAACCGTAGTTTTTTAGATTTCTTTAGGGGGTGAACAAACTTCAATGTAAAGTAATGGTAACCCTTTATCACGGATTCTTTAACAACCCAGATTCTTGTCTATTCCAATGTATCTCACCGTGGATTGCCTATATAACGATCATAAACTTTGGACTTTCTTTTGGGATAAGGCAACCCCTTATGCAAAGTAATAGCAAAACATTTTCCTTAAGTTGCAATATACCTTCTTCTACAAAAGAAGCTATCGATTAGTCAGTTCTTAACCTGTATTCCTGTGCAATTATTTACACTATTAGTACTGATTAATTATACGGAAATCAAGATAAAAACAAAAACAAAAACAAAAATGGTTTATCAGTGATTTCACGAGGGGACATAAGGTAAAAGAAAACTTCAATAGCAAGTGTTTTGGATGTGTGGCTGTCAAAGCCATTTCTTTACTTAATGATGCCTTTTACCGTATTTGAAACATTATATAACAAGGAGATAAAAAAAATTGTTATTGTTTTTAATCCTAATAAATCCGAAACGTACAGTGATACAAAGTGGTTAGTATATGTATCTTCAACTAAAAGATTCTACCTTCTCTTCCTTGGAAGAACTCTTTTCCTTCCAGTTATCCCTTTTCTTGCAAACTTAGATGTATGGGATACCTTGATGTCATTGACTGTGCCTAGGTGATTGCCATGCTTAATGGCATTGCTTGTGTAGCTAGGTCCTCCAAGACTATGATTCCTTTTACTTTTATATCTAAGATCTCTCTTGATTTCAACTCTAGCATGATGTCTCCTAGGTTGCAAAGACTTCCTTAGGTGGGAAGCTTTATAATCTCTCCTATTACGCGAAATTGATCTGCTCATTTTTACAGATGTCAGGCTTTCATCACTGTATTCTTCTTTTCCAGTTTTAAAGTAGAAATTTTGATTCATGTCCATTCTGACCCTTCTTATTCTTCTTGTTCTCCTGATATTGTGCAAGTTAATACACAAGCAAGTGCAGGAATATTCCCAGACATGGAAACAAGAAGAGAAACATGCCCATATCATTTTGCAAGAAGAACGGCAAAAACATCCGCATATGCCCAATTTATGTACCAGATAGAAGAACAATAGAACTGCAAATAAAAAACAGAGACATACCCAATTTCAGATATGTCAAACTAAATAGTGCTTGGTTTGTATTACGTACTACAACAGACCATATTGTAATCAACCAAACAGTTGTACTCACCAATGTACGATAGCATAAATACCATGGTTAATTTCAGGATATTGGCAATGCAAAAATTCTCGATATAGCACATGAAATCCCATGTTGGTCCACACACTGAGCTGAAACATATCCAAAGACAAATACAACAAGCATGAAGTGGAAAGTGAAGAAATGCATACATCAATCATAACGAGTAAAATAACTCTGCATGGTGTTACCTGCAAGACTTTCCTGAAAGAAATTCAATTGGAGAATTAAATAGTTTGCCAATAGCTTGTCCTAAGCCAGAAGCAAATGATTCAATGACGTTGCCCATATTCAAGAATCATAGAGCTGTAGGAGATATTCAAAAACAAATATTACCGATGCATTGCATTCAGTGAGCAATCTACTTATTTCTTTCAAACTGATGCGAAATTCTACAGAAATGGAAGACTACCTTAAAGGATTCTCCCTAACTTTTGATCCATTTTATATCATTTTGTGCTTCCCCATATTTTTTTCATATTACATGCACAGCCATTGAGGTACCTGGCCTATTTTAAAAGCAACATAAATAAATAGAGAAAATGCTAACTGTTCTTTAATAGACTATTTTATTCTATAAAGATCTCGTCATCAAGAAGTGAATAAATGCCTAGTGAATAAATGCCTTTGATTTGAACATTATAGCCTGCTCAATATCCAGAACCTAATTTTCTCACAATCTATTTGCATGGTTACAACTTATAATTAATTAATATATTTATATTTGATATAAAATTCAAAACACATACTTTGCGTATGGTTTTATGACATACAGATTACATTAGAAGAGAATGGTGCATCAGGCAGCTTTTATACAGTTACTTCTACTGCAATTTTACACTTTTTGTCCTGCTTTAAATCTAACTTGTATAACTCTGAAACCAAATGAAGTTAATGTTGTCACGCTCTGCTGAAAGGAACAAAGGACAAAGGTGTTAACCGATTAACCAAAAAATACCAAAATACCTGTATGTGTATGAACAGTCGACAAAGATAAAACGATTAACCAAACAATGGATGAAGAAATAAAAATGTGAAAGAAGTTGGGTGGATTGCCACTGCAGAGCATTGATTCTAACATGAAAATTTTGCATTATTTATTCTCCTTTAATTTTTGTTGCGTTTAAATCAATACAATCCTTTTACAAACCCTAAAACAGACTCAAAGCTCTGTATCAATTTAATTCAATAAACCCAAGTCAAGTTCGAAAGATGAGAAAAGGAAACCCTAACAATTTCAAGAACTAAAATAGATTAACTGTAATTTACACAGGCGCGACATAGAAACTAACTTCGGAGGTTCCGTTCCAAAATGTTGCACTTGCTGAATCTTGAAGAGAAGAATGCGAAGGTTCTAAAGGCTCGTAATGATAGGCTATATACAGAGGGTGGCAGTTACAGATCGGTTCATGATTGGAACTATGTTTTCTTATCTTGAGACGTCATTCACTACTTATCCATGTAATTAGGTGTAATTAGGACTGCTGGTGGTTTGGTTTTATTGGACTTTGTATTAAATAGTTATAAAAATTAAATGTAATTTGGTTTTATTTTTAAATTAGTATAAAATTTCAGCTAAATCAAATTAGGATTCATAAATCCTAAACCATAAAATTGTTAAGTATTTTTTTAAAATTATATAATTATTTTTAAAATATTATATATTATTATTATCTTCACAATTTTAACTTTATCTCTTATCCATATATAAGTTAAGTAATCCTATAATTAGAAATATTAATACAAACTTTTCATCATTGTTTTGATAATATATTGTAAGTAAAATGTAATCCTACCATAAAATAATATTAAAAAGATATGTTTGTTTATATTTGTTAGTTGTTAATTAATCCCAAAAATATAATATCATAATTAAACACAATAAGTGGTTTGGTTTGGTTTGGCTTTTTATTTTTAATTCAAACCTAACCACATGGTTGAAAAAAACATATATCCAAAAATATAAATACCATGGTTAATTTCAGGATATTGACAGTGCAAAAATTTTCAATATAGCACATGAAATCCCATGTTGGTCCACACACACCTTGAGGTGAAACATATCCAAAGACAAGTATATCAACCATGAAGAGGAAAGTGAAAAAATGCATACATCAATCATAAGGAGCATAGAATATCCCTGCGTGGTCTTACCTGCAAGATTTTTCTAAAAGAGATACAACTGTAGAATTAAACAGTTTGTCAATATCCTGTCCTTAAGGGAGAAGCAAACGATTCAATGGCGTTGCCCATATTCAAGAATCACAGAGCTGTAGGACATACTCAAGAACAATTATTACCAATGCAATGCATTCAGTGAGGGTTTGAGTAGGACACTAGTGGGAATGCACTCAGTGAGCAATCTACTAAATTCTTTTAAACTGATGGGAATTTCTACAAAATGGGAACTACTTTAAAGAATACTCCCTATCTTTTGATCCATTTTTTGCATCTCCATATTTTTTCATATTACACACTACCATTCGAGTCCCTACCCACTCCACTCCCCTCCCCCAAAGCATAAGGAAATGCATAATTTGAAAAATAAAAAGGAGAACAAGGATTCTCTTAAACAAGTCAAATCTTTTTTGGTACAATATATTTCAAACTTAAACTAAAGTATTGGCTAAAAACTTGCATTCCACAAGTCAACAAATTTATGTTCGAACAAAGGTTACAGCCAGATGGTTCTCTTCTCAGAAGTCAAACCATGCTAACACGCTAAAAATGTATGTCCCTAAAAACGTATATCCAAAAATGTATTGATCTTTCAGGAATTACATTATAAGACATGGATGAAAAATTCAATTTAGTAAAAAGTAAAAATTTGTATCCATTCAAAGATGGTTAGAGAAACACTAAGAAAAATAATATTACTTCAGTAAACATCCCCATCACCAAAACAAACACTAGTGCTTGTCATCCTTAGTCCTTATCTTTCGAAGGAACCTTTGATTTCAGTTCTTTAGGAGTTGACTTCTCTATAACCCTGAAAAGTTGGCACAAATTTTATTACAATCTATGAATTATATACTAAATGACTGAGTACCACGTATATCAGCAATTTGGGGCAAGAGGATGGAAACCAAAAAGGACAGACATGTGCTATATAAATTATAATGTAACCAAAAGATTCATTCAAGGACCAATTTATTATGATATAGCCAGTTCACAGTCCACAATGTCTTCAAAGAACATTAACCATGAATTCATGACTAGTTCCCTTTAGTTACTACGATTTAAAAAATTATGGAGGGGGGAAAGGAATTCATGAAAAGAAATCAGTGTTCCTCAATTGCATCTTCTGATATCCTTGAAATTGAAGGCTAATGAGGGGGATGCAATTATATTTTATAAAAAAAATCATTTATCATTTCATCCACTAAATTGTTTTAATTATTTTGAAAAAATTATGCACGCCATTCAAGCCATTCTCTTTTGATCTTATCCCATCTCAGGCCTAATCCAATGCACACACATAAAAGTTACCTGCAACTAATAGGGCATTTATTCGCCAAATTAACTGGATCTAAACATGGATACTTATCCATCAAACTTTGTGATTACAAGTATGAGTATGAATATTATACAACTCAACCCTAAACCTACAGATAATAGTTATGATATTTTATACTATTTAACAAGTATTAGTTTGAAAATATTTTATTAATTTAAATAATTTTATATGCAACAATACTTTATAATTATGAGATCAATTACATATTTTACTTTTAATTTATTGGTTTTCTTTTCAATCGTTATATTATATTAGTATTACAATAACATTCATGTTTCTATTAGTTTGCCAAACAAGCACATTATAGCGATCATATTCAAAAATCAATGTGGATAATAGATTTGAGTATCAGTGGATCGATATTCAGAGTAAGGGAAGTATCGAAGTTGGTATCCATCACACGTATGAGTGCAGATACAGGTATTTTTTTTACTTTAGTATCCTACTCAAACCTAACCATTAATATCCTTATCACATCTCTCTTCTCCAAAACATCAAAAGATCGTGTAATAGTAATAATTATATAAATAATAAAGAATGGACATTATATGATAACAGTATCTCTGAATTATATATGTATTCTTAAAAACAATTATAAACACACAGCAGAAACTTAATTTGTCTTTTTTTTATAGTTTAACAGTAATCAAGAATATTAGCCTAATTACTTATGCTCTTCTGTCTTTATAATTACAGCATAACACCATGATTTCAATAGGGCTTTTAAACTAAAAAAAAAACAATTCAATTCCAACCTAATCTTCATGCACCCCTGCACCACATACCTGATAAATAAGTTTTTAACTAAAACAACTTCATCTTGGTTAACAAGTTGATCGTAAATATTTGCCACAAAAGTAATCACAAACTTTATATCCCTCAGCTCTCAATATATAACAAGCAATCCAACCCAAAGTAATTAAATTATCATCTGAAAATATTCTAAGCTTTTATTTAAATATTTCTAGGAATGACCTGAATAACCATAAGCTGCAACCAATTTATGAACAAAATAAATAAAAATACAAGTGAAGGTATTTCGAAGTGGACTTTTTTAGACCATAAAACCAGCTCACGGTTTATGGAGTGAGGTTTGCCCCCACTTGTATATAATGAAATGTTCTCATCTCTAGTCGATGTAGGATCTCCAACACACCTCTCGGCGTGAGAGGGACAGCTCGTGCGTGTGATAACATATTATAGGTGGTCTGATAACGACCCAATAGCAGGTGGCTTGATAAGCCCAACAAACACTCGCTAGTATAGGCTCAACCTGACTCTAATACCATATTAGGAAGTGGATTTTAAGTTTAACTTAATCCCATAAAACCGGTTTATGGAATGAGGTTTGCACCCACTTATATACAATATGTTGTCATCTCTAGTGATCACCAACAGAAGGAGTAGCAAATTAACATGTTTATTTAATATTTTGGACAAACTGTCAATAAATCGAAAAACATTGCCTGATCGGGAGGATTCTTCAACATTTTTTTGTGATTCATTGCCAAATCTCTCTCAATTGAACAAATAATATAGAAAGAATAAGAGAGATAGAAAAGAGGGACTGACTTGGCAGCTTCTGATGTTTCTTCTTCGAGCCAGTGACGAATGTGCTTGACGTTGCGCTTGAAGATGGACGCAGATTGCTTCACATCACTCCTGAGGAGGAGAACCACGGCGCTTACACCGGCCACCGTGAGCACGAAATTCGTCAGCCCCATCTTTTCTCTTTGATTTTATCCTCAGCCTCTTATCTCTGGTAAAAGTTTTGTTCTATTCAGTGCGGAAAATGAGGGTGGGTTTCTCAAGGCTCTTCAAAAGCCCAACACTTTATCACTTAGGCCCATCACATGGGGTCCTTCCTAAGAACACATTTGGGACTCTTTCTTCTTGCACCTCCATACCTTCTTCTCTCACCATCATAAATTTTTGAATTTCCAAAAATGTCCCTATATAGTATTCTGGATTATAAAATCCGGAAGTCATTTTTTAAATTTATAATTAGCTTTCGGATTATGTAATCCGGAAGTCTTTTTTGAGATGCATGATTACTTTCTGGATTACATAATCTGGAAGTCTTATTTAGCTTCTGGATTATGTAATCAAGAAGTTTTTTTTAAATGTGTTCCGGATTACATAATCCGGAAACTAGTTTATGAGGGTGACAAAAAAGGATAAAAATATATTTTCATGATGTGTATGGAGGTGGCAGAAGAAGATATGGAGGTGCAAGAAGAAACAATCCACATTTGGTGTTGGCAAATTCTCCATCTACCTCCATATCTTGTCCTGTTGCAAAAATCAATATTAATCTTTTTAAAAAATTTAAATATAAACTCATATTTTAAAATAATTTTACATGTATCCCTTACTCTCATATTTTCCTTTCAACCTCAACATTTTCATTATTTTTTTTTTCAATAGAAAGTTTAAGAGAATAGTTCTATCATTTGACATGTTTTAATTTACTCCATAAGATAAATCTACACTTATATGAAAAAACACAATGTTCACCACGAGTAAGAACACCAAAAAATTTATTTCAACCATCACTAAATATGTTCACCACAAATAATCACCATAAAAAATCACCACCACTTAAAAATAAAGACTAAAACATCGTATTCTCCATCATACTCAGAAAGATATCGTATAATTTAAAAAAAAATATGGAGTTGCAGAGAGAATTTATCTTGGCATTTAAGGCTATTCCAATTCTTACGTGAAAAAAAAACAGGGAGTGTGGATAAAAATATATTCTAGAATCTCATATATGCTGGATTTGGATTTTTAAAACACTTTTCTGAATTTTGAAAAGTACATTTTCAGAAGAAAAAAATCAATTTTTTTTCAATTTTTTTTTCAAAATGTGATATTGATTTTTGAATTATATTCCTCATCTATTCCATATTTACTTTTAGTATTTTTTTAGTTTTGAATTTTCATTTTTAGAATAAATAACATTTTTTAAAATTTAAAAGTGTATAGGGTGGAGGTTAAAATTTAATCACATTCAGGAATTCCAGTTAAAAAGAATAGGTTTTGCTTATATGTGTTTGTAATTGGGCTAATTTGGAGAAAAGTCTTAGGTTGAAAAAATATTTAACTAAAATTAGACCTCTGAAATTCAATTATAACTCACGTAGAAACCTATCTCACTCTTAAAACAGTTCTCACGTTATTGATCCACATATAATAAGTGAGTTGAAAAATCTCTAATCCTCATATATCTCACATAAAATGGATTAGAGTAAAAAACTACAATATTAAAATAATATTTTAATAATAATTTATTAAGAAATTATAAAAAAAAACACAAAAACTATTTTAAAGTTTTTACCCTTTTTGAAACTTTATTAAAAAAGTTATTCTAAAATGTAAAAAAAGGATTACATTTTTTTCTCGAACCTGACTATAATTTTTTGTTTGATGTGTATGAGTTTATATTATTAGTGTTATGTGTGTTTTCCTACAAATTATTATTTATAATATTATATAATATTTATTTCTTTAATTATAAATATAACTTACACAATTATTAAAACATATTAATCAATCAATTTAGTAATTATTAATGTTTATAATTATAATGAGATTTATTTTATGATATTGATTTTCACAATGTTAAACCAACATAATCTCGTACTTTAAATGGGCAAAACTTTCCTACAATATACAAGCTCCCACTAGGGACACAACTCTCTCCATATTAGGTGTTGAATGAGAAACCACTCCTTTATGACTTGACTACTCATAAGAATCTAGCTTAAAAATCTACTAGCTATGACAAAGATCAAACAACTTTTTTGCACCAACTAACAACAAGCAGAAACTCACATGAAACAACTAGCATATGGTAGCCGTAAAGACTACATCATTCACAACATTACCTTGCTTTTAACATAAAAACCACTCGAAACTGATTCCCATGTATACCCTTGAAGGCAAACTTATTGTTTAGAGGACATGTATTTGATAGCATAATAACCAGCATTTTTTTTGTAAAGAATAATATTAAATAGGGGTATTTGGGATGCTCCAAACTCTATACATAAAAAAAAATACATACAAAGATCATTTCATGTGACAAAGTAAACTATCAACGAATATAAATACATTATGTGACTAACTTACAAAACATTTTAGTTGCCACACACTGTTATACTACTCGACCTACAAAAAGTCAGGTCCTAGAAATCAGTCTATATAATGTGCTTTGAAAGAATAATTGATTTTTTAAGAAGTGAACTTCAAGTCTAACTCAATTTTACAAAACGAATTTATAAGATTAGGTTTGGCTCCTCTTATATACAATAAATTGATCTTATTTATAGTTGATGTGGTATCTCCAACACACTTTTCTCATACCGCCTAAGTGGAACTAGATGGATAAATGGTCTGATATCCGATAGCAAGTAACATAATAAATTCAACTTATTAGATTAGACTCTATGAACTTAAGAGGTAGACTTTAAACTTAATTTATTATCATTAACAGATATGAAAATCATCCTTATCAACATATATATTGTTTTTGTTATTCCAAACTTACAAATAAGGAGTACATTGTAATATATATATATATATATATAAATATTGTATTAACGAATTTTTAGTTTAATAGTTAATTGTGTAATTACACTAATAAAATAATGTTTGAATTGTTTTTTGAAATAGAGAAAAATGGCAACAAAATTTAATTCTTAACAGCATGTTACTGAATAAAAAGAAGTATATTCTTTTAAGAGAAAAATAATTTTTTGACAATGTAAAATAATTATTTAATTACAAAAAAAAATATAAATGATTTGTTGATTTTTATAATAATTAATTGAAGAAAATGACATGTGATAATAACTCCCTATAAAGCGTTCAACATTTTCCTTAAATTCCTATTTTAAAGTACCAGCACCAAAAAAAACTCATAATATCTTTTTCCATCTTTATATTCTGAAAAGCTGTTTTATTTTGAGTGAAGAAGTTAGGGTGTAAAGTGGTGCAAATGGCAGTGGGAAAGAACAAAAGGATATCGAAGGGGAAGAAGGGTGGCAAGAAGAAGGCGTTAGTGCCCATTCCCTTCATCTCTTAACTTTCACCTTTTTTCTTCTTTCTTTTTCTTTAACTCTCTTTTCGCTTTCTTCTTCAGCACTGATCCTTTCACCAAGAAGGATTGGTACGACATCAAGGCTCCTTCTGTGTTTCAGGTCAAGAATGTTGGCAAGACTCTCGTCACTCGTACTCAGGGCACCAAGGTATAACATTTTTCTTTTCTTTTTCTATCATTTATCGTCAATTTCCTTTTACATTACGCTTCAATGATTCTTCGCTTATCTGCATCTGTTCTCACTAACATATAGTAAAATTCTGTATGGATCCGTGAAACTGAGAAAACTAAAATATGAAACCCTAAAAAGGTTATATAGATGGTGACATGATAGCTATTTTAAACTACAGATTGCTTCGGATGGACTCAAACATCGAGTGTTTGAGGTCTCACTGGCTGATCTTCAAGGGGACGAGGACCATGCTTTCAAGAAGATTCGTTTGAGGGCTGAGGATGTTCAAGGGAAGAATGTTCTGACGAACTTCTGGGTATGAATATGATAGTGGCGGAGCCTCCTTTTTTGGTACTGTTATTGACTTGCATTATGTTAATCATAGTTAATGCTGTATCTCTGTGAATGTAGGGAATGGATTTCACAAATGACAAGTTGAGGTCATTGGTGCGAAAATGGCAAACTTTAATCGAGGCTCATGCGGATGTGAAGACCACGGATAATTATACTTTGAGGATGTTCTGCATTGGGTTTACCAAGAGGCGTAGTAACCAGGTGAAGAGGACCTGTTATGCACAATCGAGCCAAGTTAGACAGGTATAATCACTGTTAATTGAATCTCTCTCTGAATATCGAAAGTACCTAAGAGAATATCAGAAAAATTTGAAGGATGTGAGCTTAAGTTATATCATCATCTGTTTCTTATATTGTAGCAATTACTAGATTCTCTTTCTGATCTTGAGAATTGGAATGTTTTCTCTGTTTTTTAATTGGAGGGTGATGTTGTAGATTTAATTGCATAAAACACACCTTTGTTTTTTCAGATTCGAAGGAAGATGAGGGAGATAATGATCAACCAAGCAACATCTTGCGATTTGAAAGAACTGGTCCGTAAGTTCATCCCTGAGATGATTGGAAAAGAGATTGAGAAGGCAACGTCCAGTGTGTATCCTCTGCAGAATGTGTTTATTCGTAAAGTTAAGATCCTGAAAGCCCCGAAGTTTGATCTTGGGAAACTGATGGAGGTACACGCTTTTTATTAAAAAAATTACTTACCCTGTGTTCTTATGTGTCAATGAATGTTTCAATGAGTTAATGATTCTCGTACTACATTAATTACTTTATGTTTACAATCCTTTTAGATTCATGGAGATTACTCAGAAGATATTGGTACAAAAGTAGAAAGGCCTGTGGACGAAACAATGGTTGAGGGAGCCACTGAAGTAGTTGGAGCTTGATGATAATGCAATTCTGTTATTTAGAACTGATATTGCTTTTTATTCAGTTTTGTTGACATTTAGAAACTACATTTGTTTCTAGGCCAAATTTTCTTGTTGGTTTATTAGTTATTTTGTTGTCATCTCCAATAAATAACTCGTTCAATCTTGTTGGTTTATTAGTTATTTCTCAAGATATTTATGTTGCATATCATAATTAAACTTCTACTGACCCATAATTGCTTTATTTCTTGCACCTTTTGTGTATACATTTTTTGCATGGAATTATTTTATAACTGTTATTACTAACCACCTCACGTGTGCTTAGGACCTCGATTTATAAGAAAGTGTTGATATATTTTTGTAACATGCTATTATCAATAAATTTATATAATTAAAATTAAAATTTACTAAATTAAATAAAAACAAAATCTCTGAACTTATATTTTTTATAAATTTTGTTTACGTTGGGGAGGGTGTTAACATTTTTAATAGATAATATTATAAAGTTGTCATTTTTATAACTGCTACTGTTTTATGAAAGACCTTAACGTTTGTTTTTTCAATTTCATAGTTATTTTGGATTTCAAATTTAAATATTTTCATATTCTCATTTGTTGACTGTTTTTATAGTATTTAGTTTTTTTTACTATTAATTGCTTTTGAAATCTAATTACAACTTTAAGCATACTAGTTTTATATATCTTCTATTATATGGTGAAAATATTATTTTATTGTTTTTATTTTCTATGTTTATTTTAAT
>Ga0123341_1003360_pt1 | contig 13685 bp, 12 predicted proteins | sample Turbeapinknodule_FD_89959 | JGI IMG/M metagenome (GOLD analysis project Ga0123341, IMG submission 89959) | Root nodule microbial communities of legume samples collected from Mexico - Turtle bean Mexico pink nodule | ecosystem: Host-associated > Plants > Roots > Nodule | place: Mexico: Nepantla... | reverse complement strand
TTGCTTGACTTCTTTTCCTTGCCTTCTTTATTTGGGCAATCAACTTTTATATGCCCTTGTTCTCCACAACCAAAGCAAGTATAATTGTTAGAATTGAAATCACTAGTTTTCTTGTTTCCATACATTTCTTTGTTGGATTCTTTGTTGCGATTCTCTTCAAGAATTTGCTGAACTTTTTGGACAACAAGCTAAGGTTTTCTTCCTCACTTTCATCACTTGAATCTTGCTTATTCTTGTGCTTGACAGCTTTCAAGGCAATGTTCCTTACATGCTTGTCCTCACTTTCTTGAACATTGAGTCTATTCATCTCCAACTCATGTTCTCTAAGCTTTCCAAACAAGGAGGTCGTAGTCAAGGATGTCAAGTCCTTTGAATCAGAAATTGTCGTGACTTTAGGTTCCCAAGATCTATCAAGACACTTGAGAATCTTGATGTTTAGCTCCTCTTTGTCAAAGGTTTTTGGAAGACTCATTAGATGGTTGATGATGTGAGTGAATCTCTTTTGTACTTCAGCAATTGATTCTCCCTTGAGCATTCTAAACATCTCATACTTTTGTATTAGAGTATGTTTCCTAGCTCTCTTCACATCATTTGTTCCTTCATGGGTGACTTCTAGAGTATCCCACATTTCCTTAACCGATGCACATTGTGAGATCCTGAAAAATTGATCCGAATTCAAAGCAGAGGTTATGATATTCTTGGCAATACAATCAAACTTGGCCTTTTTATTTTCAGCATCAGTCCATTGGGACCAAGGTTTTTCAATAGAAGATCCATCCTTTTCAAATTTTGGAATAAAAGGGCCATTTACAATTGCATCTCAAATTCCTTTATCAAGAGATTCAACAAAGATTTCATTCTAACTTTCCAAAACTGATAATTTAAACCACAAAGCAAAGGTGGCCTGTTAATTGAGGCACCCTCCCCAAAAGGTAGTTTTTCAGCCATAGAAAAAAAAAATTAGGATCAAACTTGAATATATATTTCAAGTACCAAGCTCTTGATGTCAATTGTTAGAATATATGGCCTTAAAGAAAGGGGGGGGGGGTGAATTGATTAAGAGAGGTTTTTGAAAACTTTTCAATGTTTAACAAATTCTTTGTGTGAACCCATAACAGAAATCAGGTTAGCCAAGAATATAAGCACTAAAGACAGCAAAGCAACAAAAAAACAATCGGTTGTTTCTTCAAAACAATCGGTTGTTTATACTAGAAAAGCTTAAAACAAAATTTAAATGAGTTTAGGGTAAGAGAGAGATACACCAACAGTTTATACTGGTTCACTCTTAAACCAAGAGCTACATCCAGTCCCCAGAAAACCACTGCGTAATCCACTAAGTAATTAAACTAGATTACAACACACAAACCACCAAAGTAGTGACCTTGAACCCTTCAAGAAACACACTCCCTTTGGCAAAACCCACCTAGGGCATTGATCTTGACTACCTCAAGAGCACACAACACTCCTTGGCAACAGAACACCAAAAATACAGTAGGTTGAGAAGGGATTGCACTTGTTTTCAATACAAACTGAAATCAATACAATTGCAATCCTATTTCACTCTCTTTGAAAACCCAAAGCTTGATGTTAATGTTCAAATCTTGAAATCAACTTTGTCACAACTGAAAAACTCAAATCTGTTTCTCTTTCTTGTTTGAAAACATAAATAAACCAATTATATTTTCCAAAGATTAGTCAAAGCAATTAATGAAGGAACGTATTCAGTTGGAAATCATTTAAAGCACATTCAACAACCAAAACAAAATTCTGTTAGGATTTTCAAAGAAACAATCGGTTGAAACCACGAATCAACCGATTGTTTGGTTTGGCAGTTAAGTCAACCAAACTAAAACAGTTTTCAACCTTTTCAAAAACTCCTAAGAGTAAAACAACCGGTTGATTCGAAAAAACAACAGGTTGTTTTTCACTTAGTTGGAAAAACACTTTATTTTCTAAAAGGTTTTAATTCACATCAGCTTTAGATTCAACAAAGGAGTGGATCGCATTCTATTCTACCCAGATCCCTCCCCAAACATAGCAGCAACACAAGCCTTGCATCAAACGCATAGGATTTGGATTCTTCAAAGCACTTGATCATTCTCGATCAACAGATAGGTCGTCTCGGATCACATTGCACATCGAACTCGGACAGCTCGATCACCTAACGCACCATCCGACCCGCCACGTCAGGTTTTTGCAAGACCTTGCGGATGGGAAGGTCGGTCATCACGATCACCGTGAAACTCTAAAAATAGTAGCGAGCCTTCGTGCTGCAAATACTACTACTAGAGCTGCCTTCTCAATGGCCTGATAGCGCACCTCGGGCCCCTGCAACACTTTGCTAACAAAATATATAGGCCTCTTAATGTGATCTTGCCCCTGGACTATGACTAAGTTGATCGCTCAATATGTAATAGCGAAGTATAAGTGGAGGGAAGTACCTGGCAGCGGCTTGCACAGAACCGGCGAGCTGGCCAAGTACTCATTTAGCTTGAGGAATGCTTCCTCACACTCGTCTGTCCATACAAATCGGTTGTTCCTCCTCAAGCATTTGAAATAGGGATGTCCCCAATCTCCTTTAGCTGATACAAACCGGGATAGGGCGACCATGTGTCCTGTTAGCTACTGTACCTCCTTCACCGAGATCAGGCTTCTCATGGCTATGATCGCTGCACACTTCCTGGGGTTCGCCTCTATTCCTCGCTCGGTGAGGAGAAACCCTAAGAACTTCCCTACTTCCACCCCGAATACGCATTTTTCGGGATTTAACTTCAATTTATACCTGGCTATTATGGTGAATAGCTCCTCTAGATCGACAATGTGTTGGTCCTTTTCCTTGGAGGTGACGACCATATCATCCATATATGCCTGCACGTTTCACCCTATCATAGGGGCGACATGGTGTCCATCAGCCTCTGGTAGGTTGCACCAGCGTTTTTAAGCCCAAAGGGCATCACCTTATAGCAATAGCTGGAGAGCTCTGTCATGAATGTTATCTTGCATTCGTCTCGGGGATGCATCCGGATTTGGTTATATCCTGAGAAGGCATCCAGAAAATTGAGAAGTCTGCAGCCTGACGCGCTATCTACCAAGGCGTTGATACTAGACAGCGGATATGAATCCTTCGGACAAGCCTTGTTCAAATCCGTAAAATCAACAAACATCCTCCACTTCCCATAGGCCTTCTTGACCAACACCATATTTGCCAACCACTCAGGGTATTGGATATCGCTTATGTGGCCAGCACTAAAAAACTTTTTAGTTTCTTGCCTGATGACCAGGCGTCTTTCTTCACTAAAATTTCTCCCCCTCTGTAAGACAGGCCTGACCTTTGGATCCATCGTGAGATGATGGCATAGGAAATCAAGGTTGATGTCAGGCATGTCCGAGGAAGACCATGCAAAGGCGTCCAGATGTCGTGCTATCACCTCGGCAATCTGGTACTGTATTTCTTGGCTTAAAGATTTGCCAAGCTTAAACTTTTTTCCCTCGATCTCCCTTTCCAGCACCTCACCTGCAGGCTTAGGTCTCCTCTCCCGGGCTATCTCTGCATGGGCGACCCCTTGTCTGTCTTAAGGCTAGTTGGTGATCGAGCATACCCCTCTCTTCGTCTTCAAGCTATTCTTATAGCATTTCTTTGCCGCCTTTTGGTCGAACTTAATGGTAATTATCGCTCCCTCTAGGGAAGGAAACTTCATATTCCTATGCCTCGTCGAGGCCACTGCTCTTATCCTATTTATGGCAGGTCTGCCCAAGAGGATGTTGTAAGCTGAGGGAGCGTTGACGACGAGGTACCTGATATTGACGGTTCGGAATATGGTGCCGTCTGTGTAGGTCGTCCTTAGCTCCATGTGCCCCCTTACTTCTACCTAGTCTCTGACGAAACCGTACAGACAGTCGTCGTATGGTCTCAGCTGGTCGGGCGACAACTACAATTTGTTGAAGGTCGACCAAAATATTACATCGGTTGAGCTCCCTTGGTCGACGAGGACTCAGTGTACCCTTCTCCGTACCATTACCACTGAAATTACCACTGGGTCATTATCATGTGGGACCACATCCTGTAAATCAGCCTTCGTGAAGTAGAGGTCGGGCTCAGGTGACTGATCAGGTGACCGTGCTTCTACCGCCATCACCTCTCTAGCATACTTCTTTCGCTAGGAGGCGGTACATCCTCCCCCTGAGAAACCCCTAGAGATCGTGTTGACCTCGCCATGGACTGACACTTCATGTCCCTGATCCCCTGCTGGGGTCACCATCGTTGAGGCTTCGTGACCTTCCTCTAGGTATTCTTTCAGGAAACCATCCTTCACCAAATCAGCCAATTGGTGTCCAAGTGCCAAACAGTTATGCATGCCATGCCCAAAGCCCTTGTGGAACTCGCACCAGGTGCCCCTGCTTGGCCCCAATTTCTTGTCACACTTTGGGGGTGGTTTCAGCTTGTCGACCACTTCTGGGATAGCGATCAACTCCTTGAGTTTTATTCTGAACTTGAGTCAACAAGGCATGTCTCCCTTTGCTTGCGCCCTAGTCTGATGCTTTTTCGGCTCGTAGGGCACATGTCTGGATGGTGATCTCTTCTCCCACAACTTCATGTACCCTCATGGGTTGAGCTCGACTCCTCTCCCGAGGTCTTTTCGGTCCAACACTTTCACGTTTTTCCGTTACCTCCTCCTCTGTGTCGATGTGGGTGACAACTCAGCACCGGATCTCGCTAATTGTCTTTGGCCGACACCTTATTAAAGAATTGCTGAATGGCCCTGACAGAATTCCCCGCCTGAAGGCGTGCACCATCAGAGGTTCATCCTTGGTGTGCAGCTTTACCACCAACGCCCCGAACCGGTTTAGGAAGTTCTTCAGGGGCTCTCCTTGGTACTGTTTTACTTCGAAGAGGTCGAAAGAGATAGGATGTTGAGCTCGATTGACTATGAACTGCTCCTTGAACAAAGTAGAGAACTGATCGAAAGAGGTTATGCGTCTGTTTGGGAGTCCAATGAACCAATCTAATGACATGCCTGCGAACGTCCCCATGAACAGTTTGCAATGCATGGCATCTATTCCTCCGCAGTTGACTCTGGGAACAGGTTGTAACTCCGTCTTGATTGACATTAATGCACATATAAAAATCATTCATATCAATTCCTCACATACAAAATTATTAAGATTGTTTCCTAAATATCGATTTCTCGCATATTTGTAAAAATGTCTTATCATTACAAATAGATATTATAAAGCAATTAACATTTCAAATTTATTCCTAGCATTCAGATACGTTAAGCATTATTATTTAGGTCAAATGCTTAGAAGTACTTTCCAATCAAATATAATGATCAAACTCATGAATAAAGATTCAAACTTTAAGAATAAAATGATAATACCAATCATCAATCAAGAAAATATTATAAATGAATATTACCTCAATATATTAGACTTTGAACAGATTACTCTTAATCGCAAACGAAAGACTTAGCCACTCATATTGACCATTAGAAGCATGAAAAACAAGTAAAGAAGAACCAATGTGTTTCTCCTTGACAGTTGCCTCCTCTAGGTTTTTTTTATCTCTGATTATCCTCCCAATGATGTCTAGAGTTATGCATCATGTCTTCTATTTAACCTAATTAGGCTTGGATTAAGTGGCATCTCAACCAATCGAGATATTGCTTTCTTAAGCGAGTTTCATGATAAAAAGCCCAACTTCACTAGAGTGAACTCGCTTAAGAGAGCCTTGGGCGAGTCTTGTGAGTTCCTCTGGAGTGATCTTGCTTGGGCGAGATTTCACTGCTCCAAGTTTGTCTTTTCATCTTGTCTTTCACTTGTCCATTTTCCTTTAGCCTTTTTATCTCCATCTTCCCCTAGATTCTTGAAATTAGCACAAACTTGGGAATAAATCATTCTTATTCATCTCATAATCCAAAAAAGATGTAAAGAGGTTAAAATTCCTAAATTAGATATTGAATGATAATTTTATTAACAATTAAAGTCCACAAGTGTCTATCTTTTAGTATGAAATATTACTGAATTATGGCACTTATCAACTCCCTCCGATCTAAAATCTTGTTTGTCCTAAAGTAAAGTAAATGAATATAAATAAATCATATTTGAGTTCAAATATCAAAACAACTTTATTTACTAAACATCAGATTAAATTAGAAACTTATGGTGCTTCCAACTTCAAATACAATAAGATATACAAAATATGCAAAATACGACACCTTATAAAGATGGTTCCGAAAGAACAGTCGTAAGAGAGGCAGTGGCATTGTTGTAAATTTTTTCAATTTTTTGCTACTTTTAATGACGGTTTTCTCCTAAACCGTCGTTATATATGTGATTGATGGAGCTTCATAGGGTGTCGTTATATGTTGGGTCTGGCACAAATTTCAGCTACGCTACGCGGATGGTCTCTCACTCTCCTCACTTCATGTTCCTCTCATCGCTCCCTTTCTCACCTCTCCGCACGTAGCTAATCCATTCATCTCTTCCTTCTACCTCACTCTCACTGAATCTACCTCACTTGATCTTCTTCCTCGCACAACGTCGCACCTCTGCCTCAAACCCTCGCCCTTGAGTCGCGCTGTCGCTCTCCTACTTTCATCGCTTTGTCACTCTCCTTCCTCCCTCACTTCATCATTTCCTCCGCATCTCCATAGCAATCATGTGCCAACAACGAATCGCGCCTCCGCACGCTATTTGTTGCGCCGCTTCTCCTCCACGACACTACTCTCCATGCCGTCGCGTCTCTTCCGTACCACTGCCCATCCTTCTAATTTGATAAAGGTCATGGTGGAGAAGGTCTTTTATGGTGATGTTGTAGTTCCTGTTCCGACATCAGAGGTGACAATTGTAGCAGAGGCATTGCATACTTTCGTTGCCTGGCTTAGACATCTCGTCAAACCTATAGGCTCTATGGTATATATTTGCACTAATAGGATTATATATCATATATATTACATTTCAAGTAATTTAATTATTTGTTTGTTTGTTGATGAGTAGTAGGAACCTAAGACAAAACTGCCTCTGCGAAAGAAGAAAAATATTCTCCACTGATGATCCTATGGCGTTGGTGGAAGTTGCTACAGCTTTACATACAACTGTTGTTGAGGTTCCATGGGATGCCAATGTTTTTGGAAGGCATAGTGATGTACCCTTGTATAGTCACATGTCTGATTTGTTGGACCTTGCATCTGGAAATCAAGAGATTAACATAACAGTTCTACAATTATGGATGATGTAAATTCAAATATTAAAATCTTTATACTTTTGATTAATTAAATATATTAGTTCTAACTTATTGAAATTTAGGTATATTTGTGGATTATGCTTCAATGAGGGGAAACAAGATATATATGGGTTTTTACACCCTCAACTCATTCAATCACTTGGAAATAAGAAGTCAGAAACACAAACATACATCACCCCTGCCTTAAAGAATGGAGGAAAATGAATTTATTTTGCTCTGTACATTCATGAGTAAGTCCATATTTATTAAATAAGTTATACTAAATTATTGAAATAAGAGAAACTAATTGATTTGTTATATAAGCGTCATTGGAAACTATTGATTATATATGTTCAAGATCATACCGCTGCATTGTTTTGCTCCTTGCATAAGAAATCCCCTACCTATTTTAAACACGTTATAGATAGGTACGACAATTTCATTTAACATTTATTATTACTTATATATTATATAATGTTATGTATTCTAACATGAAATCTTCTTATTTCAGTGCTTACTCTGGATATAACATGTTAAGTGAGAGGGGAAGTGCAAATGCACAAAAACTCACTTGAATGTACCTTAAGGTATTTAAAGTATATATGTTCACTCAATTTAATGTGTCTCATTCATTCATTTAATACATTTATTTTCACATGCAGTCCAACAGGAAATCTGAAAGTTATGAGTGTCGTTACTATGTTATGCAGTGGATGTCGACTATTGGGGTCAGGTAATACCTCAATACAAAAAAACACTTTAAAATTCAGAGTTTATTAACTAATTAAAAAAAATCAAATGTCACAATTTTTCAATGACGAACAGTCGCTATGTTTGGAAGCATTGGAGTACGTGAGGACAACATGGTCAAAATATTTTTTAACCGTAAGATAGATAAATTATTAGAATGAGATAAAACTTTTTCATATATTAGCAAAACTTTTTGCAGAATGTTATAATTTGTTGTATGTATTTTCCATATTTAAATTATGATTTTCAATGTTTTAATTTTCTGGAAATTGAATATTTTATGCAGGTTTGAGGTGTATATATATAAAATAAAACATTTTTTTAAAAAAAAAATACATATAACGACGGTTCCACGTGGAACCATCTTTAAAATGCTTTTTTTAAAAGGGAAACACACTTCCTCAATTGTCGTTAAAAATATTTTTTTAAAAACTAATATATACAGTATAAGTAATGACGGTTGAGGATTCGTTGTTATATTTTTTTTTATAACGACGGTTCTCCAATTGTCGTTATAAATGACTTATTTATAATGACACCCGTAATAACGACGGTTCGATAACCGTATTTATGTCTTTTTTAACCATCATTATTGTACCTTTTTGTACTAGTGAATCAACTTTCAAGATAACAACTGAAACAATGAAATGACAATTTATCAAGGGATTTTTCACATACGTTCACAGGTAAGTGTTTCTCTCAATTTCCACTTAATCCTAACAAATCAATTGATTTTCATTTCACCTTCAAATTGTTAGAATATATGGCCTTAAATAAGAGGGGGTGAATTGTTTATAAAAGATTTTCGAAAACTTTTGAAGGTTTAATGAAACTCAGTGAAGAAATCTAGAAGAGGAATCAAGTTAGCCAAGAACACAATCTGTTTTAAAGTGAAACACTGAAAAACAATTGGTTGTTTATTCGAATCAATCGGTTGTTTATACCAGTTAAAACTTAAACAACTTAAAAATAGAATTTAAAGGAGTTCAGAGAAAGAGAAATGCACACAAGTAGTTTATACTGGTTCACTCTTACAACAAGAGTTACATCCAATTCCCAGAAACCACTGGGTAATCCACTAAGCAATCAAAACAAATTACAAAACACCACACACCAAAGTAGTGACCTTGAACCCCTCAAGAAATACATTACCTTTGGCAAACCACACCAAGAGTATTGATCTTGAACACCTCAAGAACACAACACTTCTTGGCAATACAACAACAGAAATACAGAAGATAAAGAAAGGATTACACCTGATCAAAGTTCAATTGAAAAGAATACAATTGCAATCCTATTTCACTCTCACTTGAAAATTCAAAGCTTGATGTGAATCTTAAAAACTTGAGATCAAATTTGTCAAACTGAATTTCTCAAAACTATTTCTTACTCTTCAGAAACATATAACAAACTATTTATATTTTCCAAAGATTGGTCAAAACATTTAATGAAGGAGCGTATTCAATTAGAAATCATTTAAGACAGATTCACCATTCAAAACTGAATTCAGTAAGGATTTTCAAAGAAACAATCGGTTGAAACCACGAAACAACCGATTGATTTGGTTTGACAGTTAAGTCAACCAACTCAAACAACTTTCAACCTTTTTCAAAACCTCTAAGAACAAAACAACTGGTTGATTCGACAAAACAACAACTTGTTTTTCATTTAGTTGAAAAAACATTTAATTTCAAAAAGGTTTCAATTCACATCAGTTTTAAATTCAACAAAAGAGTGGATCACACTTTATTCTACCCAAATCCCACCCACACATAGCATCAACACCAGCCTTTCATCAAACACCTTGGATTTGGATTCTTCAAAGCTCTTGATCACTCTTGATCAACAATCTCCCCCTATTTGATGAAGACAAATCCCTGGTTGCTTGTGTTGATCTTGTTTGAATCTGACACAGCACCTGTAAAACAGAAATCATGCAATCCAGAACATCTCTAATAGCAGGTTATAATGATATATCAACTAGTTTTTCTACATAACCACAAGAGTAGAAAAACTAGCCATAAACTATGCTCAAAACATCAAAATTGCAACACCAAATCAAACAACATATGCAGCAGAATTTAAAGGCCCTTGAATTTCCAAGATATGGAATATATTCCTTTTATGACAAGAAGTAACCTCCTCCTGAACCAAATCAGACTCATATGACTCCTTCATTGACTCATAATTCTTTTAAGATTGAAATATGAAAAAGATAGAAAGCATAAAGAAATTAAATCAATTTTATGCAGAGTTGTCAGAGGAGAAACAATCGGTTGTTTCGAGAAAACAATCGGTTGTTTTTCTGAAACAACAACTAAATAGAATTTTTAAAAGCAGAGAAGAATCAAAATGTAATTCCTCCACATATATCACAATTAGATGAATATTTAACACATATTAAGAAAAGAAAGTGCCACCATTAAAATGGACAAACCTAAAATCAACTCACATTACTCTGGATATTAGATTTCCCTAATATGCTCACACTAAAAGAAAATCATTAAATAGATAGAGACAAAAATTCATTAGTTACTATATTGACTAAATTAGATACTATGTTAGAGATTAAACAAAATTTTGATATCTAAAGTAGTCTCTATTATTAATAAAAATTATAAACTACTTTCTAAATTGGTATCTAATTAGCTACCAAGGTATCTACAGTGGTATCAAATTAACTGCTAGTATCTAAAACTTTGGTTGTTAATTAGATAATAATTTAGAAACTAGTTTATAAATTTTATTAATAATAGAAATTAATTTAGATGCAAATAAGTTTTTAGTCTCTAAAGTAGTATCTAATTTAGTCAATATAGTAACTAATTACTTTTGGTATCTAAAATTTATTTATATTTAATGATTTTCTTATAGTGTCACCCACTAGTAATTTATGATATTCTTCTTTGATTACCTGTCTTTTTTCTTCACAAATTTCCTTCTTCTCTAAATAATTGGCTTCACCCTCAGTTGACAACTAAAAGAATGGCATAAGAAGTCGAGATCTATACTAGGAATTTCAAAGGTCGTCTAGAAAAAGAACTGTAAGTTTGCTTTTATCAAATTTATCAGTTTGCTCTCGACTTGTTTGTGCAAGGCTCTGCCAATTTTTATCTTCTGGCCCTTCCTAATGTTCGTCATCTCCCACTAGTTGCGGCCTCAAATCTTTGTACATGATTCATGGTTCAAGGTCTAAATTGTTGATATCGGATGAGTAGGTTGTTGAGTAAGCATTTTGACACATGTGCAAACTATTCTCGTGAAACTTCCAGGTCGTCCTTTAATATACCTTTAATGTCACAATGTTTCCTTTAGAAGCTGGGAACTTGACTTTGAAATGTATGAAAGACACTAATGCTCCTAGTTTATTCAAGAAAGGTTTCCCAAGGAGCAGATTATAAGTGTAAGGACCTTTAACTACAATATATCTCACCATAATAGTACTTATTGACTCTTCATCGGTAAAGGTGGTTTGGAGATCAACATATCCCCACACTTCTACTTGAACTGCTAAAAATCTGACCAAAACACCATCAGATGACTTGAGTTGATCTGATACAGTCATTCTTAAATGTTGAATGGAGATTGATGGAAGGCAGCGAAAGACTTGTAAATTTGTGGAGGAAGCACAAAATGGCTATGGAGGTTCTTGGTTTGGGCATGAGTTTACAAGGTTGATGACTATTTTACAGCAAGTGTACCGTGTCAGAAGTAATAAATACCTAAGGATGAATATTGAACTCACAAGGAACATTTCCAAATCTCAAGTATAATATTCACTAAATATAAGAAAATATATAAAAGTTTTTTGGAAAGGTTGTTTGTATGGTGAATTTGCAAGAAATTAAATAAAGAAAAGTAAAAGAGTTGTATGAATCAATTGGGGTTCATCCTTCTCACTCATCTATATTTTTCAAAAGAATATAATATTCAATCTTGATTGATATTGATGCATATATAAAAATCATTCATATTGATTCCTCGCATACAAATTATTAAGAGAGACTCCTAAATATCGATTCCTCGCATATTTATAAAATTTCTTATCATTACGAACAAATGTTATAAAACAATTAACATTTCAAATCTATTCCTAGTATTCAAATATGTTAAGCATTATCATTTAGGTTAGATTCTTAGAAGTACTTTCCAGTCAAATTTAAGGATCAAAATCATGAATAATTCAATCTTTAAGAATAAAATGATAATACCAATCATCAATCAAGAATTGAAATGTTAATGGTTTCTAAAAAAATAACTTAAACAATATTTTTAGTTTATTTCATATACGACTTGATAACATATACCTATATTTGTTCATATACACAATACATTCATAGTATATTACCACACAAATAACATGTACAAGAGTATGTTATCAAAATAAATTATCTTAACAAGACAACTTTATTCAAGTTAATTATCACTATAAATTCACAAGTCAAATCAATTCATCATCTTATCATCAATTACATGCATACACACATACAAACAAACACACGTACACACACATACCACACATGGATCCATGCATTCAATGATATTTATCAAGGAATGTCTCATACGGAAAACTCATAATAAGCATTCACTAATAGAGACACTAGAAGAAAAAATAGTTTTAACGAAGGTTTATTTTTACATTATCAAGGGTTAAAACCCCTATTAAGTCATTTACCCAAGGTTGCAGTTTGTCCCGCTAAACCATCCCTGGGGAACATATTTCCCGGGGTATTTTTAAACCTCAAGAAAAGTCTTTCAAAACCCCTACTAAATATCATGGGTTTAAGAACCTCCGTAAAATACCATGGGTTTCAAAACCTCTATTAAGTATAATAGGTTTCAAAACCTCCGTAAAATACCATGGGTCTCAAAACCTCCATAACCATGGGTTTCAAAACCTCCGTTTAATTCCATTGGTTTAAGAACCTCCGTAAAATACCATGAGTTTCAAAATTTCCGTAAAATGACTTGTCGTTTGAAATAACCTTCAACCCCATTTTCCACCATCTCTAACGGTCCTTCTAACTTCTCTCTTCCATCGTAGACACACTACTCTCCAGCACAGGCTTAATGGTCGCGAACGACAATCCTAACAAGGAATCACAATTCAGTCACACTTATGTTTATTATATCTAAGGACAAGAAACACTAAATAAGGCATTATCTTCTTCTTACCCCAATATTGCTTCTTCGATCACCTTACTACCCCAACTCATGTCACAAGCCACTGTTACCTAGCTCGGCAACAACTAATGTTTATCACTTCTTTATATATCCTAAATAATTGCATTATTTGTTAGATGTTGGCTTCAAAGTCATGTGTGTTATTGGCTACGAGGGCTTCAAAGACTGTAAGAACATATTGTGAGGAGAAATTAACTTTATCAATTCTCAATTTCACAGTGAATTAATTATTGGATGAATTTTAAAATAAAGGTCTTAATCTAAAATATTTCAAAATTATGAGAATTATATATTGACAATTATAACTAAAACTAACATTGCAGATAAAATATACATACATCAAAAGCTAAAACAAAATAAGTCAGATGTTTTAAAGTATGAGTTCGTAACAAAAAAAACTAGGAATTATATAAACCAAATACCATAAATCATAAGAAATATGCAAATACTGTTAGAATAATTATTATCCAAGATTATTTTGCTGAATTTTTAAAATATATATTTGAAACTTTAGAAAACTTATTTGTAA
>Ga0123341_1003357_pt1 | contig 13689 bp, 17 predicted proteins | sample Turbeapinknodule_FD_89959 | JGI IMG/M metagenome (GOLD analysis project Ga0123341, IMG submission 89959) | Root nodule microbial communities of legume samples collected from Mexico - Turtle bean Mexico pink nodule | ecosystem: Host-associated > Plants > Roots > Nodule | place: Mexico: Nepantla... | reverse complement strand
TTAATCTTCATTTCACCACCTTCAAAGGGGCTGGCCGAACCTCCCCATTTCCACACTCTTCATGCACCTTCAAGGTCACCACACCTCTTAGGAGGACCTTGTCCATCTCCTCCATTAAGCTTCTGCACCATCTTCAACAAACATCCAAGAAGAGCTCATAGGAAATCCATCAAGTTCTTTCTCATGAGCTAGGCAGTCGTTGGCTTTTGCCTCAGCTTGCTCCTGCCAAGAGCGGACGTTGGAAAGGTATTCCCCAATGCAGTAGGCAACACCTTCTTCTCTGGTCTTGTCAGCCAAGCCTCCCGGCGTCGCCTGGTGCATAAAGCCTCTTATGAAGCCTTGAACTGGTTGGGGAAGCTCTGGGGTCGGCATAGAATCAGGTGTGGGCACGGACTCAACCCCACCGAGGTGACGACCTTGTTGGTCCTCCTCCTCTTGAAGACTTGCCCATCCTCAATGTCCTCATCATCCTTAGAAGGAATCACCACCACCCCTTTGCCTTTGTCCAGGGGGGTTGGTATGGTTGCGGTTTCGACCATGGTGAGGGGCACGGCCGCGATGGGAGGTGGAGAGCTAGGAGTGTGGGTGGCATGTAAGGAAGGAAGGTCTTGGTTAGGTGTTGTTGGGAGGGTTTGAGAATGGGATGTTGGATAGGTTGGAGGAGTAGGCTCAGGGGCTGGGCGTGTGGAGGCATCAGCTCCTTTGGATGTGGTTTTGCCCCAGGCTGTCAAAGCCTTGGCGAGCCTCATCCTCTTGCTCATGTCCATTATCGAATCTGCACCAAGGAAGCAAACAAAGCAGTGGTTAGGTACAGGCTAAGTCAAAACATGAAGCATAATCAGATATACTATGGAGACCTAAAGCAAACAGACAGTTCACATACGAACAAGAGCAAACACTAGCAGAAGCAGGAACCAAAGAAGATGAGTGGGGAATAGTTCCCATACTGAGGTATTGAGTGAGGGTTGTGGAGTCGTATTCACGTGCTATCAATTAAGCAGTGTCTAAGACCCCTACGCTTGCCAAGAGCAAGCACACCTCTCGATTGCAAGAAGGTAGTTCATCCAAGGATTTGGGCTTGGTCAATCCTGGTTGTTTCACCCAGTACAGTGGAAAGCCATCTAGTGCTGAGCGGTCGTGGTTAGTACAGCACACTCGAAAAAACTTCCCTCGCCATCCCTTATAGGATTGTTGGAATAGGGATAGAAGGATTCTCCCGGCGATACCGCTGAAGCTGACCCAGAGGCTTTTCCCCTGTTTTTTAATTTCGAAAAAGTGGAGGAATATGTCCACGGAGGGGGCCTGGCCAAAGTATCCACAGAGGATCCCGAACACTCTGACAAAGGCCCAACTATTGGGGTGTAGCTGGGAAGGGGCGACGTTTATCTCAGTCAGGAGCTCTCTCTCGAATCCAGAGAAGGGCAAACGCAAACCTATGCCTTTGAACACGGTCTGATAGAAGAAGAAGAAAGCCTCCCCATTGTTTGACTGGTCGTCCACACAAACGGGCTCCCTGGGTGTGCAAGGACGCACAAATATGTAGGCATCATGCCTCTTGGCGAAGGCACTGCCTTTGTAAATGCCTGGTTCGCCCACATGGGCCCTCTAGTCAGATAAGTTGGTTAAGGTGGAAGTCTCAGCAAGCAGCTCGTCAAAAGCCCAAGGGTATCGGGATTTGTAGTTGACGCTGGGAGGTGGAGGGTTGGTGGTGGTTTTGGTACGCGCCATGATGCGGCTAAAAAACTGAGCAGAAAGAAATACAAGGGTTTAGTAAGCAAAGGGTCATGGTATCAAAATGGGAAGAAATCCCAGGAACCCCTACCCCCACGAGAAGCTCAGAAAATGGGGAAAATGGAGGAGTGAGAGGAAGAGCGCGAATGCGAGAAATATAAACAGACCCAGGCAGTTATATCAGTACAAAAAGTCGAGAGAAAGAGCTGTCGAAGAAGAAAAATCATACCTTTGGATGATCGAAGTGATGAAGATTTCGGGTGTGAGGAGAGAGTTTAGAGAAAAGCTTCGGGAAGGAAGGAATCGCAAGAGCTTCAGGAAGAAGATGAACAGTGAAGAAATGGGTGTAATTGATGGAACAGTGCTCAGAGCACGCATATTTTGAAAGGTATAACGTAAACCTTGAGAAGATTAAAGCATAACTTAAGGTGTCACGTCACCAGCACAGGAACATCCCATCACCAGAACGCCACGTGGACGGTAGGGCGAGGCCTTAGTCTTTTCACTAAAAACAAGTTATCAACTCAAGACTGGGGGGCTTGTGTACCGACCCGTCCTCGGGCGTTGACCAAAGTCAACATGTGGTAGGACCCACCAGGGGCTCCAAGAGGGAAAGTCAATATGTCGATCGCTTTGGGTGTTGACCGCTTAGGGCGTCGCCAGGTATGGGCGTCGCCAGCTTTGGGCGTCGGCAGGTTTAGGTGTCGCCCACTTTAAAGGCGTGATCCGTTGTCCCAAGAGCGTGCTTTGGCCCAGATGGTGCCACCCCCCGATACCCACGGGTAGGGAAGACCGTGGAGGGGGCGGCATAGTAAGAGGCCACGGAACGGGCGTGGAGGCCTCAGGCCTGGGTACCTCAGAACAGTAATAAGGAGAAGAGAAAAGTGACTTCAAGGCCTTATTCCCAGTACCAGTAGGGAGTGACCTGACTCATGAAGTACCCATGCATGAGGTGTAGGGACGTGGCAATCCGCGCCACCTTTGGAGAATCGCTGGGACAGACACGACCTGGGAGAGGGCCATGTCCTAGGGGTAATCTACGTGCATGGTGCGAGAGGAAGCCTGAGATACTCCCAGGGCGAGTGGTTAGAGGCTGGGGAGCATGAGTTGGCACCCAGGTAGTCATCCCCTGCGCCGGATACACTTCGAGGAGGGAAGACTTACGCGCTAGGATTTCCCTAAGTTGGGTTACAGCGTCGTAAGGCCTTCCACGTGGAGTTGCGCTTAAGTCATAAGTGACACGTGGCAGTAGCACTGACACCCAAGGTATATAAGCTTTTTTAAAAGCTTAGTGAGGTACGTTTTTTAACATTTTTACACACGCTTGAATCATTTGCCAGCTTACACTTTGTACGCACGAGTGATTTGAGCACCAGAGAGAATTTAGTTAGAAAACAGTTACGCACCTTCAGAACACCTGAGTCACAGTGTTCCGATACAGAGGTGCACGGTGTTTACCGCCTTGCTGACTTGACCGTCAGAGTGCAAACGACCGCGAGGGCGCCCTTTGTTCTCTCTGTTTCAGGTACTCACGGCGGCGAAGGGTGGTGATCTGGAACAAAGACGAAGGAGTCCTTGATACGCGAGTTTAATTACGCACGAAACACGATCTGGTCAACCGACAGGAACATTTTTTAGTAAGGAGTGCATGATCATGCATCTCTATTTTTATTTTATATAAAAATTGTGATGTTTAACACTAAAAAAACATTTCTTTGACAAAGAAACAATAATAATATTTTTTTAATTTAAAATTTTAATATATTATTATATTATTGAAATGTGTTATATAATGAATATAATTTTTTAAAAGAGTGTAAAAATATTATTTTTCTAAATATAAATGACATTTAATGTTTATCTGACACATAAGTCAATCTTTTAAAGCTAAAGATAAGATCCCATTTGATAAGACTTCTTCTATTTCGTTAAACTTCAATATGATCATTAATGGAGTTGGATAAATTACTGCTTCAACTTAGCTAATTAATATATAAATGATGATGTCAGATGTGGAAAATTTGGTCGTCGATGCTGAAGAATCATGATTACGTTCATGCCTCTAATTCCAATTTGAACAATGACAGGTTCTACAAGTTTAATAGAATAACCTCAGTTGTTACATGGTTTCATATTATATCCCACGTTGGTGTCAGTTAACTAAAGAACACTATAAGATGGACCCTAATTCATATATATATTGCTTTTGTCTTTTCTTCCCTCTCAACTTTATAAAAATGAAAGTATAAGATTATTATAATAACCACGCGACACTTTCTCTTTTTCTATATCAATTAAGTTAACATAGACAGACTGATATATGTGTCGAGAATAATAACTTTTATTTTTTCTTTCAACCACAAATATTATTCTCCTAGAGATATAATTCTTCTGAGTCGTGACCAACGTAGATATATTATGATGAAACTAATTCTTTTGACTGAACTTCTTTCACTGTTATCAAAATTGAAATCTTGATAAAAAAAATACGTGTATCGATTAAAACTTGAATAATAATAAAAAATTTATATAAATATACTAGACAACAGTAGAATAACACATATATATATATATAGTTATAAAACTTATATATTTCATTATGTGGTAGAAATTAAGCGTTTAGTAGACATCATAAGATTAAAGAAAAACACCTTATTAGGGACACTAGACTAGAAGGTGCTTATACTAGCTAGAAAAGAAAATGATGATTAGAGATTGAACGCGCATATATATATATATATACTCAATTAAAATCTTTAAGATTAATATATGGATTAAGCAACACTCAAACAGTTGGATAAGAAGCACTGGTAGCAATTCCACATAAACCTTCCTTGGCATGTATATCTCGCTTCATCCTTATGTAGCCTTTCTCACCCCATTCAGTTCCCCATGAATTCTTTACTAGCCAATACTTAGGACCATCACCAGCTTTTCCATAACCAACCACAGTAACAGAATGATCAATTTCAGTCCCACACTTTCCTGTAAATATCCCACTTGAATAAAACTGGAAAGCAGACCCTCCAGCTTCAACATAAGCTGACACTGGTTGATGTGCCACAGCTTTTAGGAGTGCCTTTTCACTATTACCAGGAACTTTCTCGTACCCTTTGATCTTAGCTACACCATGACTTTCCTTCTTAACCTTACAACTCTTGTTAACTCCTTTGTAGGGGTAGTATGTTTCACTTGCTATTCCTCCCTTTTTAGCAAGAAATTCAAAGGCATCTTCCACATAACCACCATTGCATCCGTCGCTGTCACCTCTGACACAATCTACTAGTTCTTGTTCTGACAGGGACACCAATTCACCTTTAGTTATATGATGGAGACCCTCAATTGTAGCCACAGTTGAAAATGCCCAACAACTTCCTGTTTGCACAAACAAAACCAAGTTGATATATATTAGACATTTCTTAATGGATCACCAATGGAATCTTACGACAGATGGAAAATAGAATCTTACGACATGTTCCTTGGTCTTTGATTGGAGTAACAGCACCTCTTTTCCTCCAGTTCATGGTAGCAGGAATCTTAGTGACACTGTCATACTTAAACGATGTTTCTGCTGCTGACCACACTCTACCTTCCTTCCTCTGAGCATTAGTCAGTAAAGCCTTAAATTCTTCATTATGAAGGTCAGCAAATTTGTTAATGCTGAGGTTGAAAGGTTTGTCCCCAGCAGCATTGAAGGACTCAATGAACTGCACATTGTTCTTGAATATTTGTAAACGTTTCTCCTTCTCAGCATCATCCTTGTAGACCTTACCATACTGTGTCATCCACTTCTCATGTCTCTCTGACGAGAAGGCCTCAGGCAACCTGCGAGACACTACATGGCAAGTCCACAAGGTGAAAACAAGGAACAAAACAAAAAGATAGTTGTTTTTGTCAAATGAACTCATAATGTAATCAGAACAATAGGTTTAGAGTAGGTTTGTTGAAGTGTTCTTTGTAACACAGACAAAGAAAATTGTTTTGGTTTGGAGCAAAGGCAATGACAATTGCAGGTAATTTATAGTGGTGAGGAGCACCTCAACATTTGTTTCATAGTGCATCGAATAGTAGACAGCACAATTTGAGCGACTTTCTACTTGGATTCTCGACCGCACTGAACCACGTGTGTCATGCGAATTCGTTGAGTCATTTGTTCGCTTTCGACGAAAGATCCTTTTCCTTTCCAATTGTGATGTAGAATTAGACGACCACACGTGCTAAACCCCTCTTATAAGAACGTGTTGCAATTTAATCTGTTAACAAAAACGAAGCATACCATCATTCTTATGTTCAGAAAAGAGGGTGTATAAAAGTTTTTGCTTACGCCAGCCCTATGGCGCGAGTTATGTATGGAATGTGGGGGTAATCATGCCTTATATAGCTATAAATAAATAGTCAGAATTACTAAATACGCCACACCGTATATATAATTATATGACCACTACGACTACATTTATTTTTAATTGTTTTTTAATTTTGTTCAATTTTTCACTTCCTAACACTATAAAAATTTCAATTTATCTACGAAACAATTTGGTAGGTAAATTAAAAAAAGCAGGTGAGACCCAAAACTAAGTTCTTGAAGAATATCCAAAGAAACTTTAACCATTACACGAGTAAAGTTTTGTTATCATATTATAATTATTATTATACTTATTAATATAATTATCAATATTAATAACATTATTCATATGTTTAATATTATTATTCATATATTTAATATCATTATTAATATTATTAAATATTATTATTATTAATATTATTAAATATTATTACTATCATTACTATTAAATATTATAAGTACTATTAAATATTATTAATATTATTAAATTATTAAATATTCTTAATATTATTAAATATGATTAATATTATAAAATATTTGTTTCGCTAGTTGACCTGGTCGCCGGTTGACTCTGAAAACAGGTTATGACTCTGTCTGCCTCGGTTGGATTTGCTCTTTCCTTGGTATGTTGGAACGCGGCTCCTTTGAAACAGAGGGGGCCTACCTGTTGATTGCACTTCGACGATTAAGTCAGTACTAGCTAAGAAACAATGAGTAAGTAAGCAAGTAGTTTCAGTCTTAGAAACGGTGTATTTTTACCAGGGATCCTGATTCCCTTTTATAGACTACTTTTAGGTTACTTCATCGTAACAACCCTTCTCTCATGAGAACCTTATCTTGAGTGAAAGTAGGTTCGATGGGAGGACAGTCTGTTACAATGTCGCACAATCTTAGCGTAACAACCACACAAAATCTTCCTCCTTGGAGTGCATAATCTTAACAACATGGCCCCCAGGGTACCACCTCATGTACCAGCATCATGGGGCCCATTTGTTACTGTAGGCAGTCTAGCCTTTACGTATCATCCATGCAGCTTACCCCTAAAAACCCTAGCGCTCTCGGGCCTAGGCATCTTTAGGAGATATTTACTTGTGCTAGGCCCAAATGCACTATACACACCACATGCATTTTCTCGCTGATCAAGTCTTACATATATACGAGTTTCCACACACGCATTCTTGGGGCCCACTTATGTAGCCCATTAACTCGACCAGACCACCGACCTGATTTGCATAAAAAAGGTGTCGATGTCTAATCACCAAAGCGTTAAGCTCCACGCTCTGGTCCAATACAATATTATTAAATATTATTAATATTATTAAATATTATTAATATTAGTAAATGTTATTAAATATTATTAATATTAGTAAATGTTATTAATTTTATTAAATAATATTAATATGATTAAATATTAATAAATATTATTAATATTATTAAATATCATTAATATTATAAAATATTAATAATATTATTAAATATTAATATTATTAATATTATTAGTATTATTAATATTATTGTTCTTGCCGGTTGACCTGGTCGTCGGTTGACTTCAAAGGCAAGTGATGACTCTTCCTATTTCTGGTGGATTTTGTGTTTCCCTTTGGATGTTGGAAGGCGGCTCCGTTGAAACAGAGGGGTCCTACCTGTTGATTGCACTCCGACGATCAAGTCAGTTTCGGCTTACAGAAACAATAAGTTTCAATCTTAGAAACAGTCCAAAACACATGAATTCCTTCTTCTGAGAATTGCATTTGTTTTTTTTTTTCTGTTTTAGAATTCCTTTTGTAAGATAGATCACCCAACCCCGAACTACAAAATCCTGTATCCTTGGGCTTCTAGTGACCTGTTAGGGGAGACCTCAGATTTTACCACCCATGCGAGCATAGTGACCTATAGGAAGAGCACCTTAAAAAACACTACCTTTTTGGCAAAGAGCACGACAAGTTCGTCAAAGTTGTACCTTGCAGGGTGGGTGAACCGGTCTTTTGTGATGAGTCGTCAGAACCAGAGGGCCCGTTTTGTTTCATTTACTCCACCATCTTCAAGAAACTCTTTCTACGTCTTCCCTTTCCCAACATTGAGAGGGCCCTCCTTACTGAGATCAACGTTGCCCCTGCCCAGGTACACCCAAATAGCTGGGCGTTTGTTCGGGCATTCTCCATTTTGTGTCACCACTTTGGCCATCCGCCATCAGTGGATGTATTCCTTTATTTTTTCAAAGCCAAGAGCCCAGGTCAGAAATTGTGGGTGAGCTTCAATGGGGTTGCTGGGAAAGTCTTGCTAACCCTCTACCAACAATCGTAGAAAGGCTTCAAGGGTAAGTTCTTCATGATTCGTTACAGCGCTAATGATCTGCTATCCCTCTTATGGTCGAGCTTCAGACTCAGATGGTTGAGCTCCCTCTTGCTGGGAATGCCCCCCAGCGCCTCTTCTCCCCGCGACATTGTGGTGCAGGAGGGTAGAGGTGAAAGTGCCTTGGAGGGAGACCAGTGGGACTCCTCTTCTGACCTATCTTCCTTCCTATAAAAGATGTTGCACTCTGGTATAGTTAAAGAGAGGCTAGAGAATTTGGAAGAGGTTCCCCTGATGGAGCACATGTCGAGGCAACTAGGGGAATCCCTAGTTGCGATCAGTCTTCTCCTTTCCAAGATGCGAAAGGCAAAGGAACTGGCCAACCAAGAAGTCCTCCAAACCGCTGAGCTCAAACGTCGAGTCACTGAACTTTCCCTAGAGGTGGAGGAGCTTCGAAGAACTCACCAAGAGACCAAGGCCCTCCTGTTTGGGAAATCCCAGGAGACGAGGGATTATATGCTATGAACAACGACCTTCGCACTGAGGTGGAGAGGCTGAAGGGGAGTTGGCCAACAGCGACGAGAAGATGGCTAAGCAGAAGGAGGAGTTGGTCCAAAAGGATGAACTCTTTCAACAGACCAAGGACAACCTTACAAGCTATGCCACCGACTCCTATGCGGCGGGCTTCGAGGATGCCATAGCTCAGGTTACCTACGTGCATCCTGAGGTGGATCTCTCCCATACAAGGTTAAATAAAACTGTTGTAGATGGGTAGTTAGTGGATGTGGAATAGCAGTGGTGAACTTCCTCGCTATTGTCTTATTTTGTAACGTAACGAACAACTAACTATTTTGTACACACACACATATATATATATATATATGAATGTTTTCCTTTTCCAAGCTTACCACTTAGTGTATGAATGTTTTTCTTTTTGACTTCGGCTAACTTATATGCCTTGAATCGAGTTTGACAACAAGTAGCACGCCAACAATCGCCCCTACTTTAAGTAACACGGTCCTCCATGAACCTCCATGCTTATACTCTTGGGATCTCATCAAGGGAAGACTTCACTCCCACTCTTGGTATCTTACCAAGGGGAGAGGTTCAATAGGAACCTTGGTTCATTATGAACCTTTCTTGTTCCCGACCTTGGCGTATTTACCCAAGGGGGAGGTTCACTAGGAACCCTGTTTGTTCCCGACCATGGCGTAATTATCCAAAGGGGGAGGTTCACTAGGAACCCTGTTTGTTTCCGACCTTGGCGTATATACCCAAAGGGGTAGGTTCACTAGGAACCCTGATTCATAATGTATCGCAAGCGTATTCTCCAAATAACTTTTATTGGGTGACCTCATTAAAAAACCCTGATAAGGGAAAAAGAGTGCCCCCTTGAATAATCAAACTGCGTAATAGTATGATTAACTGAAATAAAATTTGAGATTAGCCCCATTCCATGTTCGGGGAATAATCCCGCCTTCCAAGGTCTTGAGTTTGTACACTCCGTTCTCGAGCACCTCTATTACGTGGAATGGGCCAGTCCATATGGGCGACAACTTGTTCTCCAACTCGTAGGGGTGAGCCTTTCGCATTTCCAAGTCGGGAACCTGGAACTGTCGAGGTTTCAACTTGGACTTGTGCTTATACTCCACCCTTATCTTCAAAGCTTTAGCCTTGATGCGCGCTTCCTCCCTGACCTCGTCGAGCAGGTCTAAGTTTACACTTCTCTCCTCGTTAGACTCCTCAGCCATAAAGTTCTGGAATCGAGGTGAACTTTCTTGGATCTCAACGGGAATCATGGCATCTGATCCATACACCAGGCTAAAGGGTGACTCCTTGGTGGTGGATTGGGGAGTGGTATGGTAAGCCCACACAATTCTAGGGACGTTGTCTGCCCAAGCTCCCTTGGCTTTCTTCAGTCTTCTCTTTAGGCCCCTGAGCAAGACTCGGTTGGCAGATTCAACCTGTCCATTTGTTTGGGGGTGTTCAACCGATGCAAACACCTGCTTTATGTCGAGCTCCCTGCATAGTTTTCCTAGCTGCTGACTTGCGAACTGAGTGCCATTGTCAGACACTAAACGTTTTGGGATTCCAAATCGGCAAACTATGTTCTTTCACACAAAGTGTTTAACCTTGTGAGTTGTGATATGTGTAATAGGCTCGGCTTCTACCCAGGTATTTCATCTGACGAATTGCTAGAGGAAACAGACGCAGGATGTCAATCCCTCAGGTGAGAAAAGGCCATGGGCTATGGATCAACCGCAATTCCTCCAGGGGTGCATGATGTCAATCGGTGTGTTGTTGGCACTGCTTGCATCGCTGTGCGTAGCTCGTGCAGTCCTCCCTCATGGTTGGCCAGTAGTACCTTGCTTGAACGACCTTTGACGAGAGAGCTCGCTCGCCAATGTGACTCCCACAAATACCTTCATGGAGTTCAGCCATGATATGTGTGCACTGCTCACCACTCACACAGGATAGGATAGGGTGAGTGTAGCCATGCGTGAATAAATTTCCATCGACTAGAGTATACCTACCTACATTTTTCTTGACAACCTTGACTTCCGCTGGCTCCAGTGGGAGCAGGCCATCAGCCAGGTAACGCCTATAAGGTGTCATCCAAGTTTCACCTTTGTCGACTAGGCAAGCGTGCAATGAATCTCCCACTGACAAGTCATATGCGCTTATCCTAGGTACCATCAATGTTTCCTGGGTCAACGACCGGTGACCTCTTCTTCCACCTTCCAAGACACTTACCTGCTGGACCTCTTCCGTGCGGCCTGTGGTATTTCTGGGCATCTTTAAGGTTTCCTGGATGACTTTCCTCTGTCTGCCCCCATGCGTGAGTCAGTGAGCTTTGTGAGCAAGTCAGCTCGGGCATACTGTTCCTTGGGGACGTGTAGAGCACGGCGTACTGTAGGTACGCAGCCATCTGAGGGTCTTTGGCCTGGTACTCGCCCGTGACTTGCCCAGTTATCACCAGTGAGTCACTCTTCACTAACAAGCTTCGGGCGCCCATCTCCTTGGCTAGCAACATTCCTGCCACCAAGGCCTCATATTCAACTTGGTTGTTGCTAGCCTTGAAGGCGAATCGTAGGGTTTGCTCAATCATCAGCCCATTTGGTCCTTCCAAAATGATGCCAACCCCACTACCCTGCTGGTTAGAAGACCCATCCACAAAGAGGACCCACTGGAAATCTCCTTCGAATAGCTCAACCACCCAACGCACCATCCGCCTTGCCACGTCAGCCTTTTGTAAGACCTTACGAATGGGAAGGTCGGTCATCACGATCATAGTGAAACTCTAGAAGTAGTGGCGGAGCCTTCGTGCTGCAAAAACTACTGTTGGGCCGCCTTTTCTATGGCTTGATAACGCACCTCAGGCCCCTGTAGTACTTTGCTAACAAAATATATGGGTCTCTGGACGCGGTCCTGCTCCTGGACTATGACCAAGTTGATCGCCCGCTCTGTAATGGCGAAATACAGGCGAAGGGGGGTATCTGGAAGCACCAGAGGGCTGGCCAGGTACTCTTTCAGCTTGAGGAACGATTCTTCACACTGGTTTTCCACACAAACCTGCTATCCCTCTTTAAACAATGGAAATAGGGATGTCCCCTATCTTCTCCTGTTGATACAAACTGGGACAGGGCGACCATTCATCCCGTCAACTGCTGCACCTCCTTCACTGAGGTCGGGCTCCTCATAGCTATGATCGCTACACACTTTTCGAGGTTTACCTCTATTCCCCGCTGGTGAGGAGGAACCCTAAAAAGTTGCCTGACTCTACCCCGAATACACACTTTTCGGGGTTTAACTTCCACTTATACTTGACTATTGTGGTGAATAGCTCCTCTAGGTCGGCGACGTGTTGGTCCTTCTCCTGGGAGGTGACGACCATATCATCTACGTAGGCCTGCACATTTCGCCCTATCATAGGGGCGAGCACCCTGTCCATAAACTTATAACAATAGTTGGAGAGCTATATCATGAATGTTGTTTTGCATTAATCTCTAGGTGCATCCGGATCTGATTATATCCTGAGAAGGCATCCAGAAAACTGAGAAGTTTGCAACTTGACGCGCTATCCACTAAGGCGTCAATGCTGGGCAACAGATATGAGTCCTTCGGACAGGCCTTGTTCAGATCCGTGAAGTCAACACACATCCTCCAATTCTCGTTGGCCTTCTTGACCAACACCACATTTGCTAACCACTCAGGGTATTGGATCTCCCTTGTGTGGCCAACACTCAGCAGATTCTGGGTCTCTTGCCTGAGGACCCGGCGTCTTTCATCATTAAACTTCCTCTGCCTCTGGCGGACAGGCCGAACCTTTAGGTCCATTGTGAGACGATGGCATAGGAAATCAGGGTTGATGCGAGGCATGTCCGAGGCTGACCATGCAAAGGCATCCAAATGTCGTGCGATTACCTCGACAATCTGGTCTTGTGTTTCCTGGTCTAGAGACTTGTCGGGTTTGCACTTCTTTCCCCCGATCTCCCTTTTCAACACCTCACCTGCGGGCTCAGGTCGCCTCTCCCGGGCCATCTCAGCATGGGCGACCCCTTCCCCCTTTTGAGGATGGCTGGTGATTGAGCACGCCCCTCTCTTTGTCTTTAGACTATTCTCATAACACTTTTTTTCCGCCTTCTGGTTGGACTTAATGGTGATTATTGCTCCCTCAAGAGAAGGCAATTTCATCTTCATATGCCTCGTCGAGGCTACTAATCTTATCCTGTTCAGGGCAGGTCTGCCCAAAAGGATGTTGTAGGCTGAAGAAGCGTTGATGATGAGATACCTTATATTGACGGAGCGAGATTTGGTGTCGTCTGTGAAAGTTGTCCTCAACTCCACATGCCCTCTTACATCCACCTGGTCTCCAGCAAAACCGTATAGACAGCTGTCGTAAGGTCTCAGCTGGTTAGGCGACAACTGCAACTTGTTGAAGGTCGACCAAAACATCACATCAGTTGAGCTCTCTTGGCCACACTCTGTGTTCCTTGTTGAAGTTTGTACCGACCAGGACATCGGAGGTGATGACGTGTTTGGCACGTGACCGTGTGGGGCGTGCTCAGCAGAACACGTGGGCAAATGAGAGACGAATGGTCCAGGAGTGGGCATGGTCGCCGATTCATGGAACCAGCGTTCTATAGTGAACATAGTCGGTTGTCGCCGGGTTTGTGTGTCATCGACGTGTTAAATAATGAGAGATCGGGTGGTCTGACGTCGCCGCGAGGAGCACATCGCCGGATCTCCCAGTGAACTCAGTTGAAGCCGCTGGAGGCTCAGAAGAGTAAGTTCAAGCGTATAGTTTCGGTAAGGTGGTTGTT
>Ga0123341_1003356_pt1 | contig 13691 bp, 8 predicted proteins | sample Turbeapinknodule_FD_89959 | JGI IMG/M metagenome (GOLD analysis project Ga0123341, IMG submission 89959) | Root nodule microbial communities of legume samples collected from Mexico - Turtle bean Mexico pink nodule | ecosystem: Host-associated > Plants > Roots > Nodule | place: Mexico: Nepantla... | reverse complement strand
GGCATCACTAACCACTCATATAGTCCAAATTTGGTCTTAAAAGCAGTTTTCCACTCATCACCTTCTTTGATTCTTATTTGGTGATATCCACTTTTAAGATCAATCTTGGAAAATATAGTGGACCCATGCAATTCATTAAGCATGTTATCAAGTCTAGGAATTAGATGCCTATATTTGATGGTGATGTTACTGATGGCTCTACAATCAGAACACATTCTCCACTTGCCATCTTTCTTAGACACCAACAAAATAGGTACAACACAAGGACTTTGACTCTTTCGAACCCAACCCTCCTCCAACAATTCCTGAACTTGTGATTCTATCTCCTTAGTCTCCTCAGGATTAGTTCTATAAGCCAGTCTATTTGGTAGACTAGCTCCCATAACTAAATCTATTCGGTGTTCTATACCCCTAAAAGGTGGAAGTCCAATGGGTCCTTCCTTAGGGAATACATCACCATTCTTTTAAAAGTCTTTTGACTTGAGGAGGTAGCTCACAAACTTCTAAAATTGTGGCAGTGCATGCAAGTGTTCCTTTACAAAGAAGGAGGCCGAAAAGTTGTTCAAATAGAAGTATGTTTTCAACTTTATTTTTTTTCAAATATTTCTTCTATTTGAATGACCTTGTGGGAATGAACACTCTTCTCCCACGCCTTAGTATTGTCCCTAAGGACTTTCTCTTGATTTTCTATTTTTTTTTCTCATTTTCTCTTTTTTGTTTCATTTGTACTTGGTCATTTACCACTTGTGAGGGTGTTAAAGGATAAAGTACAAACTTCTTTTCCCCATGAGTAAAAGTAATCTTGTTGGTAAGACCATTATGGATAATTTTCTTGTCAAATTGCCATGGTCTTCCCAATAAGATGTTGCAAGCTTCCATGGGTACTACATCACATAAAATTTCATCTTTATAATTCCCAACAGAAAGACTGACTTTTACTTGCTTATCTACAGTTAATTCCCCATCTTCATTAATCCATTCAAGTTTGTAAGGTTTTGGATGAGGTATCACTTGTTGATCAAGATTTTCAACCATCATAGTGCTATAACAACTGTAGCAAGATCCAATAAACACAATGAGAGAACAAATGTTTTCTAAAACTTTACATCTTGTGTGAAAGATGTTCTCTCTTTGTGCTTCATGGTTCATACTAGGTTGATTGTTGAGAGTTCTTCTAATCATCATTAATTCCCCCTCATAAGGATATGCCCCCTCACACTTCTCTCTTTCTTCTCCCCCGCTAGACTCATCATATTGGCTGTTATACTCATCCCTCCCTCTTAAGATCATGGTTCTCCTATTTGGCCATTGGGATGCTATATGACCTCTACCAAGACATTTAAAGCATTGGATGTATCTATTGCGGGTTTGTAGGGTAGACACATCTTTCCTTATATTTTTGGGAGTATCTTTGGATTTATCTTTTAAGAAACTATCCTCCCTTTCTTTTTTATACTCTTTCTTGGGATAAGAGTTAGAGTAAGAACTCTCCTTGCGACTAGACCCTTATCTTAAAATTTGCTGCTCAACTTTTATGCAAAGTGGGATCAAGTCATTCAAGTCCATATAAGGCAAGAGTTCCCCTTTATCTCTTATCTCAAGATTGAGACCACTGAGGAACCTAGCTATGGTGGTGGTTTCTTCCTCCCTAATAAAGGCTCTCATCATGTAAAGCTCCATCTTTTGTCTATACTCCTCTACACTAATGTTCTTTTGTTGGAGTCTTTGGAGCTTGTCCATCAACTCCCTATTGTAGTAACAAGGAATATGACGACGTCTCAAGGCTTCCCTAAGGTCATTCCAGTATTCTATGGGAGGGTCCTTGTAGAGGCATCTATCTCTCTCTAGGGTTGCCCACCAATACATAACATTTCCTTGAAAGCTTAAAGTTGTTAGGGGTACTTTCATCTCCTCACTAACATGATGGCAAGCCAAAAGTTGTTCTACTTTCATTTCCCAATCTAGATATGTTTCAACATTTTCCTTACCATAAACATGAGGTAAGTCTACCCTAGTCTCTTTTGGTCTTTCTCTTCTAGTTCTTCTAGGTGGAGGTTGATAATATTCATTCATTTTAAGACTTCCCTCAACATGCAAGTCACTCGACCTAAAACTAGATGCATTTGAAGATTTTTTAGTTTTCTTATGTATTCATCTTCTAAGATTGCAGGATGGGCATCTCTTTCTTTTTTGTCTTCCAAAATTTGAGCCTCATGTTACAATTGTCTAAGTGATAGTGATTGAAAATATTTAGTAAATTGTTTCAAAAGAGATTTTGTAGATTTTCTATCACTTTCACTGTGACTTGAAGAATGAGTAGACATGTTTAAAGTTATGTGATAAAAGTAATTTCCAAAAAGAAAGATAGGTGGAGTGAAGTAGGTAATTTCCCAGGAAAGGGAGGTGGATCACTAGGATCTCTTAAGTACCAAGCCTTTCCTTGCCATATACTATCCCACCATAATTTCACAAACATTTCTCTAAGCAATTTACTTAGAGCAAAATCAAAGATGAAAACAAAATTTTATGCAAGAAAACAATATAAAGCAATAAAACACTTGAAAGAAATTGCTAACTGAAAAGCTTTAAACTAGGCGTTTCCTATGGTGGGGCTTCTTGGCACTTGGAACCTTGAAGATACACTCACTGACTAAATGAAACAAATCCGCTAATTAATCAAAATCTTGCAAATTACAACTCAAAGAAATACAAAGAAAATTAGGTCAACAATTTTGATGCACAAAAATTTTAAGACTTATTTTATGCACTCTTTCACTTGTAGCTCCTTTGTGTATATTTTTTTGTGTAAGTTTGTTGTTGTCCCTTGCTATGCCCCTTTAGGATATTCAACCTTGGATATTCAATTTTTACCTTCTTTAGTGATGTATCTTACACACAAAAATTTCAGCTCCACAACTCACCAAAGCACTTTTTAGGTCACTTCCACCAAGAGAGGTCAAACAAGTTTAAAGCAACAAAACTCAATTTAAAATTAAGCACTACTACAAATGAAGTTGATATTTGACATGACTTGAAAGAGTATTCAAGAAAACTGACAAACAAAAAATTAAGGTACACAAGAAAAGGTAGCACACAAATTGAAACCTAAAGAATGACACTAGAATAGATGAATAAAACCAAAATTGCACTACAAAATTGTGTAAAATTTTTTCTCAACTTGTCAAATTTATGCTTGACAGAATACTCCGAATTTGAATTTGAAATTTAAACCACATAAACCTCAATGTTTAAGCTCAATGTAGGCTCTGGAATTTCACACAAAAAGTGCGCCAACTAATTGTAATAATTGTTTCAAATTCACTGCTAATTCAAATTTTTTTCAGAGTCAAAATTTTGCAATTTCTTTGTTTTTACTTTATCATTTTGTTTTCTATTTTGAATTTTGCTATAATTCTTTTTTTAACTTTTTTAACACATCAAACTGCTCTAATCCAGAATTTCACAATTTTTCTCCAATGGAATTAAGTTTTATAAACGTTTTCAGCCAGCACAGAAACTGTAAAATAGAGGAATCATAAACTGGAATTAAAAACAAAATTGGAAACTTCAAAAACACAATGAAATTAAGTGGAAAATGAACTTGTATGGGACTAACAAAAAGTATGAACTCAAATATGGAAAAATAAAAATGCACCAAAGCTCAAATTCAGAAAATAACTTGTACTCAAATTAAAATCAAGCAACCAAAACTAACAAGAAATTACTACATAGAATTGATGACAATTTTGGATAAACATGACAATGACAATACTTGAATGGATCCAAAATTAAAATGACTGAACCACAAACAGATTGCACCTATTAAAATATCAATAAGACTCAATTAAAAAAAATAAAAAGTAAAAGAGCATACTTAATAGAATCCTAAAACAATTTGAAAATCGAATTGCTCAAGAACAATTGAACAAAATTACCAACAGAGTTTTTCAAACAACATCATGAAATAAAATCAAAATTAAAAATAGAAAGACAATTAATAAAATGATGAACAACACAAAATTGAAGAACACAAAAATAAAATAAAGAGAAGGCACTCATTTCTTGAAGAACCAAAGCTCTAGATACCAAATGATGGTGTTGGCTCCATTTTTGAATTGGTTCCTTGGAGAATTGAGATATGGATTGGCGGAAGCTAATGGTTGGAATGGACAAGGATGGCTCCAATAGAGCTATGACTTCCTTGAAGGTGCATGAGAGGTATGCAGAGTGATTGGTTGGGCCATATCATTTGGAGAAAGGTGAAGAAAAAGATTAAGTTGTCTATCACAGAGAGGCTAGACAAGAGAGTGAGAAGGCATGCAATCTTGGCAACAATTCACTCATTCATTAATCTTGAATTTTCATGAGCCAAGCACCTCTTTATATAGATTAGAGTTCCATCCATTCAATACAAAAATAGGTGAGAAAATTCAAATGGAAATGGTTTGGAAGTGGCGCCTAAAATGAGCTCACAAGACAAGTATGACAATGTGTGCTTCAAGTGACTCATTTAGGTTTAAATGGCCAGATTAGGTTAATTAGGAGTCTTCTAAAAACCCTAATTTAACATAGGTTGGTTTTTATATGCCTAAATCTAACCCTAATTACAATTAAGAAAAATTATAAGTAAAATTCTTATTATACTTTTGATAAGAAAATAAATTCTACTCTACAATTATATACTAGGTTTATGGCATTTTGAACATGTATAGGAAGTTTTCTCTGCCATCAGTAGCAGAGTCCTAGTCTTTTTGTATCTTCCTTGCCATGAACCTCGTAGTTGGGCCTAAACATTGGGCCTGAGTTTGGCCTTCTTCCATCAAATGTACTAAGCTTTAATGGTTAACAAAGCCACTACTTTCTGTAGACTAATCTTCCAATTGAGAATTGTACCATAAGAAATAAAAAAGCATGGTTTGGGAGAGATTACCGGTGTCCAAACGCCAAACATAGTCTGAATAAAAAAAACCTTCTATGAGAGCATTTATGGCAGACCGTCTAGCACCACCATAAACCAAGACTCTTTCATGTAATCCCTTTAAATAACAAATAATTCACTTAAGAGTTTTCCAATGAATTCACACAGGATTAAACATGAATATGCTAACAATATTCACAACATATGTTATATCAGGGTGTGTGTAGACCATAACATACATAATAGAACAAAAAATGTTAGCATATGAAGGACCATCCATATAACATTGTTCCTCCACCCTTTTAGGAGATTGTTCATCATTGAGCTTGTAATGAGACATAAAAGGTGTGGATACATGTTTTAAGTTTGTCATCCCAAACTTATTGAGGATTTTTCTGAGATAGGAATCTTATGACAAGTACATACTCTTCAAATCACGTCATCTAGTGATAACAATCCCCAAAATCTTCCTAGTAGCTCCAAGATCTTTCATTTCAAACTTGTTGTTTAGTTCACTTTTAACCTTCTACACCTGAGGTTTACTATTGCTTGTTATTAAAATGTCATTTACATACAATAGTAATACAACGATCATGCCTTATGCTAGAAACTTGAAGTAGACGCAAGTGTCATACTTGTTACGTTCAAAACCAATACATGCAATGAACTCATCAAATCACCTGTTCCATACCTTAGGGAACTTTTTTTGACCATACAAAAATATGTTTAACTTACAAACATAATCCTCCTTGACTCTTATGTGAAATCCTTTTGGTTGCTTCATGAATGGTCCACTTTAAGTCTGCATATAGGAACAAAGTCTTAACGTCCATCTGTTCTAGCTTAAGGTTAAGCTCAACAACCATGGTTAACAATATCCAAGTGGATATGTGCTTTACTACAAGAGAAAAGACATCATTATAATCTACTCATTCTCTCTGAGTAAAGCCTCTAACCACCAACCTCACCTAGAATTTTCATTGACCAATTTTTGGATTACCATCTTTGTGTTAGAAAATTCATTTATAATTAGCCAACCTAGAAGTCACAAGTCTACAGATAAAAGTTAGGTTATTTTCAAATGAAATGAATTATCTCCTCATTCATGGTGTCTAACCATTGAGTTCTCTCTTTACATGATAGTGCAAAGGATACACTAGACAGTTCATCATCTAACATCTAGTTAGCAACCACAAAGGAGTATGCAATAAGCTTTGCATATCCATACCTCTTTACAAGTCTTATTGTTTTCCTCGTGCTATTTCTAGCAAGCATGTAATCATCAAAACATTTTTCTTCATCATAATCTTCTTGTTTGTCATCCCATAAATCGTCGAACGCACTATCTTGTAAGAAATCAAATGTTTCTTTGTCAGACTCCACCTCAATGTGAACTTTTTCACCATCTAGATACTCCAAAACTCACATTCTGAAACTCTTTGCTTATAAGCCATTTCAGTTTCATTGAAGATGACGTCCTGCTGATGATACATTTTTACAATCTTGGCTCAAAACACCATAGACAATATCCTTTAACACCTTCTAGATAGCCTAAAAACATGCACTTTATAGCACGTGCATCTAGTTTTCTTGCCTCATCTGAGCATAGGAAACACAACAAGAAATTCTTAAGTGATCAAGGTTGGGGGAATGTCCTGACAAGATTTACTAAAAAAGGGTTCATCTTTAGCATTGTTGTGGGACATATATTGATTAAGGAGGCAGTAGTAACAACAACTACAGTCCAAAACACCTTTGGAACTCCAACACTTAACAAAATGCGTCTGACTCTTTCCAGAATGGTCCTATTGAATGTCTAAGTTAGGCCATTCTATTGAGGAGTCCTTACTACTATTTGATGCCTTGTAATGTCATTCTCCTTGCAGAAGGTGTTGAACAATTTTGAATAGAATTCAAGACCCTTATCAGTTATGAACCATTTGACTGTCTTACCTATTTGGTTCTCCATTAAACGCTTCTAGCTCTTGAAATTCTTAAAGGCTTTGTCCTTCGTCTTCTGATCCATAATTTCCTCAAGTAATTGTCTAGTATAAACAATATGTATTTAGCACTAGAGTGTCATGGAGTTGTAGATGGTCTCTATAGGTCAACATGGACATAATCAAGGGTTCCCTCTGTCCTTTATTGTCCTATGTTAAAATGAATTCTAAAATATTTTCCTTAGACACAATGTTCACAAAATCTTAATTGCTCAATTTTTTCACTACCAAACAAGTCTTACTTCTTCAACTCAATTAAGTTTTTTTCACTTACATGACCTAACCTTCTATGTCATATTTCAGTCTTGGAAAAACGGTAAGCTCGACAATAAACTTTGAACCAGACACTATAACACATTCCAAGGCATACATGTCATTCTTCCTCACACCCTTCATCACAACCATGGTTCCTTACAACCATGGTTCCTCTCAACACCTTCAACATTCCCTTCTTTTCAAGCTCAGGAAGGGATATAAGATTTGCACTTCAAGCTAGATACAAACTTAACTTCCTCAAGTACTCTCTTAGTTCCATCATGGAGATGAATCATTCTCCTCCAAAGTGTGAAAACTTGAATCAGATGATCTTTGTAAAAGAAATGGACACAATTAGATAGCCCCTTTCAATCATATTATATTACAATAGTATCATATGATAAATATGCTACCATGAACCATCAATATATTCATAATAGCCTTGCCTTTTTACAAGAAATCTAGGAAAAACTATTAATATGCCAATCTCTAGTACCAAAGCCAAAGACTAAGCATCGAATAAACACCTAAATTCATGTATTCTTTTATAGTTTACCATAAAGTGATTTCACCACCCTTTTCACCTTTTTCCCTCAAAATAGAAACTACTTTGCTTTTATAGTCCCAATTTTTTTCTAGCATCACTTTTCCCTACTGGTCCTTTTAAATACCATTTCATCCCAAGTTTGTCACTTATTGCAAGTACCCTATTGTTTTAATTACTTACTGACAATCAATATTGAATTGTTTCCACATAGCAACTATTGTTGCAAAAAACTATCACAAACCACTAATTGAAGAACCCTATTTCAACTCTTCCAATCCATTTCAAAATGAACCTACAACACTTCCTATCAAAAAGTATGTCTACTTTGTTACCCATGTTTTACTACAGCATGAATTTCACACAAATATTTTGACACTAAAACCATTCATAATATGAAATTTTAGCTTTTGGGAATCTATATCTTAACCAAGCCCAAGTTTTTAACTGTGTCATGTTAAATACCTCCTCCACATTTGCCAATTCATTCACTCTAGTTCTTTATTTCCATATATTCCAAACAACGACTATCCACAAAAATTTTCAAATCTTATCCCCTTTCCCATTGAATTTCATGATACTGAAAAGATGGAAATGAATATTAGCTTGATTATTATGAATTGTGATTACCCTTACCCATTTATTGTACATGTTCCAAACTTTTTAAGCTACTATACAATTAAAGAAAATGTGACTAACTAGTTCCTCTTGCAAACCACACAAATCACGCATATTATTATCAAAACCTATTTCTTTATTCCTCAAGTTGTCTTTTGTTGCTACTTTATTTAGGAGTATCATTCAAGAAAAAGATTATTCAAATGGTAAAGTTTACACCTTCCAAAACATCTCATAAAATTTTGTATTTTCACCTGGATTATTATTCTCCAATTTTGTACATGGACTTTACAGAGTATGAGTTTATCTCACTATCCTTCCATTTTCATTAATCCTCAATTTTCTTTTCTAATGTGTTTTTTGTTACTTGTGGCATTAACTCGCTCACTCAATATCTCTCCCACTCAAACCAATGCATACATGTCATTCTTCCTCACACCCTTCATTACAACCATGGTTCCTCTCAACACCTTCAACACTCCCTTCTCACCGTTAAACACACTACCCTTCTTTTCAAGCTCACTAAGGGATATAAGGTTGTGCTTCAAGCTAGATACAAACTTAACTTCCTCAAGTACTCTCCTAGTTCCATCATGGAGATGAATCATGATGGTTCCAACTTTTGTTATCTTACAAGACTTATTGTCAACAAGAAGAATTGAACCTCCTTTACATGTTCTAAACTCTTAGAACCACAAACAATTAGGTGTTATATGGAATGAACATCCAGATTCATTATCCACTCACAACCATCATCCTACTTGACAACATAAGAACTTTTGATGGTTTGTAATCATCTTCCACTAGTATTGCTTCACCAGACGCAGACGATACATTAGGCTATTTGCCAGACCCAAACAGTCTGCCAAGGTTGGTAGTCTTCTTTTGCCTCTTTGGATACAACTTTTTGGTGTGTTCTTCCTTATTGCAATGGTTACATTTAATGGATAATTTATTTCCCCCATTCTTCGTCCTTAACTTTGACCTTCTTTTACCTCTTTTGTTATCACTGGTAGACGATCTACCCCTTGCTACAAGGTCATCTCTAGTACCAAACGCCTTAACTTCAAACTTCTCATTTAACTTCTTACTGCCTAGAGTAGCTTTAACCTCTTTAAGAGAGAGAATATCTCTTCCACAACAATGCTTACTTGAAGTGATTGTGCATCTTAGATAATGAATACAACAACAACAATGCTTGGTCCTCATCACCTATCGGCATATCAATGTTCTCCAAATCAAGGACGAACTTGTTGAACTCATGCAGTTATTTGTTAATTGCCTTATCACTACTCATCTTGTATCAATAGAATACTTGTTTTAGTCATGTACAAGCTCTCAATCTTTGTTCATAGTTATGTTGCATTCTTCTTCAAAACTTACCTTAACATTTTATTACTAAGGCTAAGAACAATAACATTGTGAGCCTTATCTAATAGCGTTTTCTTGTTCTTCTCTATCATGGATGCATCAAGATTGGATTCACCATCCAAAGCTTCAAGGAGGCCTTGTTGAACCAAAAGGTCATGCATGAATCATTCAGACTAATGAATTTTGCAACCTCATACTTTGCAAAAGTCATGATGATTGTATTCCTTGTTCAATGCATCAATTTGTTAGTATTTAACTATGTAGAGGATTTACCATCGATAAAAAAAAAGTAGAGGATTTACCACACAAATGAAACGATAATAGAGAAAATGAGATAATGCTTGAATTTTCTTTTTCTTTCTTCTTTTTCTCTTAATCACAATCAATTTGTGAAAAGTATATGTTTGGAAATTTTAGCAATGTGTAATACTTTATAGTGCATGTATATATTATCACAATTTTAATAGTTATTTTTCAATTTAATAATTATCAACATACATAATTTTACATAATATATATGCCTATATTTTAAAAGAGTGAATTTCATTATAAATGGTCGCTTTAATAAGTTTCAATAAGATAACTAAAGAATCTTATCATATACTATTAATATAATTTTTATGTACTTTTTTTAATCAATATATATATATATATATATTCAGCCAGAGTAAGTCGGCCTCCCTTTACTTTTCTCTATAACCTTCATTTTCATCCCCAACACAAAGATGAAACATCTTATTCCAAAAAAAAAAAAACATTTGTACTACCACAATCTTAAACAACCCGCTTACCAAATAATATGCTAAATTTGTAATAATCTAAGAACAATTATGTTCAATTGTTTTAATGTGCATGTTTGCCATGGTTGTTTATCCCATCAACTTGGATCTATGATTTGTCTTTAGTTGTTTCCTTCCAAAATCATGAACATAAATCTCTATTTGAAATCTCATATTGTTGTTGATCTCATTCATTTACTCTCTGATAAACATTCTCCTCCAAAGTGTGAATACTTGCTTCAGATGATCTTTGTAAAATAAATAGACACAACTAGATAGCCCCTTCAAGCATATTAGATTACAATAGTATCATATGATAAATATGCAACCATGAACCATCAATATATTCATAATAGCCTTGTCTTTTTACAAGAAATTTAGGAAAAAATTGTTAATATGCCAATCTACAGTACCAAAGCCAAAAACCAAGCATAGAATAAAGACCTAAATTCATGTCTTCTTTTATAGCCTACCATAAAGTGATTTCACCACCCTTTTCACCTTTTTCCCTCAAAATAGAAACTACTTTGCTTTTGTGGTTCCTAGTTTTTTCTACCATCACTTTTCCCCTGTGGTCCTTTCATTTTGCATGTTCAACTTATTCCCTACGTTTTCTTTCAAAGTAACTTGAAGAAATGATGCAAGAGGTGTACAACCCTAAAAGGATAATCCATATGATGGCTGCATTATTATTATTTGTAGTCTGAAGCATCCGAAACCTCTCCCACAGTTTGGCCATTTCCCAACTTTCTGTAAAGATTTTGACATTCATTATTTAGTGTTATTTTTTTTATCCCTCCTAATACTGCTTTTGTATAGCATTTTATCCCAAGTTTGTCACTTATTGCAAGTACCCTACTGTTTTAATTCCTTGCTGACAATCAATACATAATTTTTTCTACATAGCAACTATTGTTACCAAAAACTCTCACACCATACCAATTGAAGAACCCTATTTCAACTCCTCCAATCCATTTGAAAATGAACCTACAACACTTCCTATTAAAAAATATCTCTACTTTGTTACCCATGTTACTACAACATGAATTTAACACAAATATTTTCACACTAAAACCATTCATAATATGAAATTTTGGCTTTGGGAATCTATATCCTAACCTAGCCCAAGTTTTTAATTGTGTCATGCTAAATACCTCCTCCACATTTGCAAATTCATTCACTCTAATTCTTTGATTCCATATATTCCAAACAATGACTATCCACATAATTTTTAAAATCTTATCCACTTCCCCATTGAATTTCATGATACTGAAAAGTTGGAAATGAATTTTAGCTTGATTATTATGAATTGTGATTACCCTTACCCATTTATTGTACATGTTCCAAACTTTTTAAGCTACTATACAATTAAAGAAAATGTGACTAACTAGTTCCTCTTTCAAACCACACAAAGCACACATATTGTTATCAAAACCTATTTCTCTACTCCTCGAGTTGTCTTTTGTTTCCACTTTATTTAGGAGTATCATCCATGAAAAAGATTATTCAAATGGTAAAGTTTACACCTTCCAAAACATCTTATAAGCTGTTGTATTTTCACCTGGATTATTAATCTCCAATTTCGTACATGAACTTAACAGAGTATGAGTTTATCTCACTATCCTTCCATTTTCATTAATCCTCAATTTTCTTTTCTAAGGTGTTTTTTGTTACTTATGGCATTAACCCGCTCACTTGATATCTCTCCCACTCAAACCAAGGCATACATGTCATTCTTCCTCACACCCTTCATCACAACCCACGGTTCCTCTCAACACCTTCAACACTCCATTCTCACTGTTAAACACACAACACTTCTTTTCAAGCTCACTAAGGGATATAAGATTGCGCTTCAAGCTTGATACAAACTTAACTTCCTCAAGTACTCTCTTAGTTCCATCATGGAGATGAATCATGATGGTTCCAACTCTAGTTATCTTACTAGACTTATTGTCACCAAGGAGAACTGCACCTCTTTTACATTTTGTAAACTCTTAAAACCACAAACAATTAGGTGTTATATGGAATGAACATCCAAAGTCATTATCCACTCATAACCATCATCACTGCTTGACAACATAAGAACTTCTAATGGTTTGTAATCATCTTCCACTAGTATTGCTTCATCAGACGTAGACGATACATTAGGCTATTTGCCAGACCCAAACAGTTTGTCTAGGTTGGTAGTCTTCTTTTGCCTATTTGGATAAAACCTTTTGGTGTGTCCTTTCTTATTACAATGGTTACATTTAATGGATGATTTATTTCCACCATTCTTCGTCCTCAACTTTGACCTCTTTTTAGCTCTTTTGTTATCACTGGTAAGACGGTCTATCCCTTGCTACAAGATCATCTCCAACACCAAATGCCTTAACTTGAAACTTCTCATTTAACTTCTTACTTCTTAGAGTAGCTTAACCTCTTTAAGAGAGAAAGTATTTCTTCCACAACAATGTTTCCTTGAAGTGATTGTGCGTCTTAGGTAATGAAAACAACAACAACAATGCTTGATCCTCATCTCCTATCTACATATCAATGTTCTCCAGATCAAGGACGAACTTGTTGAACTCATGCAATTCATTAATTGCCTATCACTACTCATCTTATATTAGTACAACACTTGTTCTAGTCATGTACTAGCTCTCAATCTTTGTCCATAGTTATGTTGCATTCTTCTTCAAAACTTGCCTTAACACCTTATTACTGAGGCTAAGAATAATGACATTGTGAGCCTTATCTAATAGCGTTTTCTAGTTCTTCTTTGTCATGAAAGCATCAAGATTGGATTCACCCTCCAAAACTTCAAGGAGGCCTTGTTAAACCAAAATGTCACGCATGAATCGTTCAGACTAATGAATTTTGCAGCCTCATACTTTGCAAAAGTCATGATGATTGCATTCCATATTCAATGCATCAATTTGTTTGGTATTAACTCAGTGAAATTCAATGCAGAGGATTTACCACATAAATGAAACTGTTATAGAGAAAGAACACCGTGTAAACGATAAAAGGTAAACAATAAAAAAGGAATAAGAAAGAATCACACACAGAAAACTAGTGTAGCTTGATTGAAGTATTAATGAACTTCAACCTATTTCTACAAAATAATTCACTTTTTCATAAATTTTAGAATAAATGGCCTTAAACGGGAGGGGGGGGGGGTGAATTGTTTAAGAGGGATTTTCGCAAACTTTGAAGGTATAATG
>Ga0123341_1003355_pt1 | contig 13692 bp, 16 predicted proteins | sample Turbeapinknodule_FD_89959 | JGI IMG/M metagenome (GOLD analysis project Ga0123341, IMG submission 89959) | Root nodule microbial communities of legume samples collected from Mexico - Turtle bean Mexico pink nodule | ecosystem: Host-associated > Plants > Roots > Nodule | place: Mexico: Nepantla... | reverse complement strand
CGTTTCGTCTTTTGCAGGTTCTTGAGGTGGATCGCGGTGAAGGACGGAGGCTAACACGGCGCAGAAGTCGATCCAAGTTTGACGAGGCAAAGCTCCAGCGTTTCGGTCAACAGGCAGGATCAAAAATTTTGTTATGTATGTGACTAATAGTAGAGATTATTGAATTGGATTTTAGAATAAAATAGAATTTTGATTCTTTATTTTAAATTTATGTTTTAATGTAGCCTTTAAGTTTTAACAATTTCCCTTTAATCTTTTGCATTGTCTTTGTCAGATTAAATTAATTATTATGACCGTTTGTAAAATCTCCCCACATTAACTAAATTATTGTGAAAAAAATAACTGAATGAAAATCTATTTTGAAGTAATAGAGAATATTTAAGAGATCAAAATAAAATAAAAAACTTAAGGAATACTTAAATCTCTATAGATTAGGGGTCAAAATTTTACTATAACCTAAAATTTTAATTCCTCAATTTTAACAATGACCTATATATCATACACATATAAGAAATTAAACCATAATGAATTTGGATTAATGACAATGAGATAAAGTAAGTGTCTCTTTGAAACAAATTTGCTACTTGCTATAATATGTATTAAGTAACTAAAAAATTGACTATAATATTTGTTTTGAAATTCTTTCTCCACCTCCATACCTTTCCTATGCTCTTCTATACTAATTATGAAAATTCATTTTAACCTTTTTAAAAAATTTAAATAATCATAAATAAAATATAATCTCACTTTTGTTAAATAACCTCAGTTGCACCCCTACACCTTCATACCTCATTTCCAGCCGCAACATTTTCATTTTTTTTCTTTGAGAAAACAGTTCCATCATTTGAGTGTATGTGTGTGAGAGTTAGCGAGAATATTCATTGTATTTGACATTCTCCAATGCAAAGATAATTTCTTTTTGAGTTTTGTACTCCATTTTTACACATTTTTTTGATATTTTTTTTGTTTTGTGGCTTCCAAAAAAATGAAAAAATATAAGTGAACGAAAACACAATCACCACTAGTAAAAACACCAAAAAACTTACCTCAACCACCAACGTTCACCACCAACCACCACAAGCAACCACTACGACTTGAAAATGAAGAAGAAGACACCACATTCTCCACCATACTTAGAAGGGTATTGTTGGAATTAAAAAAATTATGGAGGTGTAGGGAGAATTTTCCTATTTTATTTTATAAGAAACATTTTTTTTATTGAAAGCAACTCCATTTTCAGTTTTAAGACAAGTTGTCCTAGGATACAACATTTGTGAGTCGTCATTTCATGCTTAAAATGAAGTGTTTGAAGCCACTCATTTCCTTTATATGGAGCATCCTTGAATCCTTTCCCCTTCTTCTGTGCTTGTGAGCTCAACTTCATGTTTGAGTATTTCCTCCTTCATCCTTTATGTACCACTCATCTTTCATTTCTAGGTGCGCTCTCATGCCTCTTTCTTTTTCTAACTCCTCCAATGAAGACAACCCTCTAATAGCAGAAAGGTTGTCTCCATTTGGGAGCAATCCTCCTCAAGTCATTATGAGTTGATTTCTCCAAAAGAGATTTGTGAAGGAAATGTATTCTCCTACCACTGTTGCTATGGTGGTTCCCATCGCGACACCGACTAATGAGGTTATTTGAAAATGAAAGACTCTCTCTTAAGAGGTGTTGGAAACAAATGAGCCAAGCATAGTTAAGAGGAGAAGAAAGGAAAAGTTTCCTCCCATTGTCAACCCAAAGTACTTTTAGGTACTTCGGGAAGTTAAAGCTTATTTGTTCAAGTTTACCTGGAAGGTACTATTGAAGAATGATGTAAGTTGATTTTAGGATTGCACATTTTTTGAGGTTTTTCTTTGGATTATGATTTTGATTTAACAAGATATGATGAGGTTCAGTGAAGATTTCCATTGGACACGAACTTAACCAAGTGGTTAAGTAAGTGTGAAGGTTATCTTCAAAAGAGCAAAGAGAAAAAACATAATTAAGATAATGATGATGATGAACACGAAGTTATAGAAGATAGAGAGAATCAAATGACGAAATGTAAATGGAAGATAAAAGAAAAACAAAGGAAAGCATAATGGTAAAATAATGAAAGGTAAAAGAGAAAAAGAGTTAGAGAATCTTATGGAGTGGAGAAAATGGAGTTGAAACACGCCACTTGGGGAAGAGAGCTCCGAGATGAGTGAGGATTGAGTTGCCATTTGAAGCAACCTCTGCTCAAGATAAGACTTGGAGAAAAAGAGAAAACACTCAGGAATTCACTCTAACAAAGTTTCTTTACTCAAAATTCAATGTGTCATTACAAGAGGCAAGATACTCTATTTATAGATATGAGGCCCTTGGAGAGCAAGAGCGAAGGGAGAGGGGCGACACATGCAAAGAGAATTCTAGAAGCTAGGTCTAGCACTAGGTTGTTGCACACATGGAAAGAGCTTATAGAATTTAAGTCAAAGTGAGGCATAAGGGCGACACATGTAGTGTTCTTCTAGAAGTTAGATTAAAAGTGGGTTTTGGCACAAGCCCAATTATGCTAATTAAACCCTAATCTATTGAAATAAAAAATAGCTGGTATTCAAATCCAATTATGTGGGCTCTTCTCCTAATAATCCTCTGAGGTATAAGAGGCTCTAAGGTACTGACTGTGGGCTAAGCCTGACCTTGCCTTGGGTCTTGTGTCATGTCCTTGGTCATCCTTTTGGAAGGTTGGGCTAGCTTAGTGGGTGCTCTATCACTCAGGGTTTCATCATGCTCCTGAGGTTGGAGAGAATTCATCCACGAATTTGAAACACCTGTAAAAAAAGGAGTTAGATCACTAACATTAAAAAAATTACTCCCTAAATATGTGTTAGGCAAATCTAACTCAAGCATTATTATTAATCCTTTTAATGATCTGAAAGGGACCATCACCATGGGGAAGGAGTTTAGATTTCCTTTGAGTAGGAAAACGATCATTTCTCAAGTGAAGTCATACCAGTCCCCAAGTTTAAAGATCATTTCTTTGTGTCCCTTATTTGCATGTTGAGCATATTTTCCTACCTTTCTTTCTATTTGTCGCTTGACGCGTTGGTGTAAGTTTTTAATAAATGCAGCTTTTTCAAAATCATCTGTACACAAGACCTCATCAAGTACAGGAGTAGGAAGTAGGTCAAGAGGTGTAAGTGGATTGAACCTATAGACAACCTCAAAAGGGGTGTAGAAGTAGTAGAATTAACTATTCTATTATAAGCGAACTCAATATGAGGAATTAAGTCCTCCTCCCACACCCTAGGATTCCCGAAAATAAAACATCTCAACATTTGTGACAAAGTTCTATTAACCGCTTCTGTTTGGGGACGAGAAGTAGTAGAAAACATCAGCTTAGTGTCAAGTTTGTCCCATAACACTTTCCAGAAGTGTCTCAAGAACTTAGAGTCTGGATCAGATACTATACTTCTAGAAAGCCCATGGAATCTAACATCCTCCTTAAAGAAGAGATTGACAATATTACAAACATCATCTACTTTGTGGCATGAAATAAAATGGGCCATTTTGGAAAAACGATCCACTACCACAAAGTAATGTCCATACCCTTAGATGTCTTGGGAAGCCCTAGAATGAAATCCATTGAAATGTCTACCTATGGTGTGTCAAGGATGGGCATAGGGGCATATAAACCATGGGGTAGAACCCTAGACTTAGCTTCCCTACATGCTATGCATTTATCACAAAAATTGTGTACATGTTTTTGAATGATGGACCAAAAGAATTGTTCATGCAAGGTATCTAAGATTTTTGCTACCCCAAAATATCCCATTAAATCACCTCATGTGCCTCCTTAACAAGAGATTGCCTCAAAGACCCTTGGGGCACACAAAGTCTTTTCCTTTAAAGAGAAATCCTTCATGGATGAAAAATTCTTTGTGGGCTCCTTTTGAGCACTCTTGCAAGATTGTAGAAAATTGAAGGCCATCTTTGTAGATTTCCTTGATGTAATCAAAACCCAAATATTGAGTGTTTAAGAAATTGAGCAAGGCATGTCTTCCAGAAAAATCATTTGCAACCACATTTGACTTGCCTTTCTTATGTTTGATCACATAGGGGAATTGTTCAATAAAGGTCTAACCATTTAGCATGTTTCTTGTTAAGTTTACTTTGGATTTTTAAATATTTAATAGATTCATGATCACTGTGTATCACAAAATCTTTGAGAAAAAAATAATGTTGCTAGTTTTGCAAAGTCCTAACAAGAACATAAAGCTCTTTGTCATAGGTGGAGTAATTGAGGTGACTTCATTTTAGTTTCTCACTAAAATAATCTATGGGGTGACCCTCTTAAAGGAGGACAATCCAATGCCTGTATTAGAGACATCACACTTAATCCAAATGACTTAGTAAAGTTTGGTAGTGTTAAGATGGGAGCTTCGGTCAATTTATCTTTCAAAGTTTCAAAAGCGTTAGCTTGTTCTTGGCCCCATCTAAAAATACATCTTTCTTTGCTATCTCATTGGGAGGTGCATCAATAGTACTAAAATCTTTCACAAACCATCTATAGAAACTAGCTAACCCGTGAAAACTTCTCACTTCATTAACATTTGTGGGTGTAGACCAATTCCTAATTGTTGCTACCTTTTGTTCATCAACATGCACTCCATTAGAGCTAACTAAACACCTTAAGAATTCGACATGGTCTATGACAAAGACACATTTTTTCAGGATTAATATACAAAAAATATTTTCTAAGGGTTTCTAGTACCTTCCTAACATGCACCTTATGGTCTTCTATGTTCAAGTTGTATATGAGGATACCATCAAAGTAGACTACTACAAACTTTCCTATAAAAGGTCTTAAGACAAGATGCATAAGTCGCATGAAGGTGCTCATAGCATTGGTTACGCCAAAGGGTATGACTAACCACTCATACAATTTAAATTTGGTATTGAAAGCGGTTTTCCATTCATCTCCCAGTTTAATCCGAATTTGATTATACTCACTTTTAAGATCAATTTTTGTGAAAACTTGAGGCCCATGTAACTCATCTAACAAGTCATCTAATCTAGGGATGGGATGCCTACACTTAATGGTTATGTCGTTAATGGCGCGAAAGTTTGTACATATTCTCCAATTCCCATCCTTTTTAGGGACAAGAATGACAAGCATAACAAGTCAACTAACCCCGTCAACTATAATGAAACATAAATTGTTATTGATAATGCACAGAGTATGGAAAATATTTTCTCTTCGACTTTCATCAAAAGGTTTTTGAAGTTGCCCCAAGATGCGCCTTACCACTAACAAATCACCTTCACATGGTATTTCACACTCTTCCTCCCTTGGGTATTTTGAAAAGGCAGGGGAGCTAGACCTAGATGATTGGGAACTATGGTCACTCACTTACAACCCTCCCTTTTACCATCATGGTTCCTTTTGTAGGATTGATGACTCTTTTACGGAAAACGTATCGAGTCAGAAGTAATAATGTTTTTCTAAGGACAGATGTCGAACCCACAAGGAAAAGTTAGTTAAAATGCTAATGGTAACATTCACTAAGTATAAGAATATGTACAATAATTTGATTTTATTTGATATTGACAATAGTTTGCATGAAAATTAAATAAAAGCAAAGTAAAACGTTGTTGATTCAATTGAGAAAATTGGGATTGGGGTTCATCCTTTTTACACTTTTGTATTTTGAAAAGTATATTAATATTCTATCCTTTGATTGATATTGATGCCCATATAAAATTTATTTATATTGATTTCTCGCATATAAAATTATTATGAGAGTCTCCCAAATATTGATTCCTTGCATATTTATAAAAAGTATTTATTGTTACAATTAGATGTTGATAACAATTAACATTTCAAATCTATTCATAGCATTCAAATATGTTAAGCATTATCATTTAGGTAAGAAACTTAGAAGTACTTTTAAGTCAAATCTAAGGATCAAAATCATGGTAAAACAAGCATTACAAATAAAATGACAATACCAATCATCAATCAAGAACAAAATATTATATTTAAATATCACCTCAACACATAAAAGTTTGAACAAATTACTCCCAATCCCAAAGGGCAGAATTAGCCACTCATGTTGGCCATTAGAAGCATGGAAAGCAAGAAAAGAAGATTCAGGATGTTTCTCCGTCACGGTTGTCTCCTCTAAGGTTTTCTATCACCTCCTATTCTCCTAATGAATGTTTAGGGTTGTGTCTCACGCCTCATATTTAACCTAATTGGGCTTGGACTAAGTGACTTCTCGCTTGGGCATGATTGGGCTCGCCTGGGTGAGTTAGAAGAAAACAGGCCCAATGTCTTTGGAGTGATCTCGTCGGAACATGACTGAGCTCGCTTGGGCTAGATCCTATGACAACTTCTAGCTTAGGTGAGTTTGGGCGAGTGTTTGGAGCGTTCCAGCTTTCCCTTTTTATAGTGTATATTCTCCTTTTGCCCTTTCATCTCCATTTTACCCTAGAATCCTGAAATTAACACAAATTTGGAAATAAATCGTTCTTATTATATTATAATCACAAAATGTGTAAAAAGGTTTAAATTCCTAAATTAGAGGTTATATTACAGTTATTTTATGAATAAATATCCATAAGTTCCTGTATTTTAATATGAAATATTACTGAAATTTGGCACTTATCAAGGACAATTGATAGCTGTGTGCCCAAAACCTAGACATTTGAAATATTTTCTATTTGAGGTTTTGGTGGGTGATTTAGGAGTAGAAGTAAAAGAGTGATCTTTTGAAACTCTATTTTGTGAGGTGGTTTCCTTTGAGAAATTGGAAGGAAAAGTTTTGGTTTGAAATTTGATTTTGTCCTTCCAAGAAGAATCATAGAAGCCATCATTATGAGTATTTTTTAAAGAAGTTTTCTTTAAAACTTGTGATTCCACCTTGATGGCTAGGTAATCCAATTTTTCTAAGGAAGTATACTCATATAATTCTACAATATCTTTTATTTCTCGCCTTAAACCACTTACGAACCAAGCAATCTTTGACTCTTCATTTTCATGCATATTAATTTTAGTCAAAGTGGTATCTAATTCCTTAAAATATTCATCTACTATCCTAGATCCTTGATGAAGGCATTGGAGCTTCAACAAGAGTTCCTTCCTATAATGAGGAGAAATAAACCGCGCGCATGCAAACCTTTAAGTCATTCCAAGAGACCACGGTTGGCCTCTTGTCTAATTTAGCTTCCCATCCTAGATAAGCATTAGGGTCACTATCCCCATTAAAACATGGTCATTTTACAAAAGGCTTTGTCTTCTTGGGTTGTTGATGATGGTGACTCCTAGCTTTATAATTGGGATCTCTCCATTCTTCCTCATCTTCCTTTTGGCTTCCATAATGTATTTGATACCTTCTGGCTCTTCTAGGCTCTCATCTTCTTTGTCGAGTTTGCCTCTCTTGTGATTCTTCTAGCATTTGAAGCCCCCCCTCATTTATCGCATATCCTCTTCTCTTTGAACCAAGCTCCTATTGGTTTCTTCAAGCTCCATCATAGGGTTTTCCCTTTGAGGAGAAGGTGACTTTGAAGACTCCCCTGATTACAAGTGAGCCATAATTATGTACAAACAAAATCAAACAATTAGTTTAAAACAACAATTAAATCACTCACTAATGTGTATCGCTAGACTTTTTAAGAAAACGATGAAATAAGTTAAGTTCAATCAAACAAGAAAGGTTTCAAATTCCAAGAGTCCACACTTGTGAGAAAAACTTCAAGTGAAAGAGGTCAAACTATTATCACTCACTAAAAAAGGACTCAAATAAAACTTAAAGAATTTTGAAGACAAACAAGAAAATGTTTAAAGAAGGAAAGCTAAACCAAAGTTAAATCAAGATGAAAACAAAACTTTAAATAACGCAAACACTAAAAGAACTTTTAAGAGTCAAAGAAACTTACTTGGACTTTAACTATGAAGTTTATGTTTTAGAAATTGTCAAAGCAAGAAGGATAAAATTCTACAGTTATGAAAGCAAATTGCCACACAAATAAAATCTTTTTTTTAGCATTTTGAATTTTGAAATGTGAATGCACTTAACTTTTCTTTGTTTCTATAGATTCAAAATTTCCATATTCTTTTTCATGCCTATTTTTAATTCACTTTTCAATTTTTGAAAAATAATCTTAGATTGAGATTCAATTCATATGAACACTTGCATTCTATGTTTCGAATTAAATCAACCACTACCAAAAAAACTTATAATTTGTTTTTAGTTTTTCATAATTAAAATCAAAATAAGTCAAATGGAAAAGACTCCTAGAACACTAAGAACAATATGACTTAAGCAAAAAGACAATGACAAATATAAATGACAAAGGAATTCAAAAGCGAAATTTAAATTGCTTACTGCATATAAAAGCGAAATTGTAAATGATAAGGAATTTAAAGGCTGAATTGAAATGACAAGGAATGTAAAGTGCTGAAAAAATAAAGACAAAAATGAAAGGTGCTAAAATTGTAAAGCAGAAGTCAACTCAGAAAAAATTAAGCACAAAATAACCATGCTCTGAATACCACATGATGTGAGTTGATTTTAGGATTGCAAATTTTTAGAGGTTTTTACTTGGATTATGATTTTTTATTTAACAAGATATAGTGAGACTCAGTGAAGATTGCTACTAGCGACGAACTTAACCAAGTGGTTAAGTAAGTGCGAAGGTTCTCTTCAAAAGAGCTAAGAGAAAAAACACAATTAAGATGATGATGTGAACACAAAATTATAGAAGATAAACATAATCAAATGACCGAATGCAAATGAAGGATAAAAGAAAAGCAAAGGAAATTAGAATAATGAAAGGGAAAAGAGAAAAAGAGTTAGAGAAGCTTATGGAGTGGAGAGAATGGATTTGAAACATGCCACTTGGGGAAGAGAGCTCCAAGATAAGTGAGGAGTGAGTCGCCACTTGAAGCAATCTCTGCTCAAGATAGGACTCATAGAAAAAGGGAAAACAATAAGGAATTCTCTCTGATAGAGTTTCTTTACTCAAAATTCAATGTGTTATTACAAGAAGCAAGACACTCTATTTATAGATATGAGTGCCTTGGAGAGCAAGAATGAAGGGAGAGTGGTGGTACATGCAAAAAGCATTATAAAAACTAGGTCTAACCCTAGGTGGCCGCTCACACAGAAGAAACTTTTAGAATTTAGGTCAAAAAGTGAGGCATGAGGGCGACACATGTAGTGTTCTTCTCGAAGCTAGGTTAAAAGTGGGTTTTGGCACAAGCCCAATTATGCTAATTAAACCGTAATCTATTGAAATAAAAAATAGGGAAAATAGTTGATGCTCAGTTCCAATTACGTGGGCTCTACTCCTGATAATCCTCTGAGGTATAAAAGACTATGATGCATTGGCTATGGGTTGAGCCTGACCTAGCCCTGGGTTTTGTGTCATACTCTTGGTCATCCTTTTGAAAGGTTGGGTAGTTTAGTGAGTGCTTTATCACTTAGGGTTTCATCGAAGAATTTCTTTCTTCTTTTAGCTTGTGCTCTTATGTAATGGCCGAATTTATTAAGGATGAGGCTTGCGATATCGAGGATAGGTTTATATGAAGCTAAGCACCGATAGTAAATTCATCTTTATGTATGAATTCTTCTTCAAGGAACTCAATGTTCTTTTTCCTCTTTTCCTTTTTGAATGCCAAATGTTGATAAGCATTAATATGGCTCTTAGACAATTCCATCCTAATAACTAGATTTTTTTAAAAGGTTTTCCGGATGCTTTGTTAGTACCTTCAAATTACCTTAACCATTGATAAATTTATATATTTTCATAATATATACTTCTTTCAAGAATTTCAAAAATAAATTCTTAAAATTGTTCTCCTCAAGATCCTTAGAAGATACTTTTCCTTTACCCTAATCATACAACTTAATTTCTCCTTTATTGGTAAAGACTCGATAAGTTCAAGTCGAGGACTGAATATCTGTTTTTGGTTGAGGATATGATATACATCAAAATAATAAAATGTATTCCTTGACCAATAAGTAGTACAGGTCTCCTCAACATCCCTTCTATGGAGGACCCAATAACCCTATCTTTTGGTAAGACTCCCAAATCCCCCATATATTTATATATTATCTTGTTTTTCTGTACTCACCAAGTTTTATTTTTTTATGCAGATATCCTTGGAAAAGACTTTGATTATAAGAAGATCTATGGCAAGGCTGAGACTCTAACTCTTGATAAAGATTTGCTAGTCAACTTTCAAAAGCCTTAGAGAAAGAAAAATATTAAGACAAATGTAAGTGACAAGAAGGCTTTGTATCTCATTCATCAAAGGATGAAGGACGAGACGTTTGAGCAGATAGAATGAGCAACAACTACAAGTGCGGCTTGGATCATTTTGTCAACCAATTATAAAGATGATGACAAGATCAAGAGGGTGCGTCTTCAAACCCTAAGACAAGACGCCAATATGAACTGCTGCAGATGGAAACTACAGAGACTATTGATGTCTATATAAATAAAGTTCTTGCCTTGAAAAATCTAATGAAGTCCAATGGTGAAACACATTCGGAGTAGGCAAAGGTGAAGAAGATTTTGAGATCTTTAACTCCCAGATTTGAACATGTTGTTGCTGCAATTGAAGAGGCCAATGACAGTAAGGTTATTGTTCGGTTCCCTACAAGCGCATGAGCAGTGGATGAATGACAATAAGATTGAAAAACCAATTGAACAGGCTTTACAACCATAAGCCTCAATTGGTAGCTCCTATCATAAACACGGTAGTTCACGAGGCAAAGAACGGGGGCATGGTGGTAGCTATTCCAGCAAAGGTCGTGGTGGCCAGAATCATGGAGGCGCTGAGCAAATAAGCACTGGTTCCAATCACAATCCAAGTTCAAATAACTTTTGGCACGGAGAACGTGGTCGCAGAGAACGATGAGGCATTTATAATAAATCAAATGTTGAGGGTTATAACTGCCATAAACGCGACCATTATACAAATGAGTGCAGATCAAAAGGTGATAATCAAGCTTCCAATTGTGCTCAAGAATATAGTAATCACGAACAAGATGAAGAGGATCATGCAGTTCTAATGGCAGCGACATCAAGTGAAACTCCAAACATTTAGACTTGGTATTTGGATACAGGTTGCACTAATCATATGTGTGGTCAGAAGGAGCTGTTTGCATATTTGGATGACTCATTTCGCACAAAAGTGAAATTCGGTGATGGTAGGTTATGACTAGAAAAGGGCGAATTCTTATCACATTGAAGAATGGTGATCACAGGTACATCTATGATGTTTTCTATGTACCTGATATGAAAAGTAATCTGTTGAGTATGGGACTGCTGGGCGAAAAGGGTTACGTGATGCACATAGTTGAAAATAAATTCTCAATTTTTGATAAAAAAGGTATTTTGATTATTAAAACCTTTTTATCAAAAAATCGCATGTTTTGAATGCAATAGTGAATAATGAATCATGGTTATGACATTACGCTTTGGGCACTTAAATTTTCAGAGTTTGGAAAATCTCTCCAAACGAAATTTAGTGAATGGTTTACCCCATATTCATCACTCTAATCAATTGTGTGAGGCTTGCATTTTTGGAAAGAATCACAGGATACCATTTGTTAAGGAGCCTTGGGGTGCAAAATTTCCTTTGGAGCTTGTTCATAAATTGGAGGTAATAAGTATTTTTTAACCTTTATTGATGATTTCTCAAGGAAAACCTAGATTTTTCTATTGAAAAGCAAGGATGAGGTATTCCACTGCTTTAAAATATTTAAAGCATTTGTTGAAAGACAGAGTGACAGACTAATTAAGATGGTGCGTAATGATGGAGGGGGTGAGTACAAGTCTAATGAGTTCAAGAGGCACTGTGAAGAACTTGGGTTGCAACATAACATAACTTGTCCCTACACAACTCAACACAACGAAGTTGCCGAGAGAAAGAATAGAACAATCTTGGACACGACGAGGAGCATGCTTAAAGCGAAAGGTATGCCAAATTATTTTTGGGTTGAGGCCGTAACATGTGCGGTATATTTGATAAACATATCACCCACTTAGAGTGTTCTAACACAACTCCGATTGAGGCATGGAGCGGATTCAAACCCAATGTGCAGCACTTGAAGGTATTTGGGTCAATTACTTATGCCCATGTCCCCAATACAGCAAGATCGAAGTTGGATGATAAGGCAGTGAAGACCATTTTCATTGGATATAAGCATTGGGGATACAAACTGTACAATCCAATGACAAAGAAGGTGATTGTGAGTCGTGATGTTACATTTGCCGAAGATGAGGAATGGCAATAGAATGCAGTAGCTGAAATTTATTTAAAAAAACAATATATTTACGTTTTAAACGATGATGTGGAAGATGGAGTCACTCTTGAAACACCTACAATTCAACCTGAAGTTTTAATTCAACTTGAAGTTGCAGCTCCAATTGCGACTATGATGGAGCGACCAAGAAGGCAACAACGACAACTTGTACACCTTCAAGATTGCGAAGTAAATCTTGATGATGAAGTTGATGACAATGGAGATTTAGTTCACTTTGCTTTTCTTGCAGATTCAGAACCCGTGAGACTTGCAGACACCATTCAACACCCCAAATGGCAATGGGATATGAATGAAGAATTGATGGTGAGTGAGAAAAACAATACATGGCAGCTCACTGATCTTCTAAAAGGACACAAAGCAATTGATGTGAAGTGGATGTACAAGATTAAAGTGAAAGCAAATGGTGAGATTGATAAATACAAGGCAAGGTTGGTGGCAAAGGGATTCGAGCAAAGAGAAGGCTATGATTACGAAGAAATATTTTCTCTTGTAGCTCAAATGGAAACAATGAGATTAACCATTGCTTTAGCTGCACAAAGGCAATGAAAAATTCACCAAATGGACGTCAAGTCTGCGTGTCTAAATGGCCAACTTGATGAAAAGATTTATGTTGACAATGTCTCTACAATTTGTCTTGCAAAGAATCCGGTTTTTCATCAAAGAAGTAAACACATTGATATTCGATATCACTTCCCGCGAGACCAAGTTGGGAAGAAGATGACCAAATTGGAATATTGCATCTCAGAATATTAGAGATTGCAGATATTCTCACTAAGCCATTGAAAATCGATGCTTTCATCAAGTTAAGAAATATGTTGGACATGAATGTTGTTCCAAATCAGAATTAAGGAAGGATATTGGTTATTAATTCAGAATTTATTAGCCTTAAATGATGGTTATTAATTCTGATTTTATTACCCTTAAACTATTTTACCGTTATTATTGCATTAATGGTCATTTTACAGGGTTGTTAGTATTCCTATTTTATAACTTCCAGTAATTGTAATTTTATTATATATAATATTGAAGTAAATCAAAATGTATATATATCAGTTCAGCAGTTTTACAATTTCGTGCAATTACGTTAAATCAGTTTCTACAACCATTTGTCTTATGTTATTTCTTCTAATTAGTTTATATAGATTTAGTTAAACGAACTCTATTTGTAATATTATTAGAATAAACTAAACTATTTCTAACTTTTTTATTTTGATTTTTTAGGAAAATAATGTCGAGTAAGCTGAAACAAAAATTTTAAATATTAAAAAATTAATTTTGGAATAACTTTACGTTTTTTAATTGTTTTTTAAGAAATTAGCATGAAAATTTCATGTCAACAAGCTACTATAACATATTTCTACAAAAACATTACATGCTGCACTTTAATAT
>Ga0123341_1003354_pt1 | contig 13692 bp, 9 predicted proteins | sample Turbeapinknodule_FD_89959 | JGI IMG/M metagenome (GOLD analysis project Ga0123341, IMG submission 89959) | Root nodule microbial communities of legume samples collected from Mexico - Turtle bean Mexico pink nodule | ecosystem: Host-associated > Plants > Roots > Nodule | place: Mexico: Nepantla... | reverse complement strand
TTATCAATAAATATAATTTTATCAATTATGTGGAAGATGAGTTGAAAATCCGAGATAAAACTTTAAAAGTAACCTTTTGTGGAAAAATCATATTTAAGAATTATCGTAAAAGAAACACTTTTACTGGTTTTTTGAGTTTTTCAAGTTTTTCTTCCATTAAACAATAAAAAGAGATTTAGCATTACTGTACTTTAGTTGTTTAGTAGCTGGCACTACGTGTGTCTGTATCTGAATCGGTTATCGTGTTCCTTATTAAAATCCCCACACACACTAAGATCACAGTGTGAGCAAAATGAAATTTTGTTTACTTGGGGCGGTGTTGCTGCTCACAGTCACAGTGGCCTCGTGTGGCAATGTCAGCTACGATGGTCGTTCCCTCATCATCGATGGCCAACGCAAGCTTCTTATCTCTGCTTCCATTCATTACCCTCGAAGCGTTCCTGCGGTGACACTGCACCCCTTCTTTATTTCTTCCATGTGGGACTTCACAGTTCTCTGACAAGTCTTGTGTTTGTGGCAGATGTGGCCTGGTCTTGTTCAAACAGCCAAGGAAGGCGGGGTAGATGTGATTGAAACCTATGTTTTCTGGAATGGCCATGAGCTTTCTCCAGGCAATGTGAGTAATATGAAGTCATTTTTAATGCAGGGCATGGTTTATCTTTGGTTAAACTTGTTAGTAAGCATTTGTATAAGGAAATTAAGATGTTAAAGTAGATTGAGCTTCTTTTATAAGTTAAAATCAACTTATGTTCGTAACTTCTTCAAAAGTTGAAGTGCATAAGTTAATTCGTTGTAAGATAATAGATATACTCTTAGAGCTTATGGTGTGATGTAAAATTTTTGAAGACTTCCCCGCTCTCACTTGAAATTGTGAACTTGATGTAGTATTACTTTGGAGGAAGGTTTGATCTGGTCAAGTTTGCGAAGACTGTTCAGCAGGCTGGGATGTTCTTGATTCTTCGAATAGGTCCATTTGTTGCTGCAGAATGGAATTTTGGGTGTGTAATAGTTTCTTTGCTATGATTTCTTTTTGGGTTCTAAACAATAGCTTCAAGTTACAGTGTCTTATGGTGGACATATTAAATAATGTTAACCAGTTTTACAAAGTGGATTGCAATTTCATAATTCTTAACCATAGCTGTATGTTACAGTGGTGTGCCGGTGTGGCTGCATTATGTTCCAGGCACGGTATTCCGGACTTACAATCAGCCTTTTATGGTATGTATCTGTGCTTTGACTTATAGTTGTAACTCATACCAACGTATACATGCCATCTTTATGTATTTATTTGTAGTAAAATTACTTTGATTTCTCTAACTTTGTTGGCTCTTTCTTGGGGTTCAGTATCATATGCAGAAGTTTACAACCTACATAGTGAACCTTATGAAGCAAGAGAAGCTTTTTGCTTCTCAAGGGGGTCCCATAATCTTAGCTCAGGCAAGTATAACCTTAAACATTGCAATTTGTTCTCAGTGTCTCTGTTTGTATTCTTAGGACGGTCATTATGCATATGAACTACTATTTTTGGTAGTGTTCCTTCAATTTGCTTGTCTGCTTTGTCCTCTAACATATCGGACCCAATGACTCAACTCAGCATCTTCACAATTTTGCAGATAGAAAATGAATATGGATACTATGAAAATTTTTATAAAGAGAATGGTAAGAAATATGCCTTGTGGGCTGCAAAGATGGCGGTATCTCAAAATACAGGTGTCCCTTGGATAATGTGCCAACAATGGGATGCTCCAGATCCTGTGGTAAGATTATACTCTCTTAGAGATGTTATTACAATACAAACTCAAATTAAATTTAGTTTTGTAGTTCTTCTTGTTATGAGAAGATGATGAAAACTTCCAATCATAAGTAGGAAATGTCATAATATACGTTATGATGTGCTTCAAAATTCTTAATTTTTTCTGTTTATCTGCATGGTCTTTTTTTCTTCTTTTAAATATCTATGTTGTGGGTGATGATAACCAGGCTATTCACAATTCTTTTCCAGATTGATACATGCAATTCATTCTACTGTGACCAATTTAAACCCACTTCCCCCAATAGGCCCAAAATTTGGACTGAGAACTGGCCTGGATGGTATGTTCGATCACTTTAAAACTTCCCTGTAGTCCATTGTTCATATTTTGCTTCGAAGAGTCCATTTTATACATGTGATGTACGTCATGGAAATGCTTTGTGGTGAAAGTTTGCTAATAGTCATCTTATTTGTTGGGCATAATTCATAATTATTTTTATCCATTTTCCATTCACGATCATGTATCTAGTAAAACTGAAAAAAATTTCTCTCAAAAAAGTTTGGCAATTTTCAAAAAACAGATATTTAGGTAGATTGGAGCTGGGTTATATATGTTGGTGTTTGGCTATCTACTAAATTTTAAGAAACTAATTCTCACTTGAACTACATTTGATATAAAAACTTTTTCTCAGAAGTGAAACCTTTTTTCTTTCTATCTCTCTAGCTAGACTTAATGATCATTGGATAGGTTATACTTGAAGGATGACTCGTACATGGTGCGATTCAAGCACCATAACTATTTTCTCACCAATTCTCAAATCGTACATATCATATTGTGAATTTAGCAATACTGCTACTAACCATGCATTTGATATAGAAATTCGATATTAGGATTAGCTTTAGACCAACCTAAGCCCAGTTTTGAACTGGTTTGATTCTATACAGACTTGTGTTACTGGTTCCATACTTCCACTTAATACCATTTTAAACTAGTTTTAGAAATTTTCAAACTCAAGTGTTACAATTGAAACTATAGTTCACGGATTTTAAAAACTGTGCAATTACTAGATAACATAGATGCATCTGCTAGACTCAGACCTAGGAAAATAATAAAAATATGAAAATTTTGAAAATCTAGCCTTTTCAGTTTATTTTGAACTTTAACTAGGGATGCTTTTCTTTTTCCTTCTATTTTCCCAGGATAGAGGAGTTAAAACTGTGCAATAGTTAATATTTGATTTTGATCTTGCAATAAGGAATGTATTTCTCATATAGTGCTCTTCTTCCTGGGATTTTCTTTTATTTTAAGGTTTAAGACTTTTGGGGGCAGAGATCCTCACAGGCCAGCAGAAGATGTTGCATTTTCTGTTGCTCGTTTCTTCCAGAAAGGTGGAAGTGTACACAATTACTACATGGTACATTTTTTTTAAAATTAGACTATTTCCACTTTATTAAATAATATTAAAGGACTCTATCTGAATGATATGCTATATCTTAGTTTATTTTTCTCTCGTTGATCTCTTTCATCCCTGTGGATTAGTATCATGGAGGAACAAATTTTGGGCGAACAGCTGGTGGTCCATTCATTACTACAAGTTATGACTATGATGCCCCGATAGATGAGTATGGTAAGACATCTATCTAACTAAGGTTCTTCTAATGTTGTAATTAAGTTATGCGCAGGTCTCTTGACCATATTTTGGAAAAAGTCCTCAGTTCTTACATTCAATGCTAAAGTTTACTGATTAATAAATTTATAATATTATAACAGGGTTACCTAGACTTCCAAAATGGGGTCATCTTAAGGAACTTCATAGAGCTATCAAGTTATGTGAGCATGCACTGCTTAATGGGAAATCGGTTAATGTCTCCCTTGGTCCTTCTGTGGAGGTATTTTCCTTTCGTCAAACATCATTTTTGAAAATTGAGTAGTCTCTCTGGGATTGATTTATGTTTATAGGTCTTTTTGGCTTGGGCTGAGGTACTCAAAAGATATTTAAAATAAATAAGAGATATGATTGATTATTGAATATTTGTCATTCAATCAATTATTACTATTTACATATCCAAGTTGCATCTCATTTGATTGGATTGCATCGGATTAGATTGGACTGCACTTTGATTAGATTTTAATATTGCCAACTGTTGGAGAGACAACTATTCTTGAGCCTTCACTTAATAATTTAAACCTGTAGAGTTGGTCCTTGACATTACATTGAGCTTCTATGACCAATTTGGTCCACCCTTGCATCCATCCATGTACTTAATCTATTCATCTAGTATTATAAGCTATTTTGTAGTAATCACTGTATTGCATTTGCAGGTTGATGTCTATACTGACTCATCCGGAGCATGTGCTGCCTTTATTTCTAATGCCGATGATAAAAATGATAGAACAGTGGAATTTCGGAATACATCATATCACTTGCCAGCTTGGTCAGTTAGCATTCTTCCTGATTGCAAGAATGTAGTGTTCAACACAGCGAAGGTAGGTTATTGTTGTTCCTACGCGGTTGACATTACTCCTTAATAATGTAACTTCAACGCTGTCTTAGTATTTACATAGAAATCATCATTGAGGGCTTAGTTTAAATTTGTAACATTGCTCTATATTTTAGTAATGCCAAATATTATGTTGGAACTCTGGTCTGGAAGTTCCTTTAACACTAATGAAAAATTTGCAGGTTGATGATAAAAACAGAGTTTGGCTTACACCTAAAACAAAATCTTATCAATCCTACGATTGACTGTTGAAGTTTTGATGTTTACATGTATGCAATCAACTACCCATGAAACTCAAAGTGATACTTGCATGGCCTAGATCAATGTCATAATGAGAACTTTCTCTGTAATAGAAATTAGCATCATAATTAATTCCCCCCTTTTCTGTTCACTCCAATCATATTTTAACTGATGTGATAAATTATTATTGCATCGATCTGTTTATATACCTTCTTTGTGGTCATTGCATTTAGTCACGAAATTTTCTACAGGTTAGTTCCCAGACAAATGTTGTTGCAATGATTCCCGGAAGTTTGCAGCAATCAAATAAAGGTGTAAATTCTTTGAAATGGGACATTGTGAAGGAGAAGCCAGGAATCTGGGGGACCGCAGACTTTGTCAAAAATGGTTTTGTTGATCTCATCAATACTACCAAAGATACCACTGACTACCTATGGCATACAACAAGGTTTGTCTTGAGATAAAACATATATCAAGTTCATATATCGATCAATTAAAAAGGAATAAGGATAAAAGATACACACGTACCTATGCATAATATTGCACTAGTATCATTTAAATTTCTTTAATAAGTCATCCCTATAAAAATGTAGATGTTAATAGAGTTATGCATTATTTATCTAGTATAGTTATATCTGCATCTTTGATGAAGAAAATATTAATGAACATTTTGATGTGACTAGAGTATGGGGAAGTTTATCTTAAATTATATAATGTTTTTTTACCAGAACTTGGGTATTATGAGGTGTGTAAGTTTCACATAGAGTGGTCTGCGAAACTTGGTAGAGTATTTAAGTGTTTGGTCCTTCCATTTAAAAGACTAGCTTTCATGTGTGGGTTTACCAAGTACTTGTATGCTTATCAATTGGTATCAAAGCTAGTTGTCAAGGTTTCAAAAATGACTACCAACAGGGTATTTTGACTTGTAGAGGGTTTTGACTAGCGAGGGAGTTGAGTGAAGTGTCACTCGGTCAGTAACCTTAGGCACCTTCCATCATGAGCCTAGTGGCGAGACCTGCACTTTCTCCTATCTAGACCAGGATTAGATGTCAAACTCTCATTAGCTGTTGATCACATTATTAGTAGACTTACATTCATTAAATGGATTGTATTAACCTGTTCTTTTTGCAAAACTAAAGGTAACAATTAGTCTACAAAATGTTTATAGGGAAAATATAGCACTTGGAATGAAGAACCAGTAGTGGTACTCCCAGAAGTTAAAGTCAAAAAGTTGTGACTTCTCCATTGTTCCTCATCTTCAATCTATTAATTGCCAGAACTGCTAACAGTAAAAAGTAAATCTAGATGTCAATGACTTGTTATGGTTTGATGTTATTATAGATAAAAAAAATTATGCTCCTATCCTTCCAAGTTAACTTTGACAAACATGCTTAATATCTCTCTGCTTGGATATTCATTGTGCTATAGGCTATAGGATTCTAATAAATTTTATGAATCTGTGCTATATTTTTAATGTTGCTTCTTTTCATAATCAATCATAAACTCATTTGTATAGTGTAATATACATTAACTTGTGTAATTTATTAAAGCGTATTTTAAAGTATACATGCTCTGATCAAAGCTCATTTTCTGTCGATGGCAGTATATCTGTTGGTGAAAATGAAGAATTCTTAAAAAAGGGAAGCAAACCGGTTCTTCTAATTGAGTCTACAGGTCATGCTCTCCATGCTTTTGTGAATCAGGAATATCAAGGTGATCTTCTGATAGATAATAAATTTATTACTTTATATTTTATTAATCAACTATCATTGTATATTCATGAGAGAATTGTGGGTCATTATGAAATTCAGCACATGCAGCTTTTCTCCTTGTCTTCTCTTGCAATTGTATTTTCCTTGCATGTTATTTCTTAAAGTTAATTACATACCATCCAATGAAATAAAATGAAATGGGAGGGGTTTCCCTTCTTATTTTCAGAAATATATAACATCTGTTATTTTAAGATTTAACATCAGTGGAATGTTTTTAATTTAAAATTAGGAGTTATAATTGGTTTTTGAAACAGATTCAAAGTCTGAATTGTTTAAACCTTGGGGGGGCTATATAATTTGGACATTGGCTTCATCCGTGCCTTATAAATCACCAATGGGTATACATGGGTCTTATGTTTCCTTAACATGAATGTATTTTCACTTTCTTGTTACTTAATGTGTCTTGTATAATGTTATTGTGCAATTCTATAACTGGCATTTTAGTACTGACATATGAAATGGCAATAATTGTTAAATGAAAGTTAAACCAAAATAGTATATTAATATCTTAATTTAGTAAATCCGAAATTCAAGCCTTAATTTCACATTGATATTAACTGGATAAATATCCACTATTCAAAATAACGGAAGGAAGCAAAGAAACAGACTTACTTCAATATCTGTGGCTTGCTTTCCCATGTATACTACCATTCAGCTGCCCTGTCACATTAGAAACAATTTTGTTACATGCATTCATTCTGTTTGATAGTGAAACCTGTATTATGCATTTGAAAACTATTGAATTGCGACACTTCAGATGAGTATGAGTTAATTCATGAACTAAGATAAACACAAGCTCCAACAAAATGAATTTTCTCGTTATTTCGTAATTTTAACCTTTTGTCCTTCAGGTACTGGTACTGGAAATGGTACACATTCACCATTCACTTTCAAGAATCCCATCTCCCTCCGAGCAGGGAAAAATGAAATTGCTTTGTTGTGCTTGACAGTTGGCTTACAGGTGAATTCCTCTGTTTAGAATTAGAGCATGCATTTTCCTGGTTTCTTTTCTTTTTTTTTATGTTGAATGAGGCTTGTGCCCAATATACACCAACCTGAGAAGAGATTAAGCAATTGTTATAACTCCTAAGAAATACAAATTTCTCACCATGCCACTTTTTTCATTATGGTTTAGACAGCTGGACCCTTTTATGACTTCGTGGGGGCAGGACTCACAAGTGTGAAGATTGAGGGACTGAACAATGGGACAATAGACTTGTCTTCATATGCGTGGACTTACAAGGTACTTTTTCACCCTCTCTCTCCACCCACTATCTTTGAAATGTTGCTCAATTTTTTTATAGACCCTTCATAGCGGTATTATCCGTGGAGATTTATATTTCATACTTTCTCAGATTGGAGTGCAAGGAGAACACCTAAAGCTAAACCAGGGAGATGGATTGAATAATGTGAACTGGACATCTACTTCAGAACCACCAAAAATGCAGCCATTGACATGGTACAAGGTAATGAATGACCTTTCTTGTTTTTGCCATCTGTTATGCAAATTATCAATACATCTTTCATTTACTTTGTGTTTCTTGGTGAACTATCTTTTAAAACTCTTGGCCTTGCAGGCTATTGTGGATGCTCCACCTGGAGATGAACCAGTTGGATTGGATATGTTACATATGGGCAAAGGTCTTGCCTGGTTAAATGGAGAGGAAATAGGAAGATATTGGCCTAGGAAAAGTGAATTCAAGAGTGAAGACTGTGTGAAAGAATGTGATTACCGAGGCAAATTTAATCCCGACAAATGTGACACTGGTTGTGGAGAACCAACACAGAGATGGTAAAACTATTGACAATAACTATTTCCATGAAATTGATGAATTGAAATGCAGTCTTTCCTTTTTCCATATGCAGAAAAAATTTACTTTTCATATGTAAACTGGTACACAAGTTGAAAATGTTTTGAGCCAGGTGCCAACCCTAAACCTTCACAGCCAGAAGAAATAAGCAAAGTAAAAATACTAAAATCAGATTTTGTGTACAAATCGATGCAGTTTATGCTGGAAGACTGATCCCTAACAGATTCTTTATTTACAAAATAACTGACAAGGATTGTTAATTCATATTATCAGGAAGGATACAATTGAAAGCTAGTAGGTTTTTAACTTGTGCTTAATTGTTCACAATGCGGTCCTTGATTTCTATAATGAATTAGAACCTATAGTACATTTTTACAATTTACTTTCTTTCCTAGTTCCTTTTACATCATTTGCAAATATAGCAATTTATCTAGAATAGAAACTAGAAAGCATTCATGATTCATCATAATTGTAAAGAACTAAAAATGGTAAGTCTGGAGAGTTATGTGTCGTTGTTCTTGTTTTAATGAAATGGTTTGTATTTCCTATGTATCAGGTACCATGTTCCACGATCTTGGTTCAAGCCATCAGGAAATGTTCTTGTTCTTTTTGAGGAAAAAGGTGGAGAACCAGATAAGATTAGGTTTGTGAGGCGTAAAATATCTGGAGCATGTGCCCTAGTTGCTGAGGATTACCCGTCCGTTGGACTCCTTTCTCAGGGTGAAGATAAAATACAGAATAACAAAAACATTCCTTTTGCTCGTTTGACGTGCCCCAGTAACACTCATATATCTGCTGTGAAGTTTGCTAGTTTTGGAACTCCCTCTGGATCATGTGGATCTTACCTCAAGGGAGATTGCCATGATCCCAATTCTAGTATAGTTGTTGAAAAGGTATGTCTTTTTGCATTTTTTTTGCATTGCATTTGGGTTATTCTCTCTTGAGTATCTACTAATATTTTCATTTTCAAAATTAATCACACAATTAAGGGATGTTCTGATGCTATGGGATTCGGATTAACAGTGCAAGAAATCCTGTTAGCTTTGCTGTGTTTGTATTATAAACAATAAACAATTGCTAAAGGAACTAATCACAATTAATAACACTAACTCTTCGCTGGTAAGTATCTTTCATTCCTCTTCATTTGCTATGTTTTAGTGGGGAGAAGTTGATCCATGAACCTTATTCATACCAAAGCAAAATCTTGAATACCACATTTAAAATATTGAAATACTTGTTACTTGAATTTATCATATTCTTAACTAAACTGTAATCTAGATGACTACCCCTTGTTTCTTGCTTTGATATTTAAAGTGAAAAATGAGCTTCACCCTCTGCTGTCTGTCTTTTTCTTTCATAGAAAGATGTTTCGTGCAATGTTTCATTGATTGTTTGTTTGTTCTTTTATTTTGAAAGATTATAGTACTGATAGATCGTCATAAACTTCGTTGTTGTTGCAGGCGTGCCTAAACAAAAACGACTGTGTCATAAAATTAACTGAAGAGAATTTCAAAACCAACTTGTGTCCTGGTTTATCAAGGAAACTTGCAGTGGAAGCGATTTGTAGTTGATTAATATTAATATTACTATTAATTCCGGAGGAACACTGAATTACACCATTTATTTTATCACCATGGCTGCATCAAAAAAGCAGATGAAAATTTTGCGTGTATTAATATTAATATTATCGACATGGTTTCATGTAAAATTTATGGCAGGGAAATCTGCTGTAAATGCATTATCTATTAATTATTTTGGCTTTCACATGCATTGAGAATCAATGCAATGCATTTTGGGAGAGCATAATCTCCAGTGGAAAAAAAACTGCAATCCTACGATCAAACCGTTAAATTTTTTAAAATTTATATTTTATAGTTAAAATTATTATATAAAGGAAAATTATTGAAAGGTTAGGACCCTATGCAGTGGTAATGTCACTAGTAGAATCCAGAATGGATTTCTTCCTGCATTTTTCTTCTGCACTATTACATTTTTTGAAATACTCAAATTACAGTTTTTGGTGGTTCCAGAATAGAATAGGGGTGTTTTGTAAGCAAAAAGTGTTTTTCAAATAAAAAATTCACACAAAAAAAAATCATTATGAAATAATCTTCCAGGAACATATTTTTTGACTTTCAAAATTCATAAAATATCTTCTGAAAAGAGTATTTCAAAATGATTATGGACTTTCCTTTCCAAAATGTTTCCAAAATGTAAGATCCATGTATTTTTCCATTTCATTCCACATTTGTTATTTTCACAAATATTATGGATTATCAATTCCATAATAATAAAAGTGAGACTTACCTTTTTATTTGACGAACTATTCTCCTAAAAACATTCAGTTACCACCAAATTGGAAATCATACAAATCCACTAAAAATGCACCAAAATTATGAATAAAGGGAAGGAATTTCACCTGCTTGCTCTCGACAGTGTTCATGAAAATGCAGAGAAGAAAAACCATAGTTTTGAAAGTATGGTTTGCAAGCAGTATTTGATATTATGTCATATCCAAAATAAAATTGAGAAACATAAATTGAGATGTTTCAAACTACTCTGATGAACGAGATCCTTAACACTCAATTTATCGGAGTGAAGAGTTGTGGTTCCCCATTAAAAAGAAAAAATAAAGTTAAGAGAACGAGTATTATAGTGAAACATGGTACTTTAAGCTTAATGAAATTACAAAGTATTGAATAAGGAATTATTATCCAAAAAGATTAGAGTGAAAGTTACATTAGTCGAAACACAAGTTAAATGGAAGAACCTCCTTCATAAACATGTTCTTTGTATTAAAAAAAACTAGTGATTCTTTTATAACAAGTTGAACATGTTGGTTTTTGTTATAAAGAAGTAACCAAAAAAATAGGTATATAAGAGTTTTATATAACATTTTAAGTGTGAAAAAATTTATATAAAACAATAATAAGTTCACGTCTCTGTTCTAATTGCATCAAGTATTCAAATTCTTCAAGTTTATTATTTCTCATTCAGTTATATATTTGCACTCATTTCCTTAGACTTACATCCTCCACTTTCTTTTTTCTTGCAATTTTCAGTTCTTGTTTCTTTTAATTCCAAATTTAAGATTTCAAATTGAAGTTTAATTTATGTTTAAAGAATTTAAATTTAGATTTTCAAATGGTCATTTAATTTCATAAAGGTTTTCTTATTATTCAGTTTATACAACTTTATATGTTTAATTTTCAAAACTATATCCTTCTAGAAATAAACATGAAAAGGGTTTCTTTCAAAATTGATTGTTAAACTAAGTTTTTACTTTTCCACATAGAATTACTTAATCAAATATGGCAACTTCATTCATTTGAATTGAAAATCTAGAGATTGCTAGTTTAAATAAAAATAAAAATTGAAAGAACGAAAAAGTTTTTCCATTAAAAAGAACTAAATTACTTGAAGCTAGTGTTATAGTATTTGAAAGCAGTCCAAATCAATATATCTAAATATGAATGCTTCCAAAATGTACTATTTCACAACCTGCATAATAGGCATTTGCCTTTTCTGAAACCTTAGCAAATATAAGAAAATGACATCCTAAACAAATCAATTTGAGAGGAATACATGGGAAATTTGGTACCATGAAGAACCATGAACTCTCATACCATTATTGAGTCTTTCAAAGAGGATACACAGAAGAGGTTTTCAGTGTCTCATTTCTACTATGGTGAGACTCAAAGTTGCAGTATTCCTAACATATATCAGTGCTATACATCATTAACCATAAGATCATCAACTTCCAGGTAAGAATTGGGATATTAAAGGCAAAATTAATATGACATACAAACCAACATGTTAAGCTGCCAAACTAAAAATTTATCTAGTGTACTAAATATTCATAGATTCATACATGATAATATTGCTCTCATTACATATTCAAAATGTTAAGGAGAGAAACATAATTAAACTGAAGGGAAATATAATTTTGCTTTTTTGATGGATAGGAGCATAACTGTCCTGCGTGTTGTTCATCATTTCCCCCTGAAATTTAGAGAAGAAAATTTTTGTTGTCTCCTTAATTTAAGTGCTCATCACTAAGGTTATGTGTTCATCATTAAGTACAATTTAAAAGTAAGATTTAATTTCACTTACGTGCTCATCATCAAGGTTATGTTGTCTCCTTTAAGAAGGATCCTCCCTGATCAAAAAATAAAATTCTTCAGAAAATGCACAAGTGGAAAAGATGAATAGAACAAAATTTGACAAAATGTAGCATACCTAAAGTCTTTCTGCTTTTCTTTTTGATGTTCACTTCTTCAGCATCATCAAGAACCAAATTCATGTATTCATCAAAACCCTGTTTGAAAATGAACAAAATCACATTATCCTTGATTATCATCTCAGATGATCAATATCTTAACAAGGGTATGCTGTCTACAACAACTACAACCATTCATCCCCATCTACACATTTTTTAGAAGCCAACGAATTTTAGAACACGCTGTTCTAGATATGAGCTCATAACCCCAGATTGCAATGGATTAAAATACACACATTTTACAGTACTGAATAAATACACTGTTGGGTAATATAGTGTATGACTAAAAAACTTTTGCATTTTTTTAGAGACCAACAGAACACCACCATTAAACTAAATTCCCCCACAATCCAATACATTGATAGTCACAGCACACATATAAAGTCAAATACAAATCATAAGAAATATCATAACAAGATCCCGCGTAATGAAGACTTTTAATCTGATTAAAAAACAGGTTAGAGTGAACAAAACACAATTTTGATGAGCACCCATGTAAGAAACAAGCATAAAAACCAAGATTCACAATGATTCGGCCTTCAATCTTCAAATCCTTTTGCTCAAAAAGCCAAATCTGAATGCGTGCTTTCTGCGTAAATTACAAAATAGAGAAAGAAAATCAAGTGAGTAAAGGAACAGGGAAATTTTGGGCTAACCCGGAAGCAATGAGTGTGGGTGGAAACTTACGCTCTGAAGAAACCTAAAAATCAAGTTCTGGGAAAAGAAAGAAAGAAAGAAGGAATGAAACTATGTTAGAGTTTGAGGAAAATAAAAGGGAAAGAGAAAATAGTTTGTAGAATGAGGATGGTACAATGGGCTGAGTCATAACCCTCTGAACTTTGGTGCTCGCCATGGCTGCTAAAATCTACCAACAGATTGAAAGAAGATGGTTGAAGAAGTGAGAGCAAAAGATTAACAAAAAGAAGAGAGAAAGACAAAAAAAAGAGAGGGAAAGAAAGAGATAGAAGCTTTGAAAAGGTGGTCTTGGTTTGGGTTGTCCCAGTGGAAGATCAAGTAAGACAAAAATAAAAATATTAAATAGAAAAACTAAAACTAAATAAAAAAAAATACAATATTATTATGAGAGGGTCGAATTATACTTAGTGGTCTTGTGGTTAAATTTTTTTCGATTAGATTATTTCTTTTAAAATCTGCATTTAAACTAAAAATGTGATTAGACATAAATTATTCTATGTCTTATTTATATGCAATAAAATCGAGTTAGATCCTTTTATTATTAAATTTTATAAAATTGGATACGAATATTCATGATAATACGAAGTTATAATTTAATGTTAACAAAAAAAAATTATATAAATTATTTATGGGGTAATATTG
>Ga0123341_1003353_pt1 | contig 13693 bp, 5 predicted proteins | sample Turbeapinknodule_FD_89959 | JGI IMG/M metagenome (GOLD analysis project Ga0123341, IMG submission 89959) | Root nodule microbial communities of legume samples collected from Mexico - Turtle bean Mexico pink nodule | ecosystem: Host-associated > Plants > Roots > Nodule | place: Mexico: Nepantla... | reverse complement strand
TCCATGTCCATACTAGCATATACTTTACTCCACCAGAAGTTTACATCCCTAGATAACAGTTCCTCCAACTTTGGCATTTTAGAACCCCAAAACAGGAGCTACCTACATCCGCAGCCAGACCAGTATAACCAGACTGCTTCCCCTATAAAGGAACCTTTCACGCAGAACAAAACAGAGGAAACAGCAAGTGCTGGAACAAGTGGTTCATAATTTCCAATGCATGACATATAAATGTGTACCTCCTCAGCTCCATACGTAAACCTGCTAAAGATCATAGAGGAACAACACAACAATCCAGAACACCATTACAAAGACCAAACATGGACCTTTGAACACCAACACGAACCGGTTTGGACACCTACTTCTTTGAAACAATCTTTGCACTCTCATACCCGCATGATAACGTCACCCACAATCCATTTTTGCCCACTAGACCCTTCATACACTTCCTGTTTAAATACAGACCACCACTTAACTACCAACCCCATGCTTGCTTCACAACAGAAACCACAACCACAGTAGAAAATGCTCTAATCTACCCCTAAGGCAAAGAACATGCAGGCCAAGAAACACTTAAGACTAGGGGTACCTCCACAACCTCCAACTACCATTGTGCATCCCATTCGTGCCATCTCCTTCCAGGAGCACCCTGCAGAAGCTACAACAGAGCAGAGAGGCCTAAACAAACAGATCTCCTCACCAGCTTCTTGGGCATAACCACTCTAAACCATGTAAGTCCCTGGACTATAACAGTTGTTTCCACATAGGGAATCATATTATTCACACCAAACCAGTGTTAACACAGCCTTTCACAGACACATATTCTTCAACCTCCTCTGATATCATACAGTAAATGGTATACCTTCCTAACAATACTCAAGAAATGATGCATAGTAGAAACAATATAACACAAGAAGAATTAGATCAAAACTTTAATATAAACATTGTTAATGAGAAGAGAACCAAGACAAAGTTGGAAGAAAGAAATCTAATTCAAAAATTTGTCTTCTAGAAAACAATACAAAAAAAGCAATGTTTCAAAACAATACACAAAAAAGAAAGCAAGGAAAGCCAAAATGAGAATGAAACCACGTGAGAGATACATGCTGGGACAAACTTGAAATAACGTGAGGGAAACGTGGATGAAGGAAAAATAAATCAATACATAGTAAACATACATTATAAAAGAAAAAATATTTTAACCGGATTTATTTATTAGAGACTAATAAAAGATTAGGAATGGATTTAAATAATGAAAAAAAAATTAACTTCCGTTAAATTTCAAAGGTTTATTTCAAAACGTATTTTCAAACCCCTCGATAAGTAAATAATTTTTAAAAATAAAAAGGAAAGTAACTAAATTAGAAGATGAACATGAAACCATGTGAGGGATTCGTGGTGGGACAAACTTAAAACCATGTGAGGGACACATGGATGAAGAAAAAAAAAATTGGTAAACATATAGTAATAGAATGGTTGTATAAAATGTTAACATATTCATGATTATATATATATATATATATATATCATGTAAAGGCATATACGTTTGAAAGTTTTTCTTAAAAGGCTTATATTGTGAATTATATTTCAGCTTTGAAGAAACCGCTTGACTAATACCTATGTTAATTTTGTAATTTGTGAAGTGATTATTACAAAAATTCCAATGCTACTAATTGGAGTTAATAAATTTAAATATTTTGAGATAATCAATATGCAATTGGTTGCATCATTAGGACGGTTTGGAAATGGAAGACCCATATATATAAAAGTAAGGGTGATTTTGATGATGTTTTGAAAAAAATATCATTTATATTTTCAATTACAAAGAAGAAAAACAAGAGTTTATTTAAATTAGCTTTTGCTCTATAATGTTTTGTTATTCCACCGTTAGAGAATACAAAAGAGAACAATAGAAGTTATGTTTGCATGAAATAAAAAGCATATATTTGATAACTCCAAATATATTCTCAAATTTGGAGACATAAAATAAGATAAAACAGGCTATATTTACAATTAAAAGTATTTTTAAATTCCATCAATTTGAGATTCAAACATATAAGGGAAAATTTTAATCAATGATTATATTTTTCAAACATTCACAAATAATTTCAAACAAATAGAAATTATTTTAAAATAGAAAAAAAAATATTAATTTTACTATATAAGATGGATAAGTTTGTATGTTGAACTTAATTCTTGAATGGAGATTGGACACAAAGCTTGATGTTGGAGAATGATTTATAAGTAGGAGTGATGTGGAGTTTTGAAGAGAAGTTAGAGAAGTCATCTTCACAAGGAAGATGCCTTGTGAGAAGTTTAATGATAAAAGCTTTCATCTCGTAGTTTTCTTTGTAGATTATTTTTTGAACGGAGTGTGGAGGAGAATTCAAGTGCATAAGTATTGTAAAACTCATTGTAAAAATCAAGAGCAGTTTTCAGTGATTGAAATCGGAGAGATTATCATGTGCAAGTGAGAGGTGAGACCAACTCACTAGGAAAGGATCTAGGCTAAGTCTATAAGAAGACTAATCTAGGGAGAACTTAGGAACAATTTGAATGGCAATTGGACAACATTTCATTACTAATTCCAAGTTAAGAAAACATGAAGGGAACACTCCTATTTATAACCTACTTCGACGTCCATTTGAAGAGGAAATAAGGTGGGAAAATACTACCAGACCCATAAAAAGCCCATTTATTCTAAACTACTTGGCCCAATACATATGACTCAAGAAATCCTATTATTCTAATATATACAAACTAGAGCCTAGACCATGATGATAAGAACTTGGGCCTGTTGAGGTCAGTTGAGTCTTAGTCTTGTATTCTCGCGGTCAAAGCTCTAGTTGTTATTCCACGACTTGGAGGTCTTCTACAAGTTGCTCTGTACATTTCTTCATCCCGAGTTGTCCTCTTTATTTGACCCACAAAGGATAGATAAAGGCCCATTTTGCTAGTAAGCTCTTGAACAAGGCTCTAGATCTTCAATCTCCTTATAATGTGGATGTTGTGGTTGGATGGCTTATTTATCATTCGAGAGAGGAGAGAAATCTTAAGATGACTATTGAATAAGGAGAAGATGCAAATTTGACATTAATGCACTACTCATGTAAAGGTGAAAGTATAAGGAGTGGGTGGTCCTATTTATAGGAGTCTTGACAAATAATTTCTAGAGCAAATGGGAGGGAAACTTAAATTCAATTTCCCCATACGTTTCTTGAAAATGGATGCATATTATGGATCTAGACACATGGATCTGACTTTGCATGTGTTGCACATATTAAATGTGACAATAAGCCTTATGGTCTGATCCCATGGCTGACTAGGATTTCTATTGGGCTTGGATAAATCTAATTTAAACTTTAATTGGACTCTTTTACAAATATAAGCCCAATAACCTATATTACCTTACCCAAATACAACCCCAATAACCCAAAATACTTACCCTGAATACAAGCCCAATTTATTCCTATTCTATACGAAGAAGAGGCCCAATGTTCTAGCCCATTGAAAGGTGGTCCATATAGGAGTGTCTTAGGTCTACTATCTTCAATAGAGGTCCAACCTTTTTGGATTCTTCTAGTTATAACTCTTATGGTTGATTCCTTACTTATTATTCTTCCATCATCTTTTTTCTTGATTAATGTGACTAGATAGGTTTCCATCATTCCTTCCATCTAGATGATTGTCCTTAGTGACAATAGTTTGTGTTAGGTTGACTTTCCTTCCTCTAGGGTCAAATACCAACCTCTAGTAAACAAAAATTATAGTAAAACAAATTGTATATTCATAAGGAATGTAAAGGAGAAACCTTTAAAGACACGTAAATGAAAATTGTCTTTTAATGTACATGCATATTTTATCAAAGAAAAAACAAATAAGCATGTTATTGAGAATACTTTTATTGATTCTTAATACTCCATTTATTGTTGCCATCGTTCTTTGATAGACATCTTTTTTAGGCAACAAAATAAAATGGTTCAATTTAGAAGAAGAGTTATATTTATTTGGAATAGAAGAAGAGTTCAAAGTCTAGTGATTCTTCTTGAAGGATTGTTTCTCAACTATGTTACTAGAAGATTTTATGACTCTTACTTTTCTTTGTTATTTTCCAACAATTTTTTTTTTAAGTTTCTTTTCTTTCTTTTCTCTTTCTTTATTTTCCTTGTCCTCTTTTTCATTAAGTTTTCTCTCCCTCATTTTTCAAACTATTTTTTTTAAATTTTCCTTTTCTTTCTTTAACATCACAAGTTCTTCTTCCAAAATAACAAGACTACCTTCTCTTTCAATTATTTTTATTTTCTTTCAAACTTGCTACTTGTTTTCTCCATAGTTTTAGTGACTTAAGTTCCTGTATTAAATTTGAAAATCCTTTTGGAAATAACAATACAAGCCTTTGGAAATAACTAAATTACTTTACATAAGCACACAAATTTAGATTACAAAAGATTAAACTAGTCATTTTCTAAGGAAAAAGCTTATAAGAACTTATGACTTACCAAGGAAGTCGCTAATGGGAGATGGGAGAACACCAAGGGTTCTCCAAGACACCTAAATAAATGGCCAAATTTACAAGATAAATAAAAAAAAAAACACTTTCAAATGGTGACATAAAATAATTGAAATGAAGTGGAAAAAGAATTGGTAACAAAATTTGTTTGCCATGGATTGAGATAAGGTGCTACGTGTTTCCCTCACTAGATTTGGTTACTAATCCGGTTTCTACTAATTTTATACAAATTTCAAATTGTTGATATTCAATCTTTCTCAACAAGCCTCTCTAAGTGTTTAATCTGTCAATAGAGGAGTGAGTCCTTCTTAAGATTTCACAAACACATATAATGCAACCTTGTGAAGTTAGGTTCTCTCATAGAAGCATTTCAATCCAAAGAAAGTTCCACTCAAGAGGGAAAGGAAATAAAGTAATAAAATGTCAATTTGAAAAGTTACAAATTACACAAACTAAAGTTGAAGCCTAAAGTAGAGGTAGGAACTAAAAAGAAGATTGATGAAAGGCTCTAAAGTATATTAGAAAAACCAAAATAAAACTAAAGAATATGATTAATGTTTTCTTTGTTTCTTGATTAAGTAAGAAAAGGATTAAATGCATAAATGTTCGCTACTATGAGTGTGTTGGTTTTGTATTCACAAATTAAGGATCAAGTAACTTAGTAGTTGCCAATTTTTTATCTTAATGTTTCACCATAATTCTCATTGTTTAGGCTTTTGCTCACTTCTTTTTATTTGAGGAGTGTGTGTCTTTTTCTTGAATAAAGAACCGGATACAATAGAAAACTACTAAACTATGTCAAAAAACACGTTTTTTATTTCTGATAAGTGTCAAATTTCAATAATATTTTATATTAAAATACAAGCACTTATGGATATTAATTGATAAAATGAACATAAAATAACCCCTAATTTATGAATTTATACATTTTTACATATTTTGTTATTTTAATTTTAATAAGAACGATATATTTCTAAATTTGTGTTAAGTTCAGGATTCTAGGGACAAATAGAGATGATCGAACAAAAGGAGAATATACAAAGCTAAAAAGGGAAAGTTGGAATGCACCAGTACTCACCAAAACTCGCATAAGCCAAACTCCCCTAGAGGATCTCGCACAAGAGAGATTGTTCTAGCGATGTTGGGCTTTTTTTGTGCAACTTGCTCAGGCGAGCCCAATAACGCCCAAGCGAGAAGTCACTTAGCCCAAGCCAATTAGGTTAAATAGGAGGCTTGAGGCACAACCCTAGAGACGCATGACTGAGAGGAAAACACCATTAAGTGAATTGTAATCCAATTGGGAGAATAGGAAGTGTTAGAAACCCTAGAGGAGGCAGCTGTCAAGGTGAAACATCCTAGTTCTTCTTTTTTTGCTCTCCCTGTTTGCAACAACCATCATGTGTTGCTAATTCTACCCTTTGGGATTGAGAGTAATTTGTTCAAACTCTTATGTATTGAGGTGATATATAAACATAATATTTTGTTCTTGATTGATGATTTGTATTTTTATTTCATAGACAAGGTATTCAAAAGAAAGGGTTGTTAGAGTTGAATACTTCAAATGCACTTTTGACTAAGAATAAAATTTTGACATTGCAGATTGAGACTTTAACTGCACAAATGGCTAAATTTCCCCAACAATTACAAGTCGTCCAATTATATCATGAGAGGATGAATAAACTTGAAGATACCTTGGAGAATAATATGGCGACAATCAGAACTATAGAAACTCAAGTGGGATAGATTGCCAAACAATTAGCAGAGGGACAAAGTGGTCAATTTTCAACCAACCCAAAGGAGCATTGCAATACAATTGTCACGGAACGCGGTAAAATGACAAGAGAAAGGGATGATAATAATGTGGTGGTTGAAAAAGAAAAAAAATGAGACTGAAGGGGGGGGGGGTGAGAAAGAGAAATAAAAGAGCAGAAGTGAGGAAGAAAAAAGTAAATAAAAGAGTGAAAATAAGGAGAGAGGTGTTGTTGAAATATATTTATCATATCCTCATACTCCTTCAAAATAAGAGAAGAAAATATTTTTTTTTTATAATTTGCTCCCTAAAAATGATTTTGCAGGAAATCTGAAGCAAAAGTCAACATTTGAGAGATTTATGAAGAATAAGAGCTATATTGCAAAGAGAAATTTAGAGTTGGAGGCTGAATGTAGTGCCATTATTCAAAAAGACTTGTCTAAAAAATCCAAGGCTTTATTGGATTTGGGGGCATGCATAAATCTAATTTCTTTGGCAATGATGAAGAAAATAAGTGATTTGTAGATTAAACTCACCAAGATGACATTATAGTTGGTTGAAGATGTTCTTGTTAAGGTGGATAAATTCATATTTTCTGTGGATTTTGTTGTGATGGACATAAAAGAAGACGACGAAGTTCCCTTTATTCTTGGCAGACCTTTCATGAAGACTGCTAGAATTATAACTGACGTTGATAAGGGAAAGCTTAAAGTAAGAACTCAAGATGATGAGGTAACTTTTAATCTTTTTTATGATTTAAAAAATTCTAATGCAGGTAAGGAATGTTTACAAAAAGATACACCAAGGGAAGCCTTTCCTGACACAAATAGGTAATTGGACCTCTTAAATTTAATTGAGGAAGGTAAACATCATCATATTCCAAAGACATTTGTCCACCTTGAGATAAATAGGCATCTAGCTAGATGAAGTTAAACGAGCGCTTACTGGGAGGCAACCCAATACACATTTTAGTTTTATGATTTGTTATTTTTGTTTTTATTTTTACTTCTAAAAACCATGTTTTTGTGTAGAAAAACTTGCCCGGGCATCAAATGTCTCGCCTTGGTGGGTTTAATGATGTAAAGTTGGAATTTTGTGCAGGGAACCTCGCTCAGGCACAATATATCTCGCCTAGGTGAGTTAGGCAGACAAACAAAGGGTGCTATATAGAGTCATCTCACCAAAGCAAGATAAGTCTCGCTTAGGCGAGTTTGACTATGTAAATTTGAGAATTCTCACAAGGAATCTCACCTAGGCATAGTAAATCTCGCCTAGGCGAAATTTAAAAAAAATAAAAAATAAAAATAAAATTCTCAAAGGCAACCCAATCTGTACATGCCTACCGATAAGTTTGAAGCCTATGTATCTAGGTTTGGGAAGAAGTTCTATTATTCAGGGGGTAGATCGAGCAAATGAAGCAGAATCATCTACAACTGTAGATAAAGACTTTAACACAAAGCTAAAAATGACTTCTTAGGAAGGGATGACTAAGCAAAAATATGATTTATTTTTCTGTTTTTTTTTCTTTTCAAATTTTTTTTTATTTTTCTAGTTTTTTAATTATTTTAGCTTTATTTGTTTATTTGTGTTTACTTGCTTATTTTCTTAGTTTGTTTTATTTGCTTTTTGTATTGGTATCTTGAATAATTTTGTGTTATGCTTATTTGGTTATTTTTATGTCTTGAATTATTTTTCTTGAATAAATTTCAGTTTTAATTTAATTGTTTAGTAGTTTTCTAGTTTTATTTTTCTTAAATAAAAAAGAACTGCAATATTAAAATTGAATTGTGTAAAAAATACTGTGTTTAAATATTAGAAAGTGAGATGAATTAGACACAGGTTAGAATAGAAAATATGATTGAATCCCTATTCAAATGAAGTTGAAATTGTGATACATGAAAATTTAACAGGATGATTGATTAGACAGAGAATGACAAAACAATAAGTAATGAGACCAATTAAACCAAGTGAATGTGTGAACCTTAAAACAATTTTGAGATTTTTACTGATGAATTGACAGTTGTGGTTGCTTAACTTCTATTTTTTGTAACATCATAAAAGAGAATGAAATTGATTGAGGAATTTGTGTTAATTAAGAACCCAAGGTCAAATCATGCAAGCAAAGTTTTTTTACTATATTCAATCAATGTGAAAATACAAGAGTCAAGACACCCTATTTATAGGAGATAGTGCCTTGGAGGGTAAGAGTGAGAGGAGGGGCGACAATGGCAAGAGACCTTCTAGAAACAAGCCAAACCTAGTGTGTCGCCCAAGCTAGGTCAATGTTCTAGAAACTAGGGTAAGAATGAGTCAAAAGGGGCGATCATGAGTGTTTCTAGAAGCTAGGCGAAGATGAGCTTGACACAAGCCCAAATTATAATAATTACACCTTAATTTATTGAAATTAAAAGTAAAGAAACTAGCTAGTGCTCAGTTCCAACTATGTGGGCTTTGCTCCTGGTAATCGTCTAAGGAATAATAGGCTTTGTAGCACTGGCTATGGACTGATCCTAACCTAGCCCTGGGTCCTGTGTCATCCTCCTAAACATCCTTCTGGAAGGTTGGGCTAGCTTAGTGGCTGCTTTATATCTCTCAGGGTTCCATCACATTCTTTTGTGGTATGCCTGTAGTTACAGTGGTATCGACAATGCTTCATCGGGTCGACATTGGCGAGCATGTGGGTTTTCCTCATGTTGGACATCAAATCGGCATTGAGTGCCTCCTCAAGTATTTGAGCCTGATCCATAGTAAGGGGAGTATAATGCATAAGGCGTTGCGGCCGAGGGAATTTTCTTTGTTTTTTTAGTGAGATGGGGGTTTGCCTCGGTCCTTCTTGACTGCTTTTTAGTCTATCTCCTTGGGTGATATCACTTTAATTTGACATTACTTTAGTTGTTTCAACTTCATGAGTTTTTTCACCCTCTAGCATAGTTCATCTAAGTCAAAGGTCGATTTTTTTGCATAGACTATCCAAAAAAGGACCGAGTTTCAACGTTGTGACCATGTGGTGCATTACTACATCGGGGCTCAAGTTACGAATGTTGAGGGTCACCTTTCCAAAACGTTCCATAAACATGCATGTTGATAAGCATTATGGAGGTAAGGCAAACTATACTTCAAACTTGGTGACTAGGGTGTCAAAACAGTCAATGGATTGGGTTGGACGACGAGTGAACCAGCTCAAAGTGTCTCTTTTAAGCGAGGTTGATAAGACTTGGCATAAAAGTGCATATTTTGGGGTGTATAAGATTACTTGGGTTACATAAGCATCCATGTGTTCGCCAGGGTTAATCATGTCATTATACTTGTCCAAGGTTGGGCTCTTCCAAGTGATCGAAAGGGGGACATCCATGATGACTTCGGTAAACGGGTTCTGGTGAGAGGATGCCCTGAGTATATTGGCTGAGCCAATAGGTATTTTTCTGGAATTATGATGGCCTTTTGGTTTCTCGGTAAGGTTTGCTGGTGGGATTACGACATATCCAATTACTTGTCCTTAATAACCAGGATTGTCTTGTTGTTATCTAGTCTCTGCCTCATGTACGTGTTCTCTTCCCTAAGGTCACCGTTACCTTTTGTGTTCTTCCTTTTCCATAGTGGTTATCTTCTCCACATTCTTCTCCTTGAGGGTCTCCATTTCTCTACTCATTTCTCTCATCATGGCTGTGGGGTCCTCTTGGTGGTTATTTACTTCATCCGGTACTTGCTTGTCATTGTTTGCCATGTTTCTACTGGTTACCATTTGGATTCAGTGGAGTGTCCTTTCGATCCCATGGTGGACGTCAAAAATGTTTTTACAAAGCTTGAATATGATTATTTATCTCCTATTTGGTCCTTGATTTCTTGATCTTCGATCTTGACTCTTTGGCCTTCGATTCTTCACACGCTCGTTTCGGTAGGGGTACTTGTGAACACACTTTGACACTCAAGTTAGTGTCGGTAGAGTAGATGATATATGTGGGATCAAAGTTTCATTATCTTTTATTGAGGGGGTTGACTCCTATATATAGTGATTATCCTAGGTTTAGATGATTAAGGTTAGCCCAATACAACCCAAGTGCTTAAAGTCATTTTATTTTAATGGGAGTGTTTATTTTGTTTTACCCATTAATCTAATCATATTGTTAAACTATGATTAAGAGGTACGCAATAACCCGCACTACAAGAAGATCATTAAATATAATTATTAGAGACAAAAAAATAATTATTTGTATTGACTAAATTCGATATTATTCTATAGACTAAAACCGTTATATCAACTTAGATATCCATTTAGAAACTGTTTATCAATAATAAAACTAATTTAAATACTAATAATTTTTTTAGTATCTAAAATAATATTTAATTTAGTTAATATAACAATTAATTCTTTCTTGTCTCTAAAATTTTATTCTATTTAATGATTTTTTTAGTATTATAGACTCTATATACCAAGAAAATGTGACTGTTTGAGATATAGCCGACCAGATAGTTCACCGTTATCCGTCGTTGTTATGATAATTACTAGTAAATGCTTTCGTGATGGTAGAATGCCTATAGGGTGCCTCTAAATAGGACTTCTTGGTCCAACGCTTCACACCCAGAAAGAAAATATCTAAAGACCATCTACAGTGAGAGGGAGGGCTTGCAAGAACAAAAAAAACACACCACTTATAATGAGAATGAGAGCATGGAAGAAGCAAGACCAAACCACCCACAATGAGAGTGAGAGTTTGGAAGAACCATAAGGATTGCAGTTTTCTTTTTGTTCTATCATTAATTGGAAATTAAATACTTTATTCAATTTTTTACACATTATAAATATAACAAAAATGATATTTTAAAATTATTAAATATTACAAGAAATATATTCTATAATTATCACAAAATTTATATATGATATTTTTGGAAGCATGATAGTGCCCATTCATGTAATAGTTTCTTATTTAGTTCATTCCACCATTTGGAAACTAGCATATACAATTTCATGTTCTTCTTTTTGCACTTCCATCCTATCAAAAGCACATCACCTTCTTCCCGGTGTAACTGTAGCCACAGATTCCATAACTAGCCTCACACTGAACTGAGCCATTCAAGCACGAACCCTTCATTCATGGCTCCACCAAACTGGCTTATCAAGTCATCATTGTCACCACAATCTTTTGCTGACTGTTTCTGGACCAGTCAAAACCTTCACTCTCCTTCCCCACCACAAACACAAAATCGTCGTTTGGCCCAGAACTGAGACAATGGATAGAAGACAAGCGTATTGGGATTTTTTTGGGATATTCATGAACATTATGAGTTGTTTATACAAGATAACATGGAATAAAAATATATTTATGTTCTAGCCAATTTAAGATCGGTCGGAATCTGGATGAGCTCCTTGTGGTCTCCATTCAAAGGCTTTATAGAAACGAGAGGGATTTATCCTGCGATGGCACTCCGACGCTCAAGTGAATAAGAGTATAAATATAATGAGTATAATATGAAATAGGAGTTGAGAGTACTATCTGTGTTGTTTATTAGATGTTTAGATTATGTCTTTCTGTAGAGTATAATCAGGTATATATAGACTGAATTGCAACCTCTCCACCTTTAGTCATGATCCTGTCTTAATTGAGTCATTAAGGATGATTAAGTTTGATTGATTGAGATCCCTTGATTTGTACTCCCTCATAGTTAGATACATAGGTCGAAAAACGATTCATAAATAACCAAACATCGGACTAGGCCATGACCCAACAATTTATATACAAATAAGTATGCTACAATATGTTAGGAGTATAGTTACTGCATAGTAAAAGTTAGGATTTAAGTTCAAATGGAGTGTGTAACTAGTAGGTCGTGCAAGAGACCAATATGACACTATCAACTCTTCTAAATTTATTGTACTTGTACATTTTTTAATAATTTAATTTGAAACATATTGATTTTTAAAAAAATTAATTAAAGAGATTCTATATTAATAAGTTATTTACTATTTATATCAAACATTATCATATCATTGTAGGAAAATAACAAAATATCAATTAATTTAAAAATAAAAAATAATTAATTATTATATTAATTAAGTTAGATATTATTTTATAAATTAAAAAATTATTGATTATCTAACCTAGTTTTTATTATTAATAAAAATTTATAAAATAATATTTAACATTAATATTAAAATTTTAACTACTTATTACTTTAAATTTTAAATTAATTTCTAAATAAACTAGTGACTAATTATTTTAAACACTAATAGATTAGATTCTCATATAAATTTTTAAAGCAAAGAATGTGTTCTTTGTATTATGTTCAGTTCTCTCCTTTTATTTAATGTACTATTATAATACAATTATAAAACTGGAAAGATTAATTGAATCCTTGAAAGCTTAATATGACACATAGAAAGAAAAAAAAGCACAAAAGAAAAACAAATACTATTATCTTTTTCTAAACTATGGAAGTGTCATAGGGTGAAAAAAGAAAAGAGTATTGTTCTTATATGAAAACAATGAGGCCCAAAGAGTATTATTGGGAGGCAGGCCATACCAACAAATGGACAACAAAACCATGACACTGAAATGTGGCACCTCCTCTTTTTGTGTTCTTGTGTTTTATGAATATTTTACCTACAACAAAAGATTGAGTTGACCCAAAAACCAATAATTTCACTCTACCACACCCTAAAACGTGGAACCTTTATGATTGCAAGAATCTTAAAACGTCAATGATGGAACAAAAAGCTTGGAATGTAATTGTGAGCATGTGATATTTGAGTATAAGAACATCAATTGCATGTTACTGTTGAAAGCAAGATGAAGATACGAAGCAGCACTGAATCGTGAATCATGATCATCTACCTTAGTTTTTGGATTGCAGCGTGGAATGTTTGGTTATTTGTTACAACTATTCACATTCATCCTTATCTTTAGCATCATCAATGACATGGTTTATTATAAATAGGAAGCTTGTGCTTATGCTAATCGATGATGTTCTTGGATCAAAGAGGACCTTTTCCTTCGCTTACGTAAAATGCACGTGCGTCTCTACAACTCTACACCATTTCCAGTTAAAAGACTTTAATTTCAAGCCTTGTATTGCTTCTTTCTATCCAATTTGCTTTTAAATACATTATGCATTAAATTATACTTCTTTTATAAATAAGAAAAAAAGAACCATAAATTAAATATCGTATATTCTTTCCGTATCTTGTATCAAGTTTTAAGAAGAAGAAAAATATTCATTTGTTGTTAATGTAAATTATTTCTATCAACTATATTCTTACCTTTCCACTTATTTTTAATCAATTTACATATGTATATTTAATTTAAAGCATGATAAAAGGGATAAAATAAAATAAAACTCAACTATTTTATTTTAATATAAAAAAGTTAGTTAAAATTCTTAATTTCAAATTTGGTAATATATCTATCATATAAGAACAAACCATAAAAACGGATAAG
>Ga0123341_1003352_pt1 | contig 13696 bp, 13 predicted proteins | sample Turbeapinknodule_FD_89959 | JGI IMG/M metagenome (GOLD analysis project Ga0123341, IMG submission 89959) | Root nodule microbial communities of legume samples collected from Mexico - Turtle bean Mexico pink nodule | ecosystem: Host-associated > Plants > Roots > Nodule | place: Mexico: Nepantla... | reverse complement strand
CCAAAGGCGTCTCTGGGGCGGCAGGGGTACCTCACGAGTCAGGCTGCCCTACACTGGTGTTATCACTATGGCCTTGAAGGCACCTTTCTCTCCTCTTTATCACTACCCCGGATTATCGGGACCAGAGGCCTTCGCGCGGCGTTGCTCCCTGCATGGTCTTTCCTACCCATAGGTATCGGGGAACCACACCGTGATTGCCTTGCCTTAGTGATGTTTGATCTTGGCGACGCCCTGGTTGGGCGACGCCTTTACCTAGGCGACACCTTGCCTTGGCGACGCTTCCTCTTGGCGACGCTGGCACTTGGCGTCTCTTCACCTAGGCGACACCTTATGTTGACTTTGGGTCCAGATGTTGACTTTGACCTTGACTTTGTCAACGCCCGGATACGGGACGGTACAAACCTGTTTTAACTGATTTGAATGTTCAAAACTGTCATCAACGGTAGCTTTTCAAGGTTTATAAAATGAATCTTCTTTTTAACGTAAACAGATTGATGAAACAAAAAGATTTGATACTCTGATTGTGATTGATTTGAGAAGTTACAAACTATTTGTGAAAAGGTTTTTACCAAAGTTTTAGCAAATTGTCTTTGAGCTTTGTTGTGATTCAAAGAACTGATCATTAGGGTTCTGGTGTACTGTGTTTTCTAATCCTGTTCATGTTCTTGTAATTGTTCATATAACTCTCTGTATAACTGCTGTAAAATCCTGTAAAGTCAGTGTGATTCTGGCTTGAGGTGTTTGTTGTGAGCAAAGAGGGTGAGTAGGCTTTGTGGGATTCAAAGTCACCTCTTTGTGTGATATGTGATTGGTTCCATAGTGAATTCTCAGAGGTTTGACTGAGGACTAGATGTAGGTCTTGGATAGAGTGAACCAGTATAATCTCTGTGTGTAATTCTCTCTATCTCTTCTCTCATTAACTGTTTGTATTTTCTGCTGTCATAAACAACCGGTTGAAACGTATCTTTAACCGATTAAAATTCTGCTATCTGTTTCTGTTTGGTATTTTGATTTGCTTTCTGAATTGATTCTCTGAGTGGATTGTTAAAATTTCATTCTAAGCAAAGTATTTGAGAAAATCTTTTTGAAAACAATTACCCCCCCCCCCCTCTTGTTCTAGCCATCAAACCTAACAATTGACATCAAGAGTAAGGTTCTTGATAGTTACTCAAGTTTTGAATTCTATTTTTTGAAAATCTTTTGATGGCTTATAAAATTTTTTTTAGGGAAGGTGCCTCTTTGAACAAACCACCTTTGTTATGTGGTCAAAACTATCCTATTTGGTGCTTAAGAATGAAGTTCTTTATGCAATCCTTAGATAAGAATATTTGGAATGTTATTTCAAGTAATACCAATGTGCATATGTCTGAAATTAATGAATCCTCTAAACAACATCTTGATTGTGTGGCGCATAATATTATTGTGTCTGCTCTAGACTCTGATGTATTGCTTAAGATTTCATAATGCACTTCAGCTAAGGGAATGTGGGACACACTTGAGGAATTGCACAAGAATCCAAGGAGTGACTTGGTGGATAAAGAAGAGTCATATGTTGGCTCAATCTCTTCTAAAAACAAAGTGCAAGCCTGCTTAATGACCAAGGTAGAATCAAATTCAAGTCAAGTAAGTACAGCCTCTTCTAATAAGTGTGAAAGTTATTTTCAATTGCTTGATGCTTTCCAAGAAATTCATGAAGAAACTAAGAGATTAACTTTTTCAAATAACTGATTGAAATGTGAAAACAACAAGTTGAAAATGAAAATCACAGTTTTGGAAAAAGACTTGAATCAATCAAAAATTGATTTAGAAAATTCTGCACTGATGCATGGAAAACCCTTTTGCAAATGTGATTCAAATTTTTGCAAAAACTGTGAGTCTCTTCAAGAGAAAGTCTTATATCTTGTGAAAACAATTGATATCATTTCGAAAGGAAAATCAAAATTTGAAAATGTGTTGGCATCCCAAATATGTGTATTTGGAAAATTTGGCTTGGGTTTTAACCCTCAAAGCAAACAAACTAGGTGCACAAAACCTTTTTCAACTTTCACTAAAAAACAATCGGTTAAAAAATCGAAACAACCAGTTGTTTGTTGTTTCTATTGCATGAAAAAGGGACACTCTGTTAGGTTCTACAGAATCAGAAAGTTTTATGTCCCTAAGGGTATTCTGCAATTAGTTCCTAAGGAGCCTAATGGTTCTTGGAAATACATTAACACCTATGGACCCAAATTCACAAGGGGACCAGATCTAATGACTTGATTTTTGTTTCTTTTGTAGGGTTGTTTGGAGAGAAAACAACACTTATGGTATCTAGATAGTGGTTGTTCAAAACATATGACAGGTGATGCATCCAGGTTCATCAACTTTTCTCTCAAACCAGATGGCCATGTAACCTACGGTGACAATAACAAGGGAAAAATTCTCGGCAAAGGTACAATAGGTAATGAAAGTAGTTTGCTTATTCATGATGTGCTGTATGTTGAAGGTTTGAAACACAGCTTGCTCAGCATTAGTCAGCTATGTGATAGAGGTTATCAAGTGACCTTTAGGACCAATTCATGTGAGATTCACTTACCTAATTCAAAGGATGTTCTACTCATTGGTAAGAGATCTAACACCATTTATCTGCTTGATATATCTAGTCATTCTTCATTAGGTTGTGTTCTATCAAAGCATGAGGAATCATGGCTTTGGCACAACAATTTTGCTCATATTCATATGAATCATTTAAATAAGCTTGTATCAAATGAACTTGTCTATGGCTTACCCAAACTCAAATTTGAAAAGGAACATGTATGTGAAGCATGTCAAAGGGGAAAACAAACTAGAAAATCTTTTTCTTTGAAAAATTGTGTTTCAACTTCAAAACCCCTTGAACTCTTGCACATGGATCTTTTCGGTCCTTCTAGGACTATGAGTCTTGGAGGAAATCTATATGGTCTTGTTGTTGTAGATGACTTTTCCAGGTACACTTGAACACTCTTTCTACACACAAAGAAGGAAGCATATTCAGAATTTACGAAGCTTGCAAGGAAACTTCAGAATACATGCTACAACAACATAGGAGCCATAAGAAGTGATCATGGAGGGGAGTTTCAAAATGAAAGGTTCATTAGCTTCTGCAACAAGTTAGGGATCTCTCATAACTTCTCTACACCAAGAACACCCCAACAGAATGGTGTAGTGGAGAAAAAGAACAAGTCTCTAGAAGAGCTTGCAAGGACTATCCTAAATGACTCTGCTTTACCAAAATGCTTCTAGGCTGATGCTGTGAGCACTGCTTGCTACGTGATGAATCGTGTGCTGATTCGGCCTATTCTGAAGAAAACTCCTTATGAGTTGCTGAATGGGAGAAAGCCAAATGTGAGCCACCTAAAAGTCTTTGGTTGTAAGTGTTATATCCTCAACAATGGCAAAGACAGCTTAGGTAAGTTTGATGCTAAGTCCGATAAAGGTATCTTTCTTGGTTACTCTCTTAATAGCCATGCTTATAGAGTCTTTAATAAAAAACTTATGACTGTTGAGGAGTCTATTCATGTTATTTTTGATGAGACTAACAATTGTGAACAAGCTTCAACTAAGATCAATACATATGAGGATGATCAATATGTCACCATGCAATAACTCAAGGAGAACGTGCAATGGATGAGCGAGCTCCACCCATGCTGATTAGGGCTCGCCCCATGCCGTTCTCTCAAGCGATCATGGACATTGTGATACCGGTCACATTCATGGGCCCGAAGGTCACCTTCACAGGTGTAGAGGACCCAGAGGCTCATATCACAGCCTTCCACACCCAGATGATGCTTTCAGGAGGCTCTAATGCCATGCACTGTAAGCTATTCATGAGTACGTTGTCAAGCACAGCGTTGGACTAGTTCGTCAGTCTTTCCGACGGACACATTACATCATTCGATCAATTCTCAACATTGTTCAGAGAACAGTAGATTGTCAACCGGGCTCCCCCTCCAATCTCTTACGATCTTTTTGACGTAAAGCCATACCAGGGAGAGTCATTGAAAGATTTCTTAAACAGATTCAGGGCACAGGTGGTGAAGCGGCACACTAAGGACAAAGACATGACGGTGCATGTCTTCAAGAAAGGAGTGCTGCTAGGACCCTTTAGTGATTCACTGATAAGATGCCGCCCAAGGACATTTTGCGAGATTAGACATCGAGTTGTGGCCCACATCATCGTAGAAGGAGAAGTCAGAGAAAAACGTGGTAGTGTTGGCCCTGTCTGACCTCGGGGAACCAGCCGTCCTCTGCCTATGAGTGTACATGAGGCCACGACGGAGAACAAAGCCCCAGGAGCAGTGCGCTGCAATCATAGCCATGCGTAGCCCGATCTCAGGGAAGGAGGTGCAACAGTTGACAGGGCGGGTGGCCGCTTTGTCCAGATTCGTATCAGTAGGAGGAGATAAGGGGCATCCCTATTTCTAGTGCCTAAAGAGAAATAGTAGGTTCGTCTGGACCAAGGAGTGCAAAGAATCCTTCCTCAAGCTGAAGGAATACTTAGCCAACCCACCAGTACTGTGTAAGCCACAACTAGGCAACCCGCTTCGCTTGTTCTTCACAGTCACAAATCGGGCTATCAGTTCGGTTCTGGTTCATGAGCAGGACCAGGTGCAGAAGCCAATATAGTCTGATAAAGGTATCTTTCTTGGTTACTCTCTTAATATCCATGCTTATAGAGTCTTTAATAAAAACTTATGACTGTTGAGGAGTCTATTCATGTTATTTTTTATGCGACTAACAATTGTGAACAAGCTGCAGCTAAGATCAATACAGATGAGGAAGATCAAAACATCTTTTTTGAAGAATCTTGACAACAAAACAAAAATTCAACCGATTGAATCCTCGATTCAATCGATTGAAAATCTGCAGCAGGAGGATTTGCCAAAAGACCGGAAGGTTCCTAAGGATTTGTCTATTGACAACATCATAGGTCAAATCCACAAAGGAGTTTCCACCAGAAGGCATGTGCAAAGTTCTACAATCATACTACATTCGTTTCAAAGATTGAACCTCAATTAGTGTGTGAAGCTCTCAAGGATGAATTCTGGATAGCAGCAATGCAGGAAGAGCTTAATCAGTTTGTAAGGAATGAAGTCTGGACTTTTGTTCCAAAAACCAATCAGATGAATGTGATAGGTACAAAGTGGGTGTTCAGAAACAAAACTGATGACTCGGGCATCATTACAAGAAACAAAGCGAGACTAGTGACCAAAGGATACAATCAAGCTGAGGGAATCGATTATGATGAAACCACCTGTGGCAAGGTTGGAAGCGGTAAAATTGTTATTAGCTTTTGCTTGTATGAGTGGTTTTAAATTGTTTCAGATGGATGTGAAAAGTGCATTTCTCAACTGAATCATGAACGAGGAGATATATGTCTCACAACCACCTGGCTTCCAAGATCATAAACATTCAGAGTATGTATACAAGGTTAAGAAAGCATTGTATGGCCTCAAACAAGCTCCGCGTCAATGGTATGAAAGGCTAAGTTTTTATTTTATCTCATGAGTATGAAAGAGGTAAGGTAGATAAGAATTTGTTCATTAAGAAAGCTGGAACTGATATTATCTTAGTACAAATATACGTAGATGATATTGTGTTTGGCTCATCTAATGTAAAACTCTGTGAGGACTTTGTCAAAGCTATGCAGGAGGAGTTCGAAATGTCAATGATGGGAGAACTCTCATTCTTTCTCGGTCTACAAGATAAACAATCCAAAGAAGGGATCTTCATATGCCAATCAAAGTATTGCAAAGACATCCTTAAGAAGTTCGAGATGGAAGCATGTAAAGCAGCAACAACTCCAATGTCAACAAACTGCTATTTGGAAGCTGATGAAGCTGGACCAGAGGTTAATCAAACCATGTACAGGGGTTTAATAGGTTATCTTCTTTATCTAACTGCAAGTCGACCAGACATTATGTTTGTTGTGTGTCTTTGTGCTAGATTCTAGTCTTGCCCCAAGGAATCACATCTCAAAGCTACAAAAAGGATCTTGAAATATCTAAAAGGCACAATATCCATGGGCTTATGGTATCCCTCTCTCTCTCTCCTATACATTTGGTAGGTTTTTTTGATTTGGACTTTGCAGGTTGCAAATTAGATAGGAGGAGTACAAGTGGAACATGCCACTTGCTTGGATCAAGCCTCATTTCATGGCATAGTAAGAAGCAAGCGTGTGTAGCTTTATCCACTGTTGAAGCTGAATACATAGCCGTTGGTAGCTGCTATGCACAGATTCTATGGATCAAACAACAGCTTGAAGATTTTGGATTAAAGATTAGCAAAGTTCCTCTTCTATGTGACAACACAAGTTTCATTAACTTGACAAAGAATCATATCCAACACTCAAGGACAAAGCACATTGAAATAAGACACCACTTCATTCGTGATCATATAACCAATGGAGATTGTGAAATCAAGTTCGTTTCCACAAAAAGATAACTTGTTGATATCTTCACCAAAGCTTTATCCAAGGATAGGTTCTATTCTCTATGAAATGAATTGGGAATTCTTGATATGCATGCTTTATCTTAGTTATGTCTTCTTTTGGTTTGTCTATTTGATGAGACAAATAGGAGGAGAAGGGTTGTTGGGAACTGTATATGTTATACTGCTTTTAGTTTTGGAGTTTTAAAACTGCTATTTTCTGTTTTACAGTTTTTCAACCGGTTATCTCTATATTATAACCGATTGTTCTTGTGTAGGTTCTGCTAATTTTTTGAGATCTGATATATAGTGCATTTTGTTTGGACTAGTCTATTATGTGTTTGTTCAGTGTTTGCAGGATTTAATAGATTCTAAACAAAGAACATTTATAAAAGCATCCCAAGGATTTATCTCCATCAAATAGGGGGAGATTGTTAAAGATGAGAAGTTTTGATGTGTCAAATCCTCATGAAGTCTGAAGCTCTGTGATGTTTTAGGTTTAGGTTTTGGCATGTGGTTTAGAATCTTTGTAAGATCAATATTGTTTCTCAGACAAAGCTTATTTCAATCTGTTTTAAAGATTAAAGTGTTTTTCCATGCAAAGGGAAAAACAACCGATTAAAGTTTCGAGATAATCGGTTGTTTGTCACTTAGCTAGCAAAAGGGTTTTGAAACTATTTTTTTGAATCAGTTGTATAACTGACAAAACCATTCAACCGGTTAAATCGTGGTTTTAACCGATTAAATGTATGTGTTCATAACAGTTTTTTTAAAAACCTGTTTTAACTTATTTGAATGTTCAAAACTGTCATCAACAATAGCTTTTCTAGGTTTATAAAATGAGTCTTCTTTTGAACGTAAAGAGATTGATGAAACATAAATATTTGATACTTTGATTTTGATTGATTTGAGAAGTTACAAACTTTTTGTGAAAAGATTTTTACCAAAGTTTTAGCAAGATTGCCTTTGAGCTTTGTTGTGATTCAAAGAACTGATCATTAGGGTTCTGGTGTACTGTGTTTCCAGGTGTTTTCTAATCATGTTCATGTTCTTGTAATTGTTCATATAACTCTCTGTATAACTGCTGTAAAATCCTGTAAAGTCAGTGTGATTCTGGCTTGAGGTTTTTGTTGTGAGCAAAGAGATTGAGTAGGCTTTGTGGGATTCAAAATTCACCTCTTTGTGTGTGGTGTATGTGTAATCTGTGATTGGTTGCATAATGAATTCTCAGTGGTTTGACTGAGGACTGGATGTAGCTCTTGGATAGACTGAACCAGTATAATCTCTGTGTGTAATTCTCTCTATCTCTTCTCTCATTAACTGTTTGTATTTTCCGTTGTCATAAACAACCAGTTGAAACATATCTTTAACCGATTAAAATTCTGCTATCTGTTTTTGTTTGGTATTTTGATTTGCTTTTTGAATTGCTTCTCTGAGTTGATTGTTAAAATTTCATTCTAAGCAAAGTATTTGAGAAAATCTTTTGAAAACAATTCAGCCCCCTCTTGTTCTAGCCATCAAACCTAACAAACATGAGGTAGCCAAGAAAAATCCAGTATATTCATCCACTTTGTATTTCTTAAGAGTTTGATCAAGCTTTGTCTCCCATTCTAAATAATCTTCAACATTTTTGTTTCCATCAGAGTAGGAAATTTATACTGCAGGCTCTATAGAATAATATAAACTTTTAGGCTTAAAACACATCCCTTCCTTTCTTTGATAATGGGAGTTATAAATCTTTATTCTATGAATAGGTCTTTCTTCAAACCTTTTATCCTTATTTTGGTTGAAAACCATTTTGTCAAACATTTCTTTTATCTCATCCCATTTTCTATCTTTATCTTCCCTCAAAATTCTATTATCCTCTCTCCACACATAGGCATCTTCTTGTTCCCCATTACTTTCTTGTACACTTGATGCATGTAAATGATCACTCATTTTGAAACTAAAAAGAAATGATTTTCACAAATTTTTTATTTCAAATGAGAGATAAAAGTATTTTCACAAATAGGTTTTAGAGTTTGTGAAGTTTCAATCAAGGTGAACAAGTCAAACTGTCTCCAAGTTCACTACCGGGAAAGAGAGGTGGGTCACCAGGACTACTTAAGTACCAAATCTTCCTTTAGCCAGAGCTTACCTCGAATAGTCTTAACAAAGTCTTTCCTCAAAAGAAACTTCAAAACGAATTTTTCCTAAATGTGATATATGCAAGGCGTCCTAGTGATCCAAGGAAGATCAACTACAAACGAAGAGCAGTCACCTAGGTATCACAGAGACTTAGAAAAATAAAGGAAAAAAATAAATTAAACAAGAAAGAATTAAAAGGAAAAGAAAATAAAGAATGAAAGGTGAAAAAGTAACTAGACGTGTCCTATGTCAAAGTGCAAGTGACACTTGGAGCCCCTTGACACACTTTCACATACTAATGAACGAATTTAACTATTACAATGTTTTTAATGGGATTGCTTTGAAATCATTTTCCTCACCAACTAATGTAAGCAAAAATAAGCAAGGAAAATAAACTCGAACACAAAGGTTCCGTGATACAAAGCTAAAAATAAAACAATTTTTTTTTTATGAATTTTGTTCTCGCCGGTTGACCTGCTCGCCAGTTGACTCGAACGGCTCTCTCTGGCCCGCCTGTCTCCGCCTGAGAATCGAACTTTCTTGGTTGAAGAATCTCTAACCTACAAAGACAAAGGGCGCCTTGGCGGCCGTTTGCACTTTGACGCTCAAGTCAGTACTTGGGCAAAGAAACAATAAGTGTATAAAGTAGTTTCAGTCTTAGAAACAGTGAACCTTGCTAGGGTTCTTAGCACCCTTTATATAGTTTGTAACTAGGGTTTACTTCTGTTTTGTTACCCATGTCCAGGATTCCTTGGAGAATGTCCCTGCACCGCTATTACACAATCTTAGCGTAATGTGGCACATAGGACTTTCCTTTACTGGAGTGCAACGACTAACAGAATGGTCGTCAAGGTACCAACACATGCACCAATGCTCTGGGGCCATCTGTTCTATGGGTGCCCTAAGCATTCATGTGCCATGCATGTAGTCTTCCCTTGGAAACCCTAACCCTAACAGGCCTTAACACCTCAAAGGGTTGATTACTTGTGTTGTGCCCGAATGCGCTATACACACCACGTGCATGGATCCCTCGTGACTTAGGCTCTTTCTTAGTATCTGGGAGTTACCTTCATGTTAACTCATATTGCTTGTGGGACCCAGCTTACGTGGCCCATCTTTACAATCAGGCACCGATGTCCGATGTCTGAGGTCTTTCTCTAGCGTCGATGACCGAGGACTAGTCAGTACAAATTTGTTTTCTTTAAGTTGTCAAATCTTCCTTCTATCTATATGAACTTGATTCATGTCTCCAATTAATGCCCTCCAAATAATCATTGTTTTTAGCCGTTAGCTATGAATCATCAAGTAGAAATTAGCTTCACAACTTCTAAACCAAACTTCCACTCAATATGAATTTACCTTATGAAGCCAACAAGTAAAAAGTTAAGAAAAGCTCAATTAAAATTGCTAAACTCAAATGGGTTTATTTGAAAACTGCAAGGAGTATTTTAAGACAAAAATCAACAATTAAAGCTAACAAAACCAGTGAGCACTCAAATAGGAAACCTAAGAATAGTACTAGAATAAATTTCAAAAGAAAAATTCTAGAATGAAACAGACACTAAAACTTCCAAAATTTGTGAAACTTCATCCAGAGAAATTTTGTGTATGAAATTTTTATATAAGAATCTCAACACAATATTTGATCAAACAAAACAATTTTAGGTCAAACGGATGTGTATTCTGAGATAAATAAATCAAACACTCCAGTACCAGTATTCAGAGATTGAAACTATTTTTCAGCACTGGCAGATACGACTCAAAAATTTACTGTGGAAATATTATAATGAATTTGAATCTCAAAATTTTATCCCAACTCCACAACACATCAAGCAAGGTGTGGTAAAAATTTCTGGTCAAAATGCCCAAGGAATAAGGTGCAGTATATTTTATACTGAGAGCAACACCACATTAAAACTGTTTTTTCTAGGTTGAAAATGTTCTGACTTTTACTGTTTTTAACTGTTTTTCTATTTTGTATTTCAACGTTCTATTTTAACTGGATACCAACAACATCTCAATAGGGTTCACAATTTCACAAAAACTGGAAAATAAGAAACCTAAGTGATGACTCTCTACAGCAAGTGTACCGCGGTGTTAGAAGTAACAATTGTCCCTAAGGACGAATGTCGATCCCACAAGGAACAATGAATTATTGAGTATAATAATCGCTATATATAACACAAAACAATAAAAAGAGTTTTGAATTGGTTATGTTGGCACTGATCAATAAGAAATCCAAACAAAGAATTAGTTGCTTCAATTGGAAAAATAGGGATTAGGTTTCATCTCTCTCACTCTCATGTATTTTGATTAGCATGTTAATATTAAGTTCTTTGATTGAAATTGATGCTCGTAGAAAATTAATTTATATTGATCCCTTGCATATAAAATCCTTAATAATGTTTCCTAAATATCAATCCCTCGCATATTTATAAAAACAACTTAGAATCACACTCAGACGTTAATGGCAATTAACATTTCAAGTCTATCCCTAGCACTCAAATATGTTAAGTATTGTTGTTTAGGTCCGAACCTTAAAAATATCTCCCGGTCAGATTTTAGATTCTCGATTTGTAACAGAAAGTTAAAAGTAAAACAATAATACCAATAATCAATCAAGAACTAAATATTAAAATATAAGATATCACCTCAATACATAAGAGTTTGAGCAGATTACTCCTAATCCCAAAGGGTAGAATTAGCCACGCATACTTCTAGCACCTTCCATTCTCCCAATTGGGTTACAATTCACTCTATGGTGTTTTCCTCTCAATCTGACACACTAGGGTTGAGCCTTTAGCCCTTTATTTAACCTAATTTTCTAGGATTAGGTCGCTTCATATGTCGCCCTTATGGGCTAACTGATAAAACATAAAAAAAGGCCTATTTTGTCTGACGCATTCTCGCTCAAGCGAGAATATCTCACTTAAGCGAGATACTCTTGTTGCGAAATAGTCTTTTTCGGTATTGTTTTCCATTCTTGGACCTTTCAACTTTCTCTTTTTAGCTCAAATTATTATTGTTTGTGAATTGGGGGGGGGGGGGGGTTTTTTTTAAAAGATTTTCCAAAAATTTTTTAAAAAATAAACTTTTACCAAAAAACAACAGAAAAGAATTTGGGAAAAAAAAAAAAAAAATATAAAAAATTTTTTTTCAAAATTTTAACCGATTGAAATTGCATTTTAATGGGTTGTTTATACCAGCAACAAAAACAGAATTAACACAAACAGTTATAAGGAGTTAGAGATAGAGAGATTCAAACAATAATTTTATATTGGTTCACTAAACCTTGAACTACATCCAGTTCTCATAACAAGCTCTGAGTCCCACTAGTAATCAAATCCAGATTACACAAACACACCACAAAGAGGTGACCTTGAAAACCACAAGACCCACTCACCCTCTTTGTAACACAACACACCTCAAGTCAGAAGACCCTCTGACTTTGCAGGATTTCACACACTTTACATTTGTAATGAAAGAACAATTACAAGAACTTTGAAAGAGATAGAAAACACTTGAGATTATACTAAACAAGAAGCCATATGATATGATCTTGTACCAGTGCAAAGTTTTAACAACAATCTTGCAAATCTTTTGAAACTTCTTTAAAAAACAAATCTCAATCTCTATTTCAAACTTTGTAAAACTTGTTATTTTGTTTTGAAAGAAAGGCTATATTTATAGAACTTGAAATCTAGCCGTTCAAGGCAATACTAATGGGCTAAAACAGTTTTGATCACATTCAAAACAATTAAAACAGATTTTCAAAAAACTGTTATGAAAACACACAATTAACCGGTTGAAACCACGATTTAACTAGTTGAATGGGTTAGGCAGTTACATAACCAAGTCAAAAACAATTTCAAATATTTTAAGCCATCTAAGTGACAAACAACCAATTATATAGATAATTCAACCGGTTGTTTTCCCTTTACTTAGAATAACACTTTGTTTCTTTAAAACAGATTGGTTAAGCCTTGTGCAAGGATTTAAGAATTGATCTTAACATAGATTCTAAACATTCTAATCTAAACCCAAACAAAAAGCAGCACAACTTCTAGCTATATCTTGGATTTGAAACATCAAAGTTCCCATGCTCAAGAATTTTCCTTTACTCCAAATCTTCAATCTTTCATAAAAACCTGCAATTAACATTTAATTTGGGAATAAAATGCTCTTATTCAAATAAAGATCATAAAAATGTAAAAAAATATAAATTCATAAATTATGGATTATTTTATACGTAAATTAGTAATAGGTCCTCATAAGTGTCTATATTTTAATATGAAATATTACTGAAATTAGACATTTATCACCAAGGGATTGAAAAACATAATTGAAATTCAAGACATAATATAAACCTAACTCTAATGAACTTGTTAATGATCTAATAACAAGATAAGAGACTAAAAAACATAAACAAAAGAGCACAAAAAGACTCAAACCACATGGATATTCATTGTAAAATCAAGAAACAAAAAATCAAACAAAGGACTACTTGATTTTATGACATATATGGAAACAACATGAATTTAGACAAATAGAAATAGATCATAAAATAAAAAATGAAACTCAAATAAACTTTTTTTACCATAAGAAAATGAAAGAAGACTCAACAAACAAAACCACACAAGATAAACTAAAAAAGAACTTCTAAACACCAATATAGATGGTTCAAGAAAGAACAAGCTATTTGAATTGATTAAACCAAACAAACAACAAACAAAATTGTAGAACTATAAGAAAAACATAATCAAGACATGAAAAAAAATATGTAAACAATATCGAAAATGAAAAACAAATATTTTTGAGAACTTATCTCTTGAAGAACCGTGAACCTAATGCTCTAGATACCAAATTATGCAATTCTAGCTTGCATTGCTATGAGTCGTTTGTTTTGTATTTTGGAGTGCGAAATTTGGTAGGATTGGGTGGCTAAAATGGGTGAAAGAAACTGTGAAGTATTGGTGTATGAAGAATGTGTTGAACCTTTTGATGTTCAATGTTTTGAAGAATCCAAATCCTTTGAAGGATGTTGAAGCCTCTGCTTTGCTTGTTGTTGCTGTGCTGGTTAAAGCTTTGTTCTGGGGTAGTTTATATGTTGTAATCCACCCTT
>Ga0123341_1003349_pt1 | contig 13698 bp, 6 predicted proteins | sample Turbeapinknodule_FD_89959 | JGI IMG/M metagenome (GOLD analysis project Ga0123341, IMG submission 89959) | Root nodule microbial communities of legume samples collected from Mexico - Turtle bean Mexico pink nodule | ecosystem: Host-associated > Plants > Roots > Nodule | place: Mexico: Nepantla... | reverse complement strand
TTGTTTATGTTTGTCGGTTGTTTTTTTATATTCATCTCTGAAATATTCTTATTAATTTTAATTTATTATTTATTGATAAAAAAAAATTCTCAGATACTATTCTCAATTTTTGAGAATTCTCTATGGTTGGCTTTGTATAATATTGAAATATCTTAATTTAATTTTTTCATTTTTCTGATAAAAAAAAAGTTGAAAACTAGAAAATCTTCGATTATATAAATCCAACACACAATTTTATACTTATGATATGTCTCTTATCTACAAAATACTGAAGAAAATAAGAGTATTTGGTGAACATAACCATGCTTTGAATGGAGCATATTTATTGATATTGCAGCAAAATTACTTTGATACTTGAATACAAGTTGTAACAATAGTAATAATACTTACAGAAATTTGTTGAGGAAAATTAGGAAGATAATTTTTTTATAGGACAAAGAACAATTTTGGGACCAGAGACTTGATTTATAATTCGAGTATTAGGTCCTAATGCTGCTACCCATATTTGGAAAATACATATGCTTATTGCTGGTAGCATATGTATGTTTATAGTTTTAATTTTTTATTTATACAATTTTTTAACTTTTTTATAGGGTTGTGTACCTGTGTGGATGTCAGGGTCAGAGTAATGTTGATCCACGTCGATACACAATTGCCTTCGTGCCAACAGCTACCTAATTCTCCAAGTCCTTCTTCTTTCCTACGCTCGTTCGTCCGGTCGGCAGGGGTACTTGCGATTGTACTCCGACGCTCAAGTCAGTGCTAGTGTTTAGTTTAGTCTCTCTGATATTATAAAAATGTACCTTTCCCCCTTTTAGAAGTTCCTTTTATAGGTTGACTTGGGCTTTGGTTCCTGTGGGCCAAGTAACCGGTTACTAAAAACATGCGTAGTGGTCCTTAGGTTGATTGTAGTGGCTTCCTGATATTAAGGAAGTGCTTCTCGAAGTGTCTCTACCTTATTCAACGCTAGTTGTAACCGTTTCCTTGCCACATATGTACTATATTAGATTATTTTAATGTATAGATTCGATCGTCCGGGGCCGACCAGTACATCTGCTCCCCAGGCTCGAGGACATGATTGGTCGAAGAGTCGTATAAAATGGACGAGACTTTCAAGACAGTGCTTGATAGCTGCCACATTAAATGTGTAGCAGAGCCGTGACGTTTGGTAGAGCCATCTTATTAGTATATACTGCTTCATCTGATGACTCAACGGGGGGATTTCGTGCCGTTTCGAATGCCGAATGGGTTTAGCCGTTGGATCATCTTTGATCCAATGGTGCTGGATGATTGATGGGGAAATTTTTCTCTCACTTCTTTGCCAATAAATAGCACTTCATTTGCACGTAGAAGGGTTTACAAGCTTCTTCTACTCTCTGAATTTCGCACTATGTGCTCCGAGTGCCGAGTTCACTACAAGTTAGTCTCGTCGTCGAGTTTGCTTTAGTCAAGGTTAGTAATGCCATCCTCTGTAGAGTCTTCCTGTAGTGTGGATTCATCCTTGACTCGTACGGCCTTTGGTAGTGCGAGTCAGTCATTGGAGGACCCAAACTATGATTGGGTTGATCCGTCTGTCCTTAAAATTCCTACTAAAATTAGGTCTGCTGATGATTTGGATGAGTTCTTTTCTGTAAATAAGAACATTCTAGAGTCTGACTGTCCGACCGAGGCATTGGCCGTGGACGTTTACGACGTAACCGACCGTGTATGTTACGATCGGGAGAATGCGCCGCACGACTTTTTCTTTGTGTATAGCACATTCTTTTCTCACTTGAACATAATTTTTCCCTTCGACGATTTTACCATGAGAGTCCTTCGGATTCTTAATGTCGCACCTACCCAGTTGCATCCAAATTCGTGGGCAATTTTGCATGTCTTCCGAATCTTGTGCCAGATATTTGGCCTTAACCCCACCCCCGAGTCGTTCCTGTATTATTATAATACCCACCCGAGTACTCTTGTGGGTTGGTTGTCAATGTCCAGTCTGCCCGGGAATGTACGTTTTGCTATTTTTACCACTTCCTATAAAAATTTTAAGGAATATTATTTTAAATTTTTCGTTGAGCCGGACAGTCGAGACCTTTTTTATAATGCCGATGGAACCACCAAATTCCCTTTCCATTGGACCGAGAAACCTACCCCCCTTGCAACCGATTTTGGAAATCTTTATCCTCTTTCAACAAAGAAATACTGCTGATTGTAAACCAGCTGCTATGTAGACTTCCTACTCGAGAACTGATAGCTTTGTATGGGTCGTCCAAGAAATGGACAGATCTAAATGGTACGAGTTTCTTTGCTTTCGATCATTCTGCTATTAGTTTTTAATGTAGTTTAATTTTACATGTGTTTTGCAGATATCATTTTGAAGATGGATCCGAGTTTGAGCAAGTTCATGAAGAGCCTGAAGAGCCAGGTTGAGAAGCGCAAAATCTCTATAGTTGTTGGGGTTGCGCCTCAACCGACCGCTATAGAAACTGTGCTGCCCGAGACCACTGTCGTTGCTCCGGTCGTGAGCAAGAAGAGAGGACGTCCGTCAAAGGCGCAACGACCGGAGGTGGGTACCTCATCCGATAGGCAAATAAGTATGTTGGGTTTAGGGATGAGGGTTGCTCCCACTATGCAATTTGATCTTCGACCGGAGGATGAAGGTATCTTGGCAGTTGTTCCCACTCTAGATTTGATTGAAAAGATGGTGGAACTCCAATGTCGGGCGACAGTGGTAAGCCGGGCTATTGGTGATGAACTCAAGAGGGCTAAGTCGGTCGTGATTCCCAAACTGAAAACCCAGCTTTACGACTCGACCCTCTCCTTGAAAAATGCCTTGGAGGCTGCTGACAAATGCCAAGAGGAGAGGCAGAGGGAGAATCGGCTGGCTTGTGAAGAACAAGAGGCCCTAAAGGCCACGCTTGCTAAGGTGATGGCCGAACGGGATAACCTTATGAAAGAAAAAGTCGGGCTAACAACTGAGAAAGAATCCTTCAGTGCTGAAATTGAAAAATATCAGGAATTCATGTTACGTGTAAGTGAAGAAAGTTTCAATCAAGGCGTTCATCAGGTGGCGTTCTTTCATGGTGTGTCGGCCGATGACTCCCGTTATGACTTGGGTAAAGACATAGTGAATGGTGAACTGGTGCCGTTTGGGGGTGAAGATGCCGAAGATGTTGATCAAGTTATGGATGACCCAATAGTGGAGACCCCTCAACCAAACGAAACCATTGAAATATTGTGATGTGATGGACTTATGCGATGGATTTACCTGGACCCGGGGTGTGGACATATAACTTTTTAACTTTATTTTCATTGCTTCTGAACAATTGCTTTTACATTCTCGCTTTTATAATTAAGACCGAATGTTTGCTTAATTAGTAATTAATTTATGGGAAAAATTAGCGGCTAACGTTGAAGTCATACTTCTGACCGAATGATCGGTTAATTAATAATTAACGTTATTAGTTTCTGACCAAAATTGGTGAATAACGCTTAAGTTATACTTCTGACCGAATGATCGGTTAATTAATAATTAATCGTTATTAATTTTTGACCAATATTGGTGAATAACGCTTAAGTTATACTTCTAACCGAACAATCGATTAATTAATAATTAATCGTTATTAATTTCTAACAAATATTGGTGAATAACGCTTAAGTTATACTTTTGACCGAACGATCGGTTAATTAATAATTAACGTTATTAATTTCTAACCAATATTGGTGAATAACGCTTAAGTTATACTTCTCACCGAACGATCAGTTAATTAATAATTAATCGTTATTAATTTATGTGATCAATATTGGTGAATAATGCTTAAGTTATACTTCTGACCGAACGATCGGTTAATTAATAATTAACATTATTAATTTCTGACCAAAATCGGTGAATAATGCTTACGTTATACTTCTGACCGAAGGATTGGTTAATTAATAATTATCGTTATTAATTTCTGACCAAAATTGGTGAATAACGCTTACGTTATACTTCTGGCCGAACGATCAATTAATTAATAATATTAATTTCTGACCAAAATTGGTGAATAATTTCTGAAGATGAATTTTTTAAAGTGCCTCGTTAAAACCTTCTCGGTCGAAAACCCTCCTTAGGGATAAAACGACCGAGCGAGGAAAGAGTGCACTTACTTTATTTATCAGCTGTAATAGAATTTGAGATGCGTGACATTCCACGTTCTCGATACAGATTTTCCTGACAAATATTCTAAGTAATACGCTCCTCCGGTTTCTGTGTCGGCAATGTAGAATGGTCCTTCCCAGTTACTTGAAAACTTTTCGCTGTCCTTCCGAGCGTCACTGCGCATGCGCCAGACTAAGTCTCCTTTTTGAAAGCTTCGTCGCTTCACCTTCGAGTTATACCTTCTTGCTGCCCGTATCTTACATGCTTCTTCTCGTATCCTGCATTTGTCTCTTAGCTCATGGATAAGGTCGAGGCCGACCAATAGACTCTCTTAATTTAGGTCCAAATCTAATGTATGCCGACGTAGTGAGAGTTCGCCTATCTCGACCGGAATCATGGCTTCGGTGTCGTATGTCAGACTATAGGGCGTTTCTTGAGTCGTTGACTGTGGGGTACACCGATAGGCCCACAAGACCTCCAGAAGTTCTTCAGTCCAATTTCCTTTGGCCGGACCGAGTCTTTTCTTAAGTTCGTTGAGGATTACTTTATTGGCAGCCTCAACTTGACCGTTGGTTTGCGGATGTTCGACCGAGCTTGTAATATGCTTGATGCTGAGCTTTTCATAGAATTTCGCTAACCCTCGGTCGGTGAATTGTCGACCGTTATCTGTGATAATAACTTGAGGTAGACCGAACCAGCAAACAATATTCTTCCATACGAAATTCTGGACATTTCAAGCGGTGATTGTCGTCAAAGGTTCGGACTCGATCCACTTGGTGAAGTAATCGATGTCGACCAACAAAAATTTGCATTGCCCCTTTCCAAGTGCGAAGGGTCCAATGATATCCATCCCCCACTTCACGAATGGCCAGGGGGACAAAATATAATGAAAATTTTCTGGTTTTTTATGTGACAGGGTGCCAAACTCTTGGCATTTCAAGCATTTCTGGACATACTCGGTGCAATCTCCTTGCATGGTCGCCCAGTAGTATCCGACTCGCAGTACTTTGGCAGCCATAGTTCGAGCTCCAGAATGAGTCCCACATACCCCTTCGTGTAGCTCAGTCATCACGTAAGTGACTTGTTCAGGGTCAAGAAACTTTAGGAGTGGACGAGAGAATCCTCTCCTATAGAGATCTTGGCCAATGAGTATGTACCGGGCGACCTGCTGATTCATCGTTTTTTCCAAGTGCGGGTCACATACTCCTTCTGTCAAGTATTGCTTGATGGGGGTCATCTAGTTTGGTTGAGTATCGGTCGCCATGCATTCTCCAGCGCCAACACTTGGTTTGATCAGAGTCACGTGTATGACTGACCGATGAATTGCCTTTTGTTTGACGGTGGCTAGCCTTGAGAGGGCGTCCGCTCGAGTATTATTCTCCCTCCGGACGTGTTGGAATGAGATTTCCTTAAATCTGCTTAAGAGATTTTTTACAAAATGGAAATACTGTTGAAGCAAAGTTTCTCTTACCTCGTACTCTTCTGTAAGTTGTCCACTGACTAGGCGGGAGTCACTTTTACAAATTAGAGTAGTTATTTCTAATTCGATTGTCAGGTGAAGACCGACAATTATAGCTTCATACTCTGCTTGGTTATTTGAAGTTTTAAATTCGAAATTCATGGCCTGCTCAATAACAATCTCACCTGGTCCTTCCAGCACAACTCCTTCTCCGCACGAACGATTGTTCGAAGAACCGTCTACATACAACGTCCATTTGGACTCTCCTTCTTTGGTCGGATAAGGAGTGAGTTCTGCTGCGAAATCAGCAAGGGCCTGAGATTTAATGGCTCCCCTGGGTTGGTATTCGATATGGAATTCTGATAGTTCAATCGCCCAACCTATCATTTGTCCGGCTAAATCGGGTTTAGTGAGGATCTTCATGATGGGATAGTTAGTTTTAACTATGACCCGATGATTTTGAAAATACATCCGCATCCGTCGTGCGGTGATGACCAAAGCTAATGCGACTTTCTCGACCATTTGGTATCGAACTTCTGCGCCTTGCAATACTCGGCTAACGAAATATACCGGTCGTTCTTCTGCTTCTATTTCTTGCACAAGGACAGAATTTACCGGTTTGTTGGAGACAACAAGATAAACTATGATGGGTTCGCATGTGTTCGGTTTCTGGATGACCGGAGGAGATGCTAAAAATTCCTTAAGCTGAAGAAAATTATGTTCACATTTGTTTGTCCATTCAAACTTGGTTGTCTTCTTTAATAGCTTAACGATGGGTCTCGTTCGTTCGACAAGCTTAGGTACGAATCGAGATAATGAAGTAAGCCGATCGATCAGTCATTGAATTTCCTTGAGTTCGCTGGGACTTCTCATTTTTGTAATAGCCTTACACTTCTCAGGATTTGCTTCTATGCCCTGATTGGTGACCATGAAACCTAAGAATTCTCCACCTTCTACGCCGAACGCACACTTTTCGGGGTTTAAGCGCATGCGATATTTACGCAAGGCTTGAAAAACTTCTTTCAAATCTGAAATATGTTGTTTGCACAAGTCAGACTTAACAACAATATCATCAACATACACTTCTACATTTCGTCCGATCACGTCATGGAAAATGTAGTCCATTAGACGCTGATAAGTGGCTCCAGGGTTCTTGAGGCCGAACAGCATGACCTCATAAAAGAAATTATCAGAGTCTGTTCTAAATGTTGTTTTCTCTCTGTCGTGATGGTGCATCTGGATCTGATTGTATCCAGAGTACGCGTCGAGGAAACTTAGGATTTGATGTCCGGTCGCGCCGTCGACTAGTCGGTCGATGGTGGGTAGAGGGTATGAATCTTTCGGGCATGGTTTGTTAAGGTCCGTATAGTCCACACACATTCTCCATTTACCATTTGACTTGAACATTACCACGTTGGCCAACCATGTTGTGTAGCAGGCTTTCTGAATGAACCCAACTTGTACCAGTTTATCGATTTCTTCCTGGGTGGCTTTGCGCCGCTCTTCACCCAATTTTCTTTTCTTCTGGGCAATCGGCCGGGCTTCTTTATAGACGGACAAGAGGTGAGTGATAACATCGAATTTTACTCCAGGCATATTTGCAGCAGTCCAAGCGAAAAGGTCAGCACTTTTTGTAAGTGTCTTACCGATTGCTTCTCGGTCGTCCTTCTTGAGGGACGTTCCCTTGTGTGTTTTGCGGTCTTTGTCACGAAGAAATATGGGTTGAAGGTCTTTTCCAACCTCCATGCAAGGATCGTCCAACCGGGGATCTAGGTCAACGAGAGCAACCAAGTGCCTTCTAGAACCTCTTCCTCTAGAGCGCCTTTCTGGTGATCGACCTCTTTGGCTTGGAGATCGGTCGTTCGTTGTGGTATAGAGCTGTCTAGTTGTCTCGACTTTCAAGCTGGCTACATAACATTCTCGTGTTGTTTTCTGATCTACATGTACTGTTGCGATATCTCCATTGACGAAAGGGAATTTCATGGCCAGATGAGGGGTCAAAACAATAGCTTTCAACCTGTTGATGGATGGACGACCGAGCAAGATATTGTAGGATGTATTGGCGTTGACTAGCAGGTATCGTATGTTGATAGTTTTACTGAGATAGTCGTCACCGAAAGTAGTGAATAAGTCAATATACCCCCTTGTATCTACCCTTTCTCCCAAAAATTCAACTATTTGCTCGTTATAAGGTTGTATTTCTGCCTCTGAAATCTGCATTTTCTTAAATGTTTCCCAATAAAGGATGTCAACGGAACTAACTTGGTCCACAAGAACTTTGGCAATTGCGAACTTGTCAATTTCCACGGTTATGACGATGGGATCGTCCTGAGCAGGGTCAATCGCGGTAAAGTCGTTGTCCGTGAACGTGATTGGTGGTATGTGCGGTCGACGATGTGTGGAAGCCGAATGGACGGACTGAATTGCTCTCAAGTGTTTCTTCCTTGCTGAATTAGAGCATCCTCTGCCTGCGAATCCGCCTGCTATATAATTAACCTCTTGAGGAGGTACGCCGAGCGACACTGGTCCGACAATCGTGTTGATAACTTCACGAACTTTTTGTTTGGTTTGGCTTCTACGTTTAGGACTTTCACTTCGAGGTTTTGTCCGTCTGACTGGACTTTCGCTTTGTTATCTTCTATTCGTGGGACGATGGTCGTCGTGGTTTCGATCGTCTCTTCATCCAGAATGTTCCCTATCTCAAGAATAATCAATGTCGCACTGGGCAATCGAGGTGTAGACACGGCTGTCTTTACAAACTTGCGAAGATGGTCGGCTTGAACAAGCTCTTCTATTTTATCCTTCAACGCTTGACAACCTTCAGTCGTATGACCGTAGTTGCGGTGATATTGGCAGCATTTAGCTGTATCGGCATTGGGAGGTGTCTGTGTTTGCTTTAATGTTGGGATCAGTTCAGTTTATAAGGCGTCATCCAAAATCTTCCCTCTAGGTACGATCAACGGCGTATAATTGTGGAAGCGCGGGCCTCTATTAGAGTGATACCGGTCTCGGTTGGTCGGAACCATTGGAGGGCGAGTTCCCTTGTTCATTTATGTATTTTCCACATGTGTCTTCCTGTGATAGTCAACATGTTCTTCAATTTGCATGAATTTTGTTGCCCTAGTTCTTAATTCGTCCATACTGTACGGTGGTCGTTTGATGAGACTTCTGTGAACCGTCCAGGCAGTATGGCCGAAACCAAGTAGTGCATTGCTATATTCGGATTCAGATTCCATATTCCCATACAGACTTTGATGAACCTGTCCATAAAAGTTCTCAAGGACTCTCCTCTCTCTTGCTTGACGTTAAGGAGAGACATGGACGACGTCTGATGGGGTTTACTCGTGACATATTGAGTAGTGAATTTTAGTTCCAAAACGTTAAAGCTGGTGATGGAGTTAGGTGGAAGGTCAGTAAACCATCCGAGAGGTCCTTCTTTGAGTAATGTGGGAAAGACCTTGCACCACACCGTTTGGTCGACCGTGTACAGAGTCATCTGCGTTCAAAAAATATTTAAGTGCTCGTCCGGATCTGTGGAACCATCATAAAGATTCATGGTTAGACCCCTCCATTTGCTAGGGAGAGGTGTAACGATGATGCCATCTGTGAAGGGATGACCCATTGGGTTTGCTACTCTGTTTGGGATAACATGTTTGACACTTTGGTGAGTTTGATGGATAAGTGATGTATGAGGTACCATCTGGGTTAACACTTTTGTCCCAGATTGATGTGGTGGTGGTGTGGGTGCACGTGAGTGTCCCTCACGTTCAGATTTTTCGAGTCGTTCTAATAATCTTTTATTCTGCTCCTTTAATCGTATATATTTCTTCTGCTTGTCATTGTCACTCCTCTTCTTGTTTCCACCTCTCCTCCTCGTGACACAATTGGTCTGTAACTCCTTTTTGAAGCAACTCCTGCATCTGATATTGGAGGGTTTGGAGCATCATCATATGTTCTTCTGATGTGTTATCATTGTTGGTGTTGTTCACTGCTGAAACCATCTCTGCTCGTTGGAATCCTTGGGTATGAGAAGAGTGATTACCCGGGCCCCACGGTGGGCGCCAATTGTACTTGTGTGGATGTCAGGGCCAGAGTAATGTTGATCCACGTCGATAAACAATTGTTTTTGTGCCTGCAGCTACCTAATTCTCCAAGTCCTTTTTTCCTACGCTCGTTCGTTCGGTCGGAGGGGGTACCTGCGATTGCACTCCGACGCTCAAGTCAATGCTAGTGTTTAGTTTAGTCTCTCTGATATTATGAAAACGTACATTTCCCCCTTTCAGAAGTTCCTTTTATAGGTTGACTTGGGCTTTGGTTCGTATGGGCCAGGTAACCGGTTACTAAAAACATGCGTAGTGGTCCTTAGGTTGAGTGTAGTGGCTTCTTGATATTAAGGAAGTGCTTCTCAAAGTGTCTCTAACTTATTCAACGCTAGTTGTAACCGTTTCCTTGCCACGTATTTACTATATTAGATTATTTTAATGTATAGATTCGGTTGTCTGGGGCCGACCGGTACTGGTTGACTACCAAATATTCTCTTATTTATTTTTTATTTTTTATCGATTAAAGAATAAAGAAAAAGTACTTGTAATGTAATGTTTAAATCGATATACAAATAAAAGAAGTTACAAAATCTTTCATGAAGGAATAACTTTTACATTGTGATCCTATTTTCCAAAAACATCAACAAAAACCTTAACTTGATTGAAATCCAAATTTTTCATTTTATTATTACTATTATTATTATGTAATGCTATATATAAATGAATTGTTTAAATCTCATAAAGGTCCTATGGGACATTTTACATGACATTTTTACCTGGCAGGGTCAGGGCTGATGGTTTTGATATCGGGTTACTGTAAAGAAAATGTTATTTGTTCTATCCTACTCGATTTGGAGTTGGAATCTTTATGATGTATGAGTTTTGAGAGATGGATATTTGATGATTATGGTTATGATTTGGCCACATTTGGAAGTTGTGGTGTACTTTGTGCAGGTTCAATTTGGTTTCTGGGTTCCCTCTCGTAGGGTCGGTTTGTTGGTTTAGGCACTTGGATGTTTGGCGTACTTTTGGTTCTAGCAAAGTTCTTGTTTAGTTGTTGATTTTTGTATCCTGATTAGAGAGTGCGTTTTCTTTGGGGCATTGTTGTTTTGTGTTTGTTGGGATCTTGTATCTTGTTCTGATTTGTTATCATGGCTATTGTGTTGTAATGTTTGTCGGTTCCCTAGCTGGTTGAGAGTTAGGAACTTGATTTGGGTTTTTGTATAAAGGTTGGGACATCCCTGAATTGTCTCATTTTATTTTATTTATTCTTTGCTGATAAAAAAAAACATGACATTTTTACCATTAACACCTTAGAATCCACTACAACAAAATCATGAAATTGAAATCAATTTTAGAGATAAAAAATAATTAATTGTTATAGTGATTAAATTAGAGTCAATTTTAGAAACTAAAAAAAAAACTTTTGGTTTATAAATTAGTTTATATGATTGTTAAATGATTTATAAATTGGTATCTAATTAACTACCAAAGTTTTTGCTACCAAATTTAGAATATGAATGATTGGTAGTTAAAACCTTGTAACTAATTAAATATCAATTTAGAAATTATTTAACAATAATATAAACTAAATTTTTTTGTTAATTTCTAAGATGGTTTCTGATTTAGTCACTATAGCAACTAATTATTTTTTGTCTCCAAAATTGATTTTTATTTCATGATTTTCTTGGTGATCCTTTAATATGTGTCCATTGTATATGTGTATTTATTAATTCTTCGGATTATTTAAATATTAGAAAGGTGATCTTTATATTTTGGTTCACTTTAAAATTTTATTCAAGAAGATCTTCTTAAAAAATGTACATGTATATATAGAGAAATAAAAGAAGTTTAGCAAAATATCTTGTTATTAAAGTAACAATGTGCAATAACTTTTTTTATTGAAAGGAAAATATATTTGTTGCACCACTGATAAATTTCAACTTTAACTTTACTTAGAATCGATAATTAAAAGTTAACGTAACATAAATCGATATTCAAACGTCAATACTAATAAATTTGTAGTAATAATTTTATAATTCATTATATGTATGGTGTAAAATTTTGATATTATTAATTAATTTATGTCAACTTTTACTTATTAATGTCTGAAACAACGTTAAATGCTAATTTTCTTAATAATAAATATTTTAGATAAGTTCAAAATTGGTTGAATATTTAGAAGTAGTGTTTAAAACTGTTGTAATAGAAAACCAAAGTTGGATTTTGCATTATAAATAGTTGTAAAGGCTTAAACTCTCATTACATATATTTATAAATAGTGTGAATCATATAGTTTTGTATACGAAACATTCATAAATATTTTTATTTATTTATTGATGATGATAAAAATATATTATTTGTTTTTCTAATATGAAAAAATGTTTTCATTGTTTTCAACTAACTTCTAATTATTAAGAAGCAGTTTGAGAAAAAAAAACAGAGAAGTTCTTCGTTCGTTTATTTGTACGAGAAAATATATATGAAACTGATTGAACAATTAATTCTCTTTCCGATGTTTTTGTTTTTATTTTTCTTTGTTCTTTAAGTTTCAAATTTTTATTTTTGGTTGGAAGTGTGACTACTGTGATGTTTAAGTAAATATTCAGTATTCAATGTATAATGAGTGTTATATTAATTGTGTATTTTTATTTTGTCTTGTATATTTTACAATATTTCATGAGTTATAATGTGTAATGAATAAAAGTATAGATGCAAACAAAGATTCTTGTTTTTTGTTATTGGAGGCCTTAACATTACCTACTAATTAAGCCAAATGGACATATTCTAGCAAGAATCAAATTCTTTTATGGTTTATGCAAAGTTATGATGACATGACATTTTATAAGAAGCTGGACAATAGGAGTTTCATAAAATATTATATATCTCTAAACTGAACCAGAAGCCATTGGTGTCAGAAGAAGTTATGCTTGAAGGTGAAGTTGTTGGAGAATATATCTGAATGATTTTAGCGTTGATTTATGTAACATCTCTTCTAATAAATCCAATAATAAAATTAATAAATAAATATTTAGAATTTATCTATAATTAATAAAGTTAGTCATTAAGGTGAAGAATATATATATCCATTAAGAAGTGTTATATAATTTGTAAAGGTCCATTGCAATCATTGTGTCAGCTTGCTTGCATTATGACTTATGAGGTTGAAACACTTCTCTTAAATAACGTATCCGTGTTAAATACACGTATTTGTGTCGACACTCGTACAACACTTATCGGTGAAGTGTTCAATTCAAAAAAAATATTTGTTGGATTTTTGAAAATTCTATAACACGGTTTTAACACAATTTTAAAAGATATAAATACAATAATTTTCTAAAACCTCAAATTTATTGTATAAATTTTTATTATGATTATAAAAATAAGAAACAAATTCCTTTGAATCAGTCATAAAAAATATCTTCCTTTTTTCAAAAGAATCTGAAATATATTTTGACACATAAATATTTATTTTCAATTTATATAATTCAAAATTATATAATATATAGATATGTGTTCCCGTGTTCTACATTTTAAAAATTATACGTATCTCCATGTCCGTATCCATATCGTGTCAATGCTACATAGGTTAAGACTTATAGCATAATAACGTCATGAAAGCAACAATATCCACTAGTGCAAAATGGACGACAAACAAAACTTGATATAATTAGATAAATGCAATTAAGAATTGTATCATAATCTCTTTTTCACAACTGGCGTGAGAAATATATACGATTTATGGATAGATCAAAACCTATGTGGGTACTCACGGAATAATTTGAGCTGCTAAATTCTTTTGTATGGCCTATTTTATATATATTTAAGGATTTGTTTATTGACATGTAGAATCTGATGAATTTGTGTAGATAGATCACGTGTTGAGTAAGTTTGTTCTAACTATAGGAAATTATGAAATGTTTCATTTTATTTATTTTTTATTGATAAAAAAAAAGTCACAATCACGATTCACGATCAAGATAAAAAAAAAAAATTCGAAACTCTTCTTCTAATTATATGCATAGTTTTTTCATATAAATATTAGTCATATTGAATGAATAATATATTTA
>Ga0123341_1003347_pt1 | contig 13701 bp, 10 predicted proteins | sample Turbeapinknodule_FD_89959 | JGI IMG/M metagenome (GOLD analysis project Ga0123341, IMG submission 89959) | Root nodule microbial communities of legume samples collected from Mexico - Turtle bean Mexico pink nodule | ecosystem: Host-associated > Plants > Roots > Nodule | place: Mexico: Nepantla... | reverse complement strand
TATATTAATTAAATTATATATAATTTTAAAAATTAATATAAATTATTAATATTTAAAATAATTTTTACTATTGATTTTTAAATTAGCATATAAGTAGCTATCAAGATTTTTACTATCAACTCTAAAATTTATAGTAATTTTTTTTTATCAGCAAAAAATAAATAAAATAAATGGAGGCAGTGTCTCAACTCTTATACAGACATTTCAGGAGTGTCTTAACTCTTACATACAAAATAACCAAAACCAACCTGTTTAATACCTAACCATTGAAGCACTATATACCTCCAAACCAAACCTCAAAATAAAGGAATAACTAACCACACCAAAAGTCAACTCTTACTTTAAAGTAATTGTTAATTAAATATACCAACTTAAAAACTAGTTTATAAATTTTATTAAAAAATAAAATTTATTTTAAATATCAATAATTTATTTTAGTCTTTAAAATAATATCTACTTTTGACTAATATAATGATTAATATTTTTTTCTAAAATTAGTTTTTATTTAATAATTTTCTTGTAAGATGAGTATCAAGAATAATTTTTTTAATTAAAATTATAAAATAGTACAATAATTATTTGATATCTTTTCTTTTTCTCTATACATATAAAATGAGTTTTATTTTCTTAATTTTTAATATAATATTTTGCATTGTTATCAAAAAAATTGAAATTCACAAAATGCAGAATATTTCTTTAAAATGATTCTCGAATAATTTGACTTGGCCATTATAAATACAGTGTAGAAATCTTGAACAAGTTGAACCCCATGCCACGACCATGATATATAATTGATAACCTAAAAAAGCAAAGAGGGTGCATCATTTTCTTGAATACTGTTTTCTTTTAAGCCATGTATATGGCAACCCTATGAAATATTTGTTACTTTACACAGTGTTTTTCATGTTAGATAAATACAAGTAGAAGAAACTTGTGAGTGACAGTACTTAAGTGTCATCAGAATCTGGTATTAGTTTCTATCCAAGTTAGAGGCTCTCTCATAAGAAATTATGTGTATATAGGACCCATTATCATGCTTTTAAACTTAGGTCGGTGGTCCTAGATTGAGACACCCTTCTTTAAATATACCCTATTCTCAGTGAATTTGAACAAGAGGGATTTGAAAATAGTGTTATGAAGGTTAACCATGTTTGAAATATAAATCAATGGAGCCTTATAAATATATAATTTTAAAGAAGACTTATAGGGTAGTGAATGTCAAACTCACATCATGATTTGTCTCTTACATGATTGATGTTCCAGCAGCCTCAAATGGTTGAATTATAACAAAAATCCTCTAACTTTGGCATTGTTATATCTGTGCATAGAAATCTTTCATAGTGGCTATAGAGTCATAGCTTCCACCTATAATATTTATTATAATAATAACTTTTTTTTTACTTTCTGTTTCATGCCAGATAAGATTAATAACTTGCTAAAAGTAAAAGCAGCACCATTTATCTGTTTCAACATCTTACATTTGTTTATATTACTAAATTTATTTTATGTTTAAGATGTTATCTTGGTTTTGTTTTAAATTATATCCTTTAAAAGCCTCAGTTTTCATTTGTTGGGTGTGTGGAAGGTGGTGTTCTAGATTATCAACTATACTAACTTGTGAACTGATAGATAAATGGTTTAAGACCTGAGTAAAGATGTTTATATATAAATTTAATAAAATATCTCTCACAAATAGCAATAAATGCAGGTAAATAATTGATGTTAATAATAATTACAAGAGTACATATACTATTTTCAGGTAAAACTTATTCTAATTATCACTTCAAACAAAAATCTCTGGTAGCTTGTAGCTTTATCTGCTACAAAATCCAAACAATCACTTATTAAACTTATTTTACATTCTGGTATATGAAAAAAAAAGAATTTAATTTTTGATAAGTAGCTTTCAGAAAGCTTGAAAGTGTTAATCCAAAGTTTTTGAGATGAAAAGGAAAGCAAGAAAGCAGAAATCCATGGCTTGTAGGTGTCTATGTAAAAAAATCATATTAAAAACGAGCCAATGACATAAATATTATATGTATGCAATTAAGTTTTGATGCTGTGAATGTCTCCTTCAAACTTTTCTTTGTTTGTTTGTTTTGTGGTAATGACACAGTGGACACATAGTTAATGACATAATGTGCATAAATCAATGAACTGACCCCATGCTCTCCAAATTTCAATGTATAAAGAAGAAAGGAAAAGGAAAGATACATGACAAAATTAACTTAGAAAAATCCACAAAAACGGACAAATCGGTTTGTCCATGGTCACAACACTTTCCTTAATTTCTCATTATGCCCATTAAATTAAATTCAAGCACTTTACAATAATGCATTCCCCAAGTAATTAAATATGACTATGTTTTCTTCTTCCACCCTTCAAAACTTTAAATATATAATCTAACAACCTTGATAAACACAGATAAGAAATTCATAGGTAGCAACCCTTAAATTTAAGCAAGGTTGGTCTTTTGGAGGAAAATGTGAGAGCCAAAGTGGGCTCACTAATTCATCAACTTCTTAACTTCTCCCTTTGACTTGTATCTACTTAGGAACAATCAAGTTCAAGCTAGAGAAAATAAATCAAATAGTTTATACTTTTTTGATGGAAAACTCTACCTAACTTCAATACATATCTTCTCTACACATGAACAGCAATGTCCCCACAAACCATGCATAAACCAGCATGGTTTGTGTTAGTGGAAAATGGTTAACTACCCAACACTCAATAATTTTCACATACTTTGTGTTAGGATTCCTGCTGAGAGGACAGCTGCAATAATGCTATAAATCCATTTAGAAAAGAAAAGTCTGAGAGAACTAAAGTGTGTGGACAAGTATAGTGTTTGATATATCAGATCATGAAAAAGTACAAGGAAGGCATGGAACTTCAGTAGGGAGCGAAAATTGAGTGTGTAGTTGTGTGTTACACCAGCCGACAGAGGAGCATGACAGAGTTTAGTGATGAAAAAGAAGTTATGGGGGTTAAGCTGGTGGTAAAATGTAGGCATGTGCCAATTAATGCACTTGTGAAAACTAATAAAACAAGAGGAAAATAATAGAGTTTTTGACATAATTTGCATTGTTCTTCAAACATATCTGTGTTATTTTGAGAGATGTTTTGATTAAGAAAAGAGGGTATGTGTGAATTGGATTTGAATAGCAGAAAAGCATGATTTGGAGGGGAAAATATTTGGGTATCCTAGTATTTTGCCAAAAGTGTGATCCTGAAATGGTATTATAGAAGCAATGAAAGTGTACTGGAGAATGGCATGTGCAAGGGGCAGGTTTTAATGTTGTGACTGGGACATGTGAGAGGCTAGGGCTCTATAGATGGTGGTGGCTATTGGCAGCACTGAGACAATTGTTGAAATCAATGTGCACATGATTTCTAGGTTGATTAGTGGGAGTGTGGAATGATTGTGCTGGCATCAGTGAAACAATTGTTGGTGGTTTGTAGTTGTTCCATTCCAGCTAAAAAAGGTTGAGGTTCAGGTTGAAGCTGCTTCTTCTACTGTTTCTTCTACTATGTATCACAAGCCCATGCTGATGCATATAAGACTTTTCTTCCTGCACCTCCATATTTTCTTCTGTCACCTCCATACACAACATGAAAATATATTTTTATCCTTCTTGTGTCACCCCCATATAATAGTTTTCAGATTATGTAATTTGGAAACTCATTTGAAAAAAGACTTCCAGATTACATAATCCGGAAGCTAAATAAGACTTCCGGATTATATAATCCGAAAAATAATCATGCATATGAAAAAAGGCTTCCAGATGATGTAATCCGAAAGCTAATTACAAATTTGAAAAATGACTTTTGGATTATGAAATCTGAAATATTATAAAGAGAAATTTTTGGAAATTCGAAAAATTTATAGAGGTGAGAGGAGAAGGTATGGAGGTGCAAGAAGAAACAGTCTGCATATAAAAGGGAGTGCAACATGCTGACCCAGTACACATTTAGAATGCAATAATGGGCTCATCCAGACCACCAGGAAATTTCTTCCTGCACCTCCATAGAATATATGAAATGATAATTTTACCCTTTTCTTCATCTCTTTCTTTGACACTCTTATTTCTCTATTTCTAGATTGTATTTTGAAAATGCATAAGAGCTCAAAATGTATTTTTTAAGTTTAAAAATATCTTTCAAAGTCTAGAATTCATAATACAATTTGTATTCTAAATTTTAGAGTTTGAAATTATTTTCAAATCAAAAAAATATCTTCTGAAGTCTTGAATTAGGTAAACAAAATCTTACTCTAAATTCTAGAGTTCAAAACATATTTTTTGAGTTTGAAAATTTTTCCAAACTCTAAAATTTATAATATAATTTTTAAAGTTTGAAAGATTTAGGATTATACATTTTGAAAATAAAAATAAAAATAAAAATAAAAAAACAAATCTTACACTTTTTGTCCAAAGTAATTTTGGAATTGAAAGATTTAGGAACGTGAATGAAGAAAATATGAAGGGGAGGAAGAAATTGCCTAAAATTCAATGCTAATTTGCATTTCTTTATTGCATCAGAAAAGAAAGAGAATCCACCAACATGTCTGCTTCTAGTTCAAAATTGCAAAAAAAAAAAAATGTGAATGTAATTTAAAAATGGTAAACACAAAGTCAGTCAGGAACAAAATCCAGTAAAAACAAACCAAAACTAAAAGTATTTATAACCTTTTTAAATGATTACCAAATTTACATTTATTTATTTTTGAGACTACTAAATGACACTCTTCTAGTTTAAAGTAGATATCCATTTTTCTTATTTTATCAATAAAATTATATTTATTTTCTTTATGATACAAAATCATGTTTTGTTTGTAATTTTTTTCATATAAGATATGAGACATCTTGCTGTTTAAGTTTTCACACTTTTATTATTAGAAAAAACATCATACACATAATAATAAGTACAAAAATATGGAATAAATGGATGGAAATTATTATCTAACATGTATATTGTATTATTGAAACATTTATATAGTGTGTATTATTTTCCTTGTATTAGTCGTATACATTTTCTAGTAGAGTAATAAAATACAATAAATATATTTTTTAATGCATACTTTAATTTTTTTTTCTTTCTAAATAAATAAGTATAACAAAAATGTTTGCAAATATTTCTCTTTGTCAATGCAAGAGTATATTGTGGTCTTGTGGGCATGGGCCATATACAATGCTTTAAGAGAATACTTCGTGATTTTGCTTCAATGCCATATAGTAAAATAATGTTCTTAAAACTTCTGGTAAAGAAGATAAAATGAAAAATATTCATTATGTTATAAACATTAAAAAAGTTATATCTTTAAATATACCAATATAAAATTGAATTTGCTTTTAAAAAGATCGGGTAACATGGAGGACATTTATAGACAAGGAGGCGAGTAGGAATTAGGTACTACCTACTCCTTTTGAACTCATTCTAAAGTCACTTTCACTCTCTAAGTTAGAAAAATAAATGAGATAGTAAATGTGCAATAATAAATCATGCATACATTTGAATTGTCACATATTTTATATTATTTTTAGTGGAATTTTACATTCATGAGCCTTTAGGATTAACTTATGTCTCCCTTAATCTCAACTTAGTCATTTAGTATGGATGTTGATTTAAATATTTGTTAAGGGATAATTGGGATGCTAATTATTAGACTTATTTTGGGTGTTAATTATTAGGCTTATTTTATGTTGATTTCAGTATGTCGAGACAATCTCAAGTTTTTATTTGTGTACAACTATGGTAGTTTGAGATGTGCATGGGTCATTGTCCATTGTGAGTACAAGATGATTATATATATATGTGTTGGTTTGAGATGTCTTTTAAGTTAATATTTTTACACTCTTTCCGCCCAAAAAAGAAAAAGAAAAATTGGATGAAGGTATTTATGATAAAAAGTCTTTAAAAGAAAAATTTATTTCTTTGTCTCATATATTGTTACATGTATTACACTAGCCTTCAACTCAAGTGGATGTAAGTGACAGAGTTTAGAACCTTTCTTAGAGACCCTTGGAAACTGTGTGCATTTAATGATGATTGTGGTGTTCGCAAGATGAAAGGTTGTGTCCTTGTGACCTTTAGATTGAAACGATAGAACAGTTGGGGAAGGTTGTGACAATGAATTATTCATTCGTCTTGCGGTTATAAATAGGGGTGGGTGAGTGTGAGTAGGGATTGTTTCTTAGAGTCTTTTGTTTGAGTGTTTCTCATTTATGATTTCTAAAGAGCTTTTCAGAGTGTGTTATCATTGTTTCTGATTGGCAAGAATGTTAAATTCCAATAGTTTATCATGTTTAAAGGAGTTTTCGAGGTCATGGACATATGTATCCATATGACACGGAGTTAATGAGTAAGTATAGCTCGGATGGTAATAGTAGATGAATTGGTATTTTTTTTCTCTATCCATGAGGAATCTGATGCCAATGTTTATACAGAGATAATGGGGATGTGATCTCACAAAACTTGGTCATGACAAAGTTGAGGAATGAGCCAACGATTACTTGCCCCTAAAAAGAGGCCACGAGTGGACATGTCCTCGTCTGAAGGAGTATTTTTTTAACTATCATTAGTCTTCTGTTGATAACAATCATATAAGCAAAGGAAACAATTAACATATGAAACATAGACTTTGAAGTAAAGTTGAATCTCATCATTTGTTTTAAATCATGAAAGTTCATGAGAAACTTGAGCCAATGATTTCAACGAGAAGTTCACAAGAAGAACGAAAACAATTATGGAATGAAAAACTAAGGACAAGAACATAAGAGAGTAGATGATGATTAACATCATAAAAACATAAAGACAATAATTGGTAGAATTTAAAGATATAAAGGAATCACAAATATAAGACAAAATATGAATAAGAACAATTTAAGAACAAGACATCAAATAAAAAGAGAAAATGGATAAGAGACCTAGGAGATGGAAGAAATGACGTGAGACTTGAGAAACTATTCTCCTCAAAGGTAAGCATCGTAGGACGAATTACCCTTTAAGAATTTCTCTAATTCTTAAAAGCTTAAAAAGTATTTTGTACAATGGATGTGGTGACATAAGATAAGTCCCTTTATGTGCATGCACAAGATTCTATTAGAGTAAGAACAACCACAAAGGAGGTCGAATCCTCTAATTTTGAATGTGGTTAATGATGTAAATAAGGATGAAGAAGAGCTTATTGAGGAAAGAGAAGAGGAGCTAAAATGTAAATACAAGAAGCATGAAGGTTAACTAGAGGAAGACTCTAAGCTTTGGAGGATGTGATTAGAAGACTTGTACATAAATATTTTCTTAATCTTTATAGGAACTTCAGAGAAGTTAGAAATTGATGTTTGGAACCGTAGGGAACCTTGGACAAATTCTAGAATGTTAAAAGTGTTTTTTGGAGCTTCTAAACTACCACATGTCACTTTCATGTGCACATGCGGTAATTTGACTCTTCCCCTTGACCCTTCAAGGTTTCAAGAGTTTTCTCATGTCCATTGGAGATTTATTAGGCACCACCAATGTGACTTCTTTCCAAGTTATCATTATTTTTTCAAATGTAATCATTACATCTTCCTAAATTCAAGGAACTACCACTAATTTCAAGGGATTATCATGTGCTAACCATGCTTAGTAAAGTTAACTCTTGATTAAAAAAATTTAACTCCATTTTCTTGTCCATTACACTCCTATGTAGAGCTCCTCATCTATAAAAAGGATTTTTCTCCATTTGTAAACTCACCCTTGAATATTGAACAAAATTATTTTGTGAGTTCATATTTGAGAGTCTGAAGAGTTCTTTTTTCTTGCTTTGGTTCTTATCTTGAGAAGTTTTCTCAAGTGATGAATCATCATGAAATTATCCTTTGATTTTTCATTAAAGGTGGTGCATATTCTCAATTTTCTTCTCTCAATCCATTTTTTTATTTCTTTACTTGTTCTTGTTTTTATATTGAAACTAATACAAAACAAATGGGTTTTCTACGAAATTGTATGCTTTCACCAATCATCTATGAAAACCCATGGAGTTTTTCTTCTCCAACAAGATCATGTCAATCTTTTAAGGTTTACATCAGTTATTGTAGAGTGGTATATCTTATTGCTAACAATCATTGAGTCTGTCATGTGGAAGTTGTTCTGACGAAGTTTCAAATTATAATGGTAAAATGTGAGAAGAATGAACTTATTCTTAAGATAGTCTAAAATAGTAGGATAATTTGTATTGATTACAAGAGGCTCAATTAAACAACCAAGAAAGATAATTTCCCTTTACCCTGCATTGATCAAATGTTGGAGCACTTGACTAGTAAATCTCATTATATTATTTTTCAGGTGGTTTCTCTAGTTATTTTATATTAGTCTCCTATTAGACTATGAGAAATATCATTTGGTTTGTGGATGCACTTCGTACTTTCCATAGGTGTATGATGAACATTTTTGTAGATTTGTTACCATTATGTATAGGTCTTTATGAATGAATTTATAATATGTGGTTCCTCATTTAATGCATTTGTGGATAGACTAAAATGGATGCATTGAAACTATGTTTGTTCATGATTATGAGTAATGTCACTTTGTGGTTGAAAAGAGCACAAATAGTTTTATAACATATTATCACTAAAAATTGCATATTAATAAATCCTCCTCAATTAGATGTCATTGAACAAATTACCTTAACCCTCTTGTGTGCAAAAGGTTCAATATTTTCTTGGTCATGCAAGTTTCTACAAAATATTTATCAAAGACGATAATAAAATGGCTTTTCCATTGTCCAACTTCTTGTAGAAGAACACGAAGCTCCACTTTGATTGTCTTTGCATATAAGTGTTTGAATCTGTGAAGCACATATTGACCACCACTTTTATCATTAAACCATCAATTTGGACTCTTCCATTTGAGATCATGTGACAACATCACTTCTTAACTCAAGACCAAGTCTTCTTTTTTAAAAGATATCGATTTGAGTTTTATATCACTATCAATATACTACTTTTTTTACATGTTTTTTCTTTGATCTCAGTTTTGTCTCTCATTTGGTTGATAAGGTCCAATTCTATTTTCATGCATTGTTCATTGAGGTCTAGTTTAAAGAGTTAACAGTGAAAGGGGGGTTCTTTTATCTCAATCAAGATCATAACATCGTTGTTATATGTGAGGTTGTATGATGTCTCTTGTTTTTGTAGACTGGGGTGTGAAACTATATGTCCATGGTACTTCTAACAAATCCTCAACCTATTTTTCCTTGGTGACTCCAAGTCTCTTCTTGAGCTCCAAAAGGATGACTTTGTTAGCAATTTCGACTTATTCATTTGTTTATGGATGTTCTACTAAGTTAATTACATGACAAATATTGAGTCCCAAGTAGAATTTGGCTGACCCTTTGTCATTCTATTGTTGGTGATTATCTTGTTGTGGATGTTGTAGTAACACACAATGTTCTTTCACAAAAAAAAAAATTACTTATTGAGTTGTTATTTTCGCTTAGGATTTGGCTTCAATTCATTTTGTGAAGTAGTTCACAAACACAAGAAGGAAATTGCATTGTCCCTTGCTAGTTGGAAGGGTCTTAGTATGTCAATTCCCCATGTACAAAATGACCAAGGTGAAGTGATGTGGTGGAGTCACTATAGGTTGGCGTGTAAGAGATTTCCATATTTGTATCAAGTAATACAATTATTACATACTTAACCTTGACTAATAATATATGATGTGAAGTACTATGACAGCCATGGTATGTCCATCAAATTGTATTCCACATACCCTTTTGTGGAGCTCATCCATCATATAAATTGTTTGTGTTTCATTTAAACATTTTATAAGAGATTCGATTATCCTCATTTTAACATTTCACACCCCACAATAATGAAGTGTGATGCTCTCTTTCGAAACCTTGTCAGCATTATCCAACATATTTTCTTATACTAAATACTTTTGAATTATTGTCATCCAACTATGTCCAGTCTTCATGTCATGGAATTCTTCCATGTTTATAGTGGGAATTCCAACATTTTTATGACAATTCAGTGTTTCCCCTTCTTTTATGTGATTTTCAATTTGAATAACAAGTCGACTTAGATGTTCTCTTCTCATTAGATATGCTCGATGCATTTTTTAACTAACTTTGCTAGCATGTTAGTGACTCAATGATAGTATTTCAACAATAAAGAGTCATTGACCTGAAACTCGTTGGTTAGATTTCATCAATATATACCTTTTTGCTAGTGGGAAACTATGTCCAGCGGCAATGTCCTCAGGAGTTAATGGCTCAATTATTGGGGAAAGGGATTTAATTTGTTCCTAAACCCAACACTGCAATAGTAGCACACAACCTCATATGTTGTCTTGGTCATAGTCAATTCCATGATCTAATGCACGATAAAGACACGTCAAGACAGCTGAACCCCAACTATAAGTGGCAACATGGGTCAAGTCAGCTAATAATAACATATACATGTGCTCTAGCATGTTGAGCGATGACATCGTCTGTAGCAACACTTAATTATTATTTCTCAATGTTTGATATTGTAAGTGTCTGCAAACAAATGCAGCCACTGTAGCTTCAAAACCAAACAAATGCAGCCACTGCAGTTGCGACATTTTTAAAAATCATGAAAAGATTTTCTGCCATTGTGTAGTTGGGGAAGAGAGAATTTCCAGATCATACGAGAATGTTATGGCTATAAATTTTCACAACTTATCTTAATAAAATATTACTAATTCTATATAGAGAACAATTATTGTAATAAGTATAAAAAAATCTAGAACAACTTTTATAAATTAAATCATACAACATATACAATTTTATGGTTGATGGGAACTTACAGGATGTACTATGTATGAATCAGTATGAGTTAGCAACACTCAACAACAATGAAGAACTGAAAGATGGATTCCTTCAACACTGTGCCCACAAGTAGGTTAGAGGTTTAGTTGGTAATAAGATTTCTCTTTTTTTCCAGCATGGTTTGGCTACAAGGTGGGTTGGCTAAGGAGTGTAAGTTTATTGACAAAGGAGTGTAGGTTGCTATTTAATTGTATGTGAGTCTCTGCATCAGGCCAAAATATATGCTTCAATTTTTTCCTTCATTTAATGAGTCAAAATTTCTAAACAAGAAATCTATCTTACTGTTTTGAAGCACGCTTCTTAAATGTGCGTTAAAGCTACAGTGCACTTTGTGTTGTAAAACAGAATCTAATATAGCAAAATAAAAACGAAAAACCGAGTGTGTGAAACGGAAAACAGAGTATGTGGTAAAACCCTAACGTTCTTAAGTGACATTGGAGGAGATCGCGGAAGTTCAGTGAAGACTGGATCTACTCTAAGGTTATCGCGTAATGTTGCCCCTTCCACCCTGAATCGTAGCCGCACGACTGGGAACGCTCACACCTCCGCACTGTTGGTCGTGTGGAATCTTGAGAACGTTGTGAGATTCGTGGGTGGTTGGCTCCTCCATTCCCTCGGGTCTTCCTCCATCTTCGACGACCATGATCGCTCTTCCAGGGTTTGAAGATGTGGCAGTGTGTTTTCTCCATCTATAAATACTGCATCCCATTTGCTTCTGAAGATGCATCTCACACACTCACCTCTTCATCTTTTTCACCCAACACCACCGTGAAACCCTTCTTCTTCTTATCACCTTTAATTTTTTAGCTTTCTCTCTCATCATTTTGCTAGTTCTGATCCTCGAAAATCTTCGGAAAGTTCCTGTTGTATCTTGGGGGACTTGCACAATACACCGTGGATAAGTCCTTAGGGACAGTGATTACTCACGTATCGAGAAATCAATTTTTTTCATTTTTAAAGCCTCATTTACTACAATCGTAAGGACTTATGGCTGAAAATACGAACAACAACAACGCTGCTCCGGAAACGTCAAATGTTGTTTTCGCAATGCAAACCATCTTTGCAAAACCATTTCTGGATGTCTCGAAAATTGAAGTCTTCACCGGTCAGAATTTTCGACGTTGGCAAGAACACACCCTATTGGACATGTACGAAGTTGCTCTTGCACTTACAACTTTTGAACCCGACTCAAGCACGGCTGCGAGACAAGTTAATGATTGGATCCATGAGAATAAGGTATGTCGTCACACCTTACTCAGTGTGTTATCTAACGATCTGTTCAATATCTATGCTTCTTATAAGAATGCAAAAGATATTTGGGATTCTCTTATCCTCAAATATACTGTCGAAGACATCGTCAGACAAAGGTTCGTAATCACAAACTACTACCGTTGGGAGATGATCGAAGGCAAAGACATCAAAATCCAGATAAACGAATATCACAAACTTATTGAAGATATCAAAATGAAAGCTTAACCTTGCCGGATGAATTCGTGTCCGAACTCTTGATCGAAAAGCTTCCGCAATCTTGGACGGATTACAAACAACAACTGAAGCACATACATAACCAGATGTCATTATCAGATTTGATCACCCACATCATCATCGAAGACACAAACAGGAAGGACTGCGCTGCTACAAAGGCCAAAACTTTGTCTGCCAAAGCAAATGTGATAGAAGACAAACTAGCTCCAAAAAGGTACGAGAAAAAAATTTGATCATAAAAAGAAGTATAATAAATTCTCTCATCCCAATGGAACTAACCCCACTTTCAAGAAAAAGGATAATTGCTTTGTCTATGGAAAACCAGGTCATCATGCACCTCAGTGCAGACATAGGGCCAAAAACGACTATCCTCCTAAGGAAAATCTATCCGAAGGGGAAAATACTATTGTGGCAGTTGTTTCACAAGTAAATCTTGTGACAAATGTGAGCAAATGGGTGGTAAACTTTGGGGCTACCAGACACATCTGTGCAAACATAAATGTGTTTACCTCCTACACAAGTGTGGGGGATGGAGAAGAACAAGTTTATCTCGGTGACTCCAGGGCAACTCTTGTCCTAAGAAAAGGAAAAGTTCTTCTAAAGCTCACATATGGTAAAACTCTGACTTGGAGTGATGTGCTACATGTGCCATCAATTAGAGTTAATTTGATCTTTGTGGCATTGCTAAGCAAAGTTGGGGTTAAAGTGTCATTTGAATATGACAAGATTGTTATGACAAAAAACAATGTTTTTGTGGGAAAGGGATATTGTGATCAAGGTCTTTTTGTATTGAACATTTATGAAGTTATTAATGAATCTGAATCTTCTTCTTATATTGTTGATTCATATGATATATGGCATGCTAGATTAGGACATGTGAATTCTTCGTATGTTATGACATTACAACGACTAGGATTAATCAACATGCATGACAAACAAAATAGTAAATGTGATGTATGCGTAGAATCTAAAATAACGAAGAAAACATGTCATTCTATAGAACGTCAAACTGAACTTCTTGATTTTAATTCATACCGACCTTGTTGATTTAAAACAAACCATATCTAGAGGTGGTAAAAATTATTTTGTAACTTTTATAGTTGATTTTTCTAGATACACCAAAGTGTATTTAATTAAACATAAGGGTGAAGCTTTTGACATGTTCTTAACTTATAAAGCGAAATTAGAAAATCAATTGAATAAGAAAATTAAAAGAATTAGATCAGATAAAGGTGGTGAATATGTTTTATTTAATGATTATTGTGTAAAAGAATGTATTATTCATGAAGTAACCCCACCATATTCACCTGAGTCTAATGGAGTAGCTGAAAGGAAAAATAGGACTCTTAAAGAAATGATGAATGTCATGCTTATTAGTT
>Ga0123341_1003346_pt1 | contig 13703 bp, 6 predicted proteins | sample Turbeapinknodule_FD_89959 | JGI IMG/M metagenome (GOLD analysis project Ga0123341, IMG submission 89959) | Root nodule microbial communities of legume samples collected from Mexico - Turtle bean Mexico pink nodule | ecosystem: Host-associated > Plants > Roots > Nodule | place: Mexico: Nepantla... | reverse complement strand
ATATATAATAGTGCATAATGTACTTTTTATTATTATTTTTTTCCAGTTTAATAGAGGCTAATATTTCGCCACGGAAGTGAGAACTTAGAATAATTTCTTTTGTAGAGTTGTTACAATTTCATTATTGTAGTCACAATCTTTACAAATATTGTGTTACTCTTTATCATAATTAATACATGTCACATGTAAAATAAAATAAATATTAATTTTACTTTTTTATATAATATTTAATATAATTATATTATATTCATTTACATCCAATAATTAATTATTTAGAGTCGAAATCAATAACAATTTAATACATTCAATACTTACACTAAAATCAATTACCATCTAAACATATTTTTTTTTCCTAATTTTCTTAACGTCTTTTAAAGATGAAATCATAATATAAAACTACGTGTTACAGAGTGAACTTTAAGCTGCCTAACTCAACCCAACAAATACTCGTTAGGATAGGTTCGAAATGGTTCTGATACCATGTTACAAAGTGAATTTTAAGCCTAACTAAATCCCATAAAACCGACTCATAAGATTGAGATTTGCACCCACTTATATACAATGAAATGTCCTTATCTCTAATCGATGTGGGATCTCCAAATACAATATATAAAATACAGATGATCTGAAATATAAAATTTAGGTTGGAAGAGTTTTGATATATGTGAAATGTGAAGGTTTATAAGGGTAGTGGTTAGTTATTATAGCAATGGAGGAGTTATATTGTGTAAATAATGCATATAAAAGTAGGGTGAGTGTTGTAATTATGGTATATATAATAAAAAATAGGAAACGGGCGTGGCGATTAAAGATTTTGATATGATGCAAAAATGGATTGATGCCTAACCTACGTTATCTAGTTGTTTCCACCCCACCAAACACATCATTTCAACTTTTTCATTTTCATCTAATCATAAACTCTCATCACACATCACTAACATTAACTTTTATCACCATTACTATATCCTTTTCGTTTCTTCTTTATCAATGCAAAACGACTCAAATTTTCCATACAATTTTAACATTTTCAAATCTAACTCACTAAGAATGAGAGTGAGAATTATAATTAATGTGTATATATAATGTGTAGTTGTTTGAAAGATATTGTGATGCATGGTAGATTTAGTTTTTTTTATGGATTAAATAGTGATTCATATGTATATATATTTATTTTTTGTTAATAAAAAAAAAAGTGCATGTTTTCTTAGTGGCCACTAAAACTCTACTATATTCTCACCTTATTCCATTCTCCACTTAATAGCGTCTAACATGTGTTGTTTTAGGTATCTTAGTTTACAACAACCCTAATAAATAATAGCTAAAGAAAGGTGTTAATGATTGGATAATGGGTTTTAACTGTGCATGACAACCCATATTATTTTTTACACAATCATTAATGCTATTATTTTAATATCTTCTATATCATTTAATTATACATTTATTATTTATCATATGTTCATATTGAAATCTATGACATAAAAACTTAACTTAGTTGTATAGAAGTTAACTTTGATGATTTGCATTTATAATGGTTATGGAGTTTTTGAGGCACATGTGCATTTGGCGCAGTGCACGTCACACGCATGCAGCAGCTTGCATTTGAAAAGTAATATAAATAGGTGTGATTGGATTGCAGTGGAAGGAAGAAGGAAGAAGAAAGAAGAAAGAAGAAAGAAGAAAGATGAAGGAAGTGAAGAAGGAAATAGTGATACTGGTTCCGTATCCAGCACAGGGACATGTAACTCCCATGCAAAACCTGGGCTGGGCCTTCGCGGCCCAAGGATTTCACCCTCTTATTGTCCTTCCCCGTTCTATTCACCGCCAGCTTCACGGCGAGGAGGAGGAGGAGATGAGGTGGGTGGGCCTGGGAGATGGAGTGGGCCAGGAGGAAAGCCCGGATTTCTTTGCGATGGAATCGGCGATGGAGAAGAGCATGGGGAGGGAGTTGGAAGGGCTGATAGAGAAGGTACGTGGAGAGGGTGATGAGGTGGCGTGCGTGGTGGTTGACCTGTTGGCATCTTGTGCCATAGAAGCAGCCCACCGCTGTGGAATCCCTACTGCTGGATTCTGGCCCGCCATGTTCGCTACTTATCTCTTCATTGCTTCCATTCCTCTCTTGCTCCACCGTCGCCTCCTTTCTCACACTGGTCTTTCCTTCACCTTTTTACTTCTTTCTTCCATAAACAATGCAATACCAAACACTTTTTTCTTTTCTGTTACACCATCAAATTTCATGTTTACGAGAGAGATTACGATATTTTATAATATATAAGTAGATATAAAATACTCTTTTTCTCCAGTAATATTCTACGTAAGCTATATAACTGAGTGCAAATCTCATCTTATAATCTGATTTTACATAAACTATATAACTGGATGCAAATCTCATTTTTAGTTTAATCTGGGTGCAAATCTCATCTTTAGTTTTAATCTGAATACAATATCACCTGCTGCAACTGTTGTATCAATCGCTTTATCTATAAACTTTATTCATATCATATCTTCAATTTATCCTACCTCCTACAACCGCTTTATTAATTTAATTCAATATTTTGAAAATATGGATTTTTAAAGTAGTTTTTTCTTAAATTTTATGTCTGTAAAAATTACATTGAAGTGATGTTTATGTTTTTTTTATTGACGAGGAACTGTCATAGATAAAATAAGATATGAATGACACTTTGCTACCTTTTGTCCCTACATCTTGTTTTGTTTAAGATTATATACAAAGGTTATTGGTGTTTTTTGCACTCACTCCTTTCCGTCCAAAAAATGAGATTCAGACTCAATAATTTGCAGTTGTTTATGATTGGAAGTCCGAGGTTGTGCGTGCTGATAATGACATGAACAGCAATAACAGGAAATAGTGTCGGATACTGAGAGAATTCCTACGCAGTCAAATGAAATGTTATTTTGAAGTCCCTGTTCGGCTATCACTGTTTACCAAATGAATGAAGACTACATACATATACATAGATACAGAAACAGAAATATTCTAGCTAAGAGATATTCTATCACTGTTTATCTCACAGTCTAAAACATCAAGTTTTATCAAGAAACAGTAGTTTCCGACTCAATAGTTTCTCCTTTTTCTTATATCTAATATTTTCTTTAGTACTTATTTCATCATTATTCTCTATTCTAGATATCCAACTTCTTCTCTTTATTAACGTCTTTCCTCCTTTAAAAATGAGATTCTTCCATTACTTATTCAATATCCGAGCCGTTTCACCCTATTAACAGGATCGGCCCTATGATCTCACAGCAAACAATTTTTATAGGATATTATTTTCTATCTATGTATGTATGTATGTATTTTATACCCTTGGTTCTTGCCAATAGATGGTGATCTTGCCCTGTGTTTTTCTCTTGCAGGACTTCCGCAACGTGAGGGGAAATTTAGCCTTCATCCTGAGCTGCCGGTGATTTCAACTGAGGATCTACCATGGCTTGTTGGAACAGAAGCTGCAAGGAAAGCAAGATTTAGATTTTGGAAAAGAACTTTGGAGAGGTCAAGTGCTCTGAAATGGCTGCTGGTGAATTCCTTTCCTGATGAAAGCAAACTTGAATTGGCAAACAGGAAGTTGAGTTCAGAAGGTTGTCCACGCGTGTTGCCGATAGGCCCTATATGCAGGAATGGCATAAGAAAAAGTGTGAGCTTTTGGGAGGAAGATTTGAGCTGCTTGAAGTGGCTGGAAAAGCAGAAGACCAAGTCAGTGGTGTACATCTCATTCGGCAGTTGGGTGAGTCCAATTGGGGAAGCCAAGGTGAGAAATTTGGCAGTGGCACTTGAAGCTTCAGGTAGGCCCTTCATTTGGGTATTGAGATCGAGTTGGCGTGAAGGCTTGCCAAATGGATTCTTGGAAAGGGTTGAGAAAGAAGAGAGAGGCAGAGTGGTTAACTGGGCACCCCAGAAACAGATTTTGCAGCATAACTCTGTGGCTTGTTACATCACACACTGTGGGTGGAATTCCATATTGGAGGCTTTGCAGTTCGAAAAGAAATTGGTGTGCTACCCTGTGGCAGGGGACCAGTTTGTGAACTGTGCTTTTGTTGTTGAGGTTTGGAGGGTAGGTTTGAAACTGAATGGGGTGGAGGCAAAGGATGTTGAAGAAGGAATTGCAAGGGTGATAGAAGATGAGGAGATGGATGGGCGATTGAAAACACTGAACCAAAGAATCATGGCTGGTAACAACAACACCGGAGCTTTCATCTTCAAAACCTTCATAAAAGATCTCAAGAGGGCATCTTCAACAACTGCTGTTACTCAAGATGCAACTCAAATCAATATTCCTTGTTATTCCTCCAACAACAAAAATGTGCTATAGCTACATACATTGGACTGAAACGAGTCGACTTTTCATCAAACACTTGGACTGCAGGGAGGAATGCAGGCCTTTGTGAAGGGACCCTCACCCAAAAATTGAGTTGAGGTGGAGAGTTCTGAAACTATCCACAATGTTATATTTTTCAGAAGGAGTCCTTAGGCTCTATGATGCCCATGGCTACTTCACTTCAATCTATGTATATTTTTAATGGAAGAAGTATAATGATAATTTCCCCTTTTGTGTGTATTATAGGATATCACCAAATTTTGATTTCGCTACACTCCTTTAAGTCCTGAGCTGAGTGGTGTTCCAGCATATAAAAGGATTACTCTATCTTAAATTTTTGAACACTCAAGATAGTACACCCTCAACTGGTATATAAGAGATGATATTTTTTAGTGGTATGATATTGATAAAATTCACCATAACTTTTTTTTATATTCTGTCATGATTCATTCAAAACTATTTAATTTAAATTCCCTTAACATTCCTGGTGTTATGAATCATAAATTGGATCTAGATCCATCACCTACAAGAGTGACTAAAATAAAAAGCACTTTTTACATGCAAATGCAAAGCTGAATTAACATGTATCAGTAAAGAGAAGTAAAACTGTGATCTATATATATATATATGAAAGTCTGTATCTGGAGACTAATATTTCTTGAATGAAGAAGGACTCTTCCAACCCAGCATCATATATATAAATATAAAAATTCACTAGTTTTTGTGATTGTTCCTTTGAGAACTTTTTCGTTTGTTTCTCCTCTGCAGAAAATTCTGAAGTGATTTCTTTATGGAGAGGTGTGGTGAAATATGTACTAATAATGCTTCAGAACGCAAGCTGCTGCTTTCCACCATTTCTCTACTTGCCAACCATATTATTGCTCTTGCCTGCATTATTTTTTTATCAATAATAAACAAATAAATAATAAAAATATTTCAAAAGTACTTTAATCAATATATAAATAAGACATCTAAAACATCAATCTGAAAAAGAGCATAAAGCAGAGATTTTAAACAGAAAATTTAACAAATTCTAACACTATCTATCTACCTAATGCTTTTTGACTGCATTTATATATTTTCTTTTTAGACTATGCATTTGGTTTACAACCACAATCATTAATTTAATTAACAACAAATTTAATCATTATTTTCTCCCATTTTGTGAGCTAAATGCCCATTCAATTATTTTCCAGATTTAGAGAAAAGATAAAGCACACTTCTTTTAATACAATTATCAGTAAGGGAAGAGAACAAAAAGCACATTTCAAGAAAGAACAACTCAGTGACAAATTTATTATAAAACCATAACTTTTTCATAAAAAAATTAATTAACCAATGTTGAATGATTACAAAAACAGTTATATTTTTTTACCCAGGAAAAAAGGCATGATATTTATTAAAAGGGTTTACATTATTCAATTCATCTGTGGCTTGATTATTAGTAGAAAGAGAATACAACTATTTTAAATGTTTCAATAAATATAATTAATGCAATGAAATACAACATGTTTACTTACAATCTAAGTTATTTATTCCTTTTAAAAGGTAAATCAAATTGCATGAAAAGGACTTTGAAAAAACAAGCAAATATTTCTTTAAAGCAAGTTAATGAATAATACCTGAAGTTCTGTAGTGTCAAAAATGCAGTGGCGTTCATTATGCAGAATAGCTGCAAGTTTATTGTGTATGTTGAACGTCCCATTCCTACAAATATCTTGCAGAAAATGAAGAAATTAGTGAAGAAGAAAGAAGAAGTGGATACTGGTGAGACATGTAATAGACAAGTATGAAGGAAAATATTGAAAAGAAAGAGTGGAGGTTGCTTGCATTGAAGGATGAGAAGAGGAAGAATGAAGAGGAAGATGGAGATAGCAGTTTCTCTTCATATATTGTTAACTGGGAAAGTGAAAAATGGAAGTATATTGGAGAAGTGAAAAAAGACAGGAAGAGACAGAGATTTGAAGGTTAGAGAAATATATAGATATAAAAGGGAAAGAATGAATTAGAGTGTGTGGGAAATGAGTTACACATGGGAAAAGTATTGAATATGGTTAGAGAGATTAGGTAGGATAGGTATTACACATGTGGCTTCTATAACATGACACCTACCATTGTTGCTCTTCCAAACTGCATTCTTCCCCAAATTGGAAATTAGGCTACTTCCTCCACCTTACTTACTTGCTTTACTTTCTATGTGTTTTCGTGTCTTCTACCATTCATTTCTCTTCTTTCTAACTAAGAGAGATGTCTTCTTCTTAGAACATATAGGTTAGTCAGAAATAATGGTTTTTAACCTTAAAATATTGTCTTTTGATGATCCATCTCCACTATTCTTTATGCAGGAGTTTCTTTCAGTTTCTTCGTCACATTAAGTGGTAATCATTTTGATCTCGCATATCTACCAATTACTATGAGTTCCTTCTCGTCTTCCATAAATACCTTGATTGGAAAATATAGGCTCATAAGTATCAATGAGCTCGACTCATAACCTTACAACCACTCGATCCCTAAATTATAGGTAACCTTCGATTTATAAACTTCCAATAAACTCGGTCCATAATCTTACAACCCCAACTTTACAACCACTCGACCCCTAAAGTATAAGTAACCTTCAATTTATAAACTTCCAATAAATTCGGTCTATAATCTTACAACCCCTCAACATCTAGCGAAACCCAATAAAACTTAAAAACTATCAGAAACTTTCGATTTATAGACTCCAAGAGACTCCACCCATAATCCAACAATTTCAGTATCACATTTTTAAGTATTTCCTTCCGTTCTCAGTTATCATATCCACCACCCAATCCCTGTAAGTCTTACTTTTGTAATTTTTGCTATCACATTTTTCATCTCCATTTCTCTCTTTTTCTTGAGATATGATAGAAGTGGTGTGAATTTGAAGTAGAATCGTAGTTTGTTAAAAGTGAAGAGAGTAGATAGTTTTGGTGGTGGCATGTGAAGAGTGTGGAAGTGTTCTCATGTGTCATGTTCCACGTGTGTGTTATGAAGTCGTGCATGGTTGTTCTACTTGATGATCAAGAGAGAGTGAAATATCTAAGAATCATGTGCTCCACTGTGTCGGCCTAATGTCCTACCAAGATATTTTCAGCCTATGGATATTTGTAGCATCTAGGCCTCAATTTCATACTTAACTATTTCACTTAATGGGTTACTTCTATTCACTTATTATTATTTTATCATTAATCATTAAATTTCAACAAACATACGGCATACCAATCTGTCAACTAACTTCTTTTACAAAAAGATGCTGGCATAAATAAAAATGGTTCTTTTAACACTTTCATAGTTTTGTGTTGGTATAAATTTCTATGGCTCGGATACGCTTATTGTATTCATGTCAGATACATATATCAGAAAGCAACACTCATAGAACACGGTCCAATTCAAAAAATATTTGTTGGATTTCTAACAATTATAACATGATTGTAACACAATTTAAAAAAAACATATTAATTTTTTAAAAATTCAAATTTATTGTATAAATTTTTATTATGATTATAAAAATAATGAACAAATCTTTTTGAACTAATCATAAGAAAGATCTTTCTGCTAAAAAAACTAAAACATATTCATAAACATAAATCTTTATTGTCAATTTATATAATAGATAGATATGTATCTCCGTATATTATATTTTAGAGATTATACGTCGTATTAGTGTCCATGTACATTGATAAATCCTTTTATTGTCGTAGGTTTTCCTTTATATTTTCCAATTTAATAAATATAAACCAGAACTGCTTACCTGAAATTCATGCATTCTAAGACACCTAACGACTTTTTCCTTTATTTGTCATACGAGTAGCTTTTCCTAGACTTGCAAATTTTCATTTTATTCACACACTCAAGGGTGTTCCATTAAATTGGTTGAATTACATTATAAGATCGTTTGTGAGTAAAAGGAAAGAACATAGTATACGAAAGTCACGTTTAACTATGTTAATGGACCGTTCAAATCTTGGTTCACACCTTCAAGTGGAAATCCTGATGTTTGAATGTAGTGTAAAAAAATAAGTTAAAAAAGAACAAAAATCTTGGCAGTAATTGTCAGTTGAGGAAGACTGCTAATGATGCTGCAATGTTCTCCTTGATTTTGCTGTCAATGCTGCTGCTGCCTTGTCATGTTCACATTCTCCATGGAGGATTGAATCCTCCTACTCTTTCTCCATTCAATAAATTCCATAACCAGATGATTCATACCGATTGCAATCCCAAACCCAATGAACGAGGAAAGGAGAATCGAGAGAATTGCATTTAAATTGAGCTACAAAAGTGAAAAAAAGATGCATGTCAAAATATATTTATTTATCCTCACCGAGTTCCAAATATCTTCAAGAAGTTATATCATCTTACAATAGTATAAAATACATGAGCTAAGAGGATAAGAATTGCAAACTGGAAGCAGGCATAAGCCCAAACGAAACTTCTGCTCACTGCACCACAACATCACTTGTGTTAATGAGAAAATAATAACTAGGTATCATATGGTCTACTACACAGGGATTGATTCAACTTCAGAAAAGGTCCAATGAGCGGGAAAATTAGAGTATGGGTCTCGTTCTAATCAATTTTAATGTCAGAAACAATGGACTATGTCAACTTCGTTTACCATTTTATAAAATCCTAATCAGATATTGCGGGAGATATAAATTTTGTATCTCTGAACTCATCGACTTAACTGTATTCCCCATTTGCCAAAACCCAAAAAAACTGTTTCTTTGAACTCACCAGACTTAACTGTAACCCCCTTTGCCCAAAGCCAAATACTTGAAAATGCATTCTTCCTTGATAAACCACACTTAGACACTTGGGGTGTTTGGTTGGTAGGGGTGTTCTTTTTAAGTTTCCCAACCAATCTTAGGTTGAGAATGTTCAACTCCTTTGCACGGACCTTATTACTTTTTCAATTCTTTTGGTGGTAGGGAAAACTCACATAAGGTATGACATTTATAGGTTTGTACTTCAATACAATTCATTTTCATGCTTCATAAATAATATAAATAAAAACCAGCACAAAAATGAAAGCAAAAGGGAAAACTAAGGAAACTTAAAACATAAAATGACTTTGAAATGCTACTACGGAGGACAGAAGAAAGCAACTTTACCCATAGTTGATGCAATCATAGATGAAAGGAAACCTAAAACACAGGCGAAAGGTAATGAAATGGCAAGAGCACGGGGGCCCAACTCTGAAACCTGGTAGACTAGAAACCATTGGGTCAGGCATACATTTCACACGTTAAAGTGTTAACAAAGGAAGACAAAACTAGAATAAATAAATGAAGTATATACAAAATGATATCCAAGTGCTCTCATACAAAAAGTATTATAAGTATGGCCTTCAATATTAGTAGTAAGTAATAAATAGGCAAAGAAGCAATATCTCCCTTTTTTACTACCCAGAACACACACAAGTACAAAAAATGAATTATATGCAAATGCAATAATTAACGAGTAAATTGAACAAAATAATAGAATGCAAAAAAAATAAACATTTGTTTAAATTTGGTCCTACAAACTACCTAAAATATAAAGCACTTTTTTCCACTCCTTAAGCACCAATTATGTGCTCCGTGTTCTTTATGCCCCAAAATAAAGAAATTTTCCTACATTTGTTAAGTGGGAAAAATTCTATACTCACAGTAAATGAGTTAATGCTTTTAAATCACCAATTGACTACTACAAATTGGTGAAAATAAACTTTCATAAGTAAGTTTCTCGTGTATATGACAATGTGACCATTGGATGCAACAAGCCCAAAATCATAACTTGATGCATGCAGCAATTAGCCAGTCACCATAAACTTCATTGCAGGTACAAAGAAAAGCATACCAGTAGTTGCTCTAGGAAACAAAAGTAAGCAAGCATGCTGACCAAGATCAGTACTGGTATATCCTGCCAGATCCTGTCATGCGTGAAATAGTCAGAATTACAATTAAGGAAATTCACTGGTGATTTGTCATATGTTGCTCTATAATACTTTGGTATAGTGGAGAACTCTTGGGTGAGACTTAAGGACCGAAACTAGACTCCTTATTTATTTCTAAGTTTATGTTTTATTTTGTTAACTTATAAGGGATTAAGGGTTCTGGACTTACTTTCTATATCTACTTTTTGGAAATTAAATGTTTTGCAATCAAAGGTTTAGCACTAAACCTTCTTCAAAAAAACTCAATTAACCTCCCTCAAGAGTTATTGAGGTCACTTGGTTAGCATTATTTTTTGTAATTCTTTCCTTGTATTCTTTCTTTTCCTTAAAACGAAAAGAGGATGCCAAACAATAAGACCATATCTTAATGCAACCGACTCATGTGTGCAAGTAAACTGAAGCTGCAGCATTTAACAACCCCAAATTGTTAAGATCTACAACTTTATATAGTTTATAATCAGCCCAGCAGCCCTAATAACATAGATAAACCAAATAAGATACTTGGGACTTCTAGTCTTGTATATTCTAATAGAAGTCAAAGTCTGGAACACAGATAAACATGACAATAACACTTTAGGTCTCTTATATGTCAGTTTAAGTGCTAATTGAACACACAAATGACAAACACAGACATAATTAATCATACCTGTAATAAACTACTTCTGTCTGCGGTGGCACATTTGAGGTCTGTCTAACAGTAGTTTGACGATTGAAAATTTTCAACAGTGTTACTGGGAGGTTTTGGACTTCCTGCTTGCAGACATCACAGGTCCTGTTTCCCTTTATACTAAACCACTTCACAGCACATTCCTGGTGAGCAAGTGCAAGATCACCTTTACAACTGCATTCCATCTTAAGTGTATTCCCTCCTTCCCCAAGCTCCACCAAACAAATCCTACAAACTGCTTGTTCTTCTGGAATATCCTCAGTGGCATCTTCGATGGCTAAAAAGGAAAGAACAGAGTGAAAAGACACAATGGAGAACCAGGACAGATTTAAGCATATGCTTAACAATACCTAGATAACAATGAGAATAGAAAATTGATTAAAAAAATTAATCATGGTATCAAAAATTCCACTCCCTTATTAACCTGTTTCTATTTAAATATCAAGTAATCCTAACTCACAGAAAAAGACAATCTAACCTATACTAAACCCTAAAATCAAAATTGAAAATTATAATTAAAAGCTAACATCATTATAAACTTCATTCAGGATTATTATTTCTTTCTTTAATTGGGAGAGTCCACTGCAATAAAATGAAAGGGATTTCTTTAGATTATTATATATGTCCAGGAAACCTCTATTTCCTTTCCTCTGTATTAATGTTGCTAATTTCATTTAATTTATGGTTTAGATTATATAGTTTTAGTGCTCAACCCGATATCAAATACTTGTTGATTGTCAAATGACACAACATTTCATATTACGCATAATGTTGATCAGGAAGTTTAAAAAAAGGGACATTTAGAAGAAAACTTTGTAAATTCCATATATTTTGTGAAATTACCGATCTCTGGAACGAAACCACCATCAGTTGAGTTTATACGAACAGTTTGAAGATGTGGCTTTGCTGAAATTACACGAATTAAGCCCTTGGAATCAGTAACCCTTAAACCAGTGGTTTTGCCATTAGCTGGGACTGAAAACGATCGAGTCAAATGCGGATGAACACCCGTTTTCTACACAACAAGAAAAAGGCATATAGTAAGCAACATATGTTCTTTTTCACTTACAAAATGTAAAAAAGTAAGTACAGTGTAAAAGTAGTTGTTTTGGTCTTGAGACAAGAATGAACAGTGTGAAACATACACTTGAACCAGAATCACACACAAAATGTCCTCCATCTGCCTTCTCTGAAGCTGAAGTTGCAAATGGAGTAACTGGTAACGAGTGTGCACCTTTTGTTGATGGGGAGAAGACCTTACTTATAAGAGACAGATGAATTGAATTGGAAGGTTTATCCGAAGGAGAATCTGATGAGGGAGTTTTAGGAACTATTAGACCTGTCCTTTCAATATCCTGGGAAGAAGTATTTGTCTTAATGCTCCTCAGAGGAAGTGAAGTTCTCATTGAAGACCTGACTTTGGCTGAATTTGGCCTTGGAGGAAGTCCTCTAGTGGAACCAGGACTTGATCGTGAAACTGAAGGACCATCAGTCTTTGCAAAAGTAGATAATGCAATATCTAAGGACCAAGCTGGAATTTGCAGTGAGGATAGATTAGGTCGTCTGGGCTGAGTTATCTTGGACACCTTGTCACCCTCTTCATTTCCACTACATCTCTACAATGCCATGAAATCAAACTAAATTCAGAGCTGAACCTGTTTATTTATATTCCTTTAACGATGCCATGCTATTATAATTAATCAATACTTTACTCTATCCAGTTAACACTAAATGGCTAAAACAATGGTAATCTAATGCTAATCAATCCCCAAAAAACAAATAAAATCAGATTATTTTGCACTGCCACACCCAGAAAAAAAAAAAATTCTGGAATGAAAAACAAAACGCAGAATCAAGTCAGCAGTGAGATTACGATTATTCAGATCAAACCCAAACCAGGGTGAAAAAAAACAAAAATTAGAGTAACCTGGGAAGGATCCGGAACAAAATGAGCGTGAAATTGAAGATCAGCATCAGCACCGTCACCTCTATTTTCCATCCAAAGAAATGCTTTGGCAAAACTGTTACAGTTTCCGCATCAAATGCCCAAATGCCATAATGCGTGTTATATTTTGATTGAATTGTGAGTAGCATTATAATAATGGAAGGAAAAGGAGGTGACAATGATGATACCGATCGGAAGAAGGATTAGGGTTCCTTTGATTCAGATAATTAATTAATTAATGAACGAAAATGAAAAGATTAAACACTTTTTTGGAGTTGTTAACTCACGATTATTACCCGCCAACTGCAACTCGTGACATGCCAACTTTATGATCCTTCCACTTCTCCCACGATTCTTCATTTTACGTTTTTTCTCTGCACTTTGCTCACACACACTTTTCTTCCACTCCTCACACGCCTCTTTCAATTCCTTCTCATCTTTTTTCATCTCACAGATTCAATAAATATACATAAACAATCAAACGCCCCTTTTCCTCATTTTTCTTCCATGCATCTTCATGTGAACAACTTTTTTTTTTTAAAAAAAGCTTAAATGTTAATAATAACTTTTGCTTAAAAAAGTTATATAGTTTAAATCCTTATGTATTATTTATCTATTTAAATAATAAGAATTTTCATACTGTGATTTAACTATACTGTATAACATAAATTCTCATTTATACTTTTTTTTGTTTTGAATAAAAATAATTATTCCTTTTAAATTAAATTTCAAAATATTAAGCGCCACATATAGAATAGGTTATGTATTATAAAGAGATTTTATATAATATTTATTTTAATT
>Ga0123341_1003343_pt1 | contig 13706 bp, 8 predicted proteins | sample Turbeapinknodule_FD_89959 | JGI IMG/M metagenome (GOLD analysis project Ga0123341, IMG submission 89959) | Root nodule microbial communities of legume samples collected from Mexico - Turtle bean Mexico pink nodule | ecosystem: Host-associated > Plants > Roots > Nodule | place: Mexico: Nepantla... | reverse complement strand
CTAATATGAAGTAACAACTAAAATTAATTTTTTTATGGTGTTTTTAAAGCAAGTTTAATAAGCAAAGTAAATAAGAACAATGGCAAGAACTTAAATAAAATTAAAAATTAAAAGGATTCGTAAACAAAAACGTAATTACTTTTCCTTTTGTTATTATTTCCATTTTCAGCATATATAGAACGTTAGTAAGTAATTTTTTTTATCATCTTTTAATTACAAATAAATAAAAACTATATAGAGATAAAATTTTGAGCAGTTTCATAGTAATTTCCAACAAAAGTACGTATAGATTACTTTTGGTTAATATTTTACTTAGTAAATGTAATAGACACTTTCTATAACGGTTAAAATATATTTTTATGTCAGTTTTAGAATTGTCATAAATACATATAATATAAATAGTTTATATTTTCTACAATCGTTGTACAATAGAGAATATTACTTTCTAATTAAATTTAAAATATTTGTAATAGAAAATATTACTTTTTATATTAGATAATATTTCATTTGTCATATAATATATATTTTTTTTATAACAAATAATATTTTAACCGTTATAAAATGTGTTATTTTTTATGATGGTTAAAGATAACTCAGTCAAAGAAAATAATATTTTTTTTAACATGTTTAATAATAACCATCATAGAAAATATCTTTTAATTTTCTTTTGTGATAAATTAATTTTCCTACTTGTAAATCATACCATTCATAAGCACATTTCTCAAGCAAATATTTTCAAATTAAAATCTTAACGATTTACATAAATAATTATAAACTTTATGAAAAGTTAATGTGTTCAAGTTCATACAAATTTGTTAACTAGTTCTAACATGATCATTTATAGTAAATACTTAAAAGAAATCATGTCACTGCTCTCGAATTTCTTGTAACACTTCTTCCTTCAATGGAGATAAATCACTGAATATCTACATAATTAAATATTGAAGATGAAATTAACATTTAACACATTTAACATATTTGAGTTAATTGTATATTACCTCATTCCACGAGTCATTAATGTTAGTATATATGATTCTATGCATATGTCTCATGACATAATACATGCACTCATAACTTCCCGGTTGATGTGGGTACTATAAGTGATGGAAAACGTGGGTGTGCCTTCATGACCGAATTATTTTCTTGATTTTTGGAGAGGATTGGAGGAAGCTTCAATGGAGAGATGAACAAGGATGGCTCATATAGAGCTATGGTTTCCTTGAAGGTGCATGATAGGTAGGGAAAGTGATTGGTTGGGCCATATCACTCGAGCTAGGTGAAGAAGAAGATTAAAGTGTTTATCCTAGAGAGACAAGACAAGGGAGTGAGAAAGGCTAGCAACTTTGGCAGCAATTTCAATCATTCATTAATCATAGAAAATGAGAGCCAAACACCTCAATTTATAGGAGAGAGAGCTGAATATTTTGGAGCCAAAATTTGAAAATTCAAAATAAAACTCTCCGATGAGAAGGTGCTATGTGGAGTCATGCTTTCCATATTGAGCTCACACCTTCCATGCTAAATACTCTCCACTCCTAGGCTGCCATGTGGACGTCCATGTGCTCCATGTCAAGGTAATTTTCATCCTCCAATATACCCTAGACGTTTTAAGGTTACATTGGGCTCAAAGAAGCCCAATTGTTACCCCAACTAGTCACTTTTAATCCTAACTAGACCTATTTTACTATTGGCCCAAATACAAGCCCAAAAACCTATGCTACTTGGCCCAAATATTTGGTCCAATTATTTTATGCTACTAGGCCCAATACATGGCCCATGAAATCCTAAACAAATACAAGTAAAATTCCTATTCTACTTTGACAAGAAAATAAGTTCTACTTTAGGTTTATGACATTTTTTAACATGTATAGGAAAGTTTCTCTGCCAATAGCAAAGTCCTAGTCTTCTTGAATCTTCCTTGACATTGACCTAGTTGTTGGGCCTGAACTTGGGCTTGAGCTTGGCATTCTTCCATCAATAAGTTAAATACAAATATTATATTATAGTAATTTATATATTGCAATTTAATAGTAGTAAGACAAATAACTTCGCTTGGTGCAATGTATTGTAGTTTCTTTCTAGTAACATGTGGAAGCTCTTACAACCTTAAATGAGCTTCCATAACTCTCACTACAAGAAATAATGATGGTAGAGTTCCCAAAAGAGCGACACAAAGAGCAAAAGAGAGACGCTACATGTGGCTAATGTGGGTTTAGCGTCCCAATAGAAATGAAAGTTAATCTTTTGGTGGCTAAGCATTAGAGACGACCTCCAATGGGACACAAATTTACAAGGTAGTGTTGGCTAAGCCTACATAAAGAAAAATATATTATTTAACTATAGCGTAGATTTGGGGGACACTAAAATAAATATAAAATTAAATAATTATTAAGAAGTGAACTTTAAGCCTAATTCAACCTTATAAAACTAATTTATAAGGTGATGTTTGCACCCACTTATATACTATGAAATGTCCTAATCTCTAGTCGATGTAGGATCTCTTCATGTTGAAGCTACGAACTTGTGTGTAGGACTATATATTATGGGTGGTCTGATAACGACCTGATAGTATGTGACATGATAAGCCCAAACAATCGCTAGGATATGCTTGAAATGACTTTGATACCATATTAAGAAGTGGACATTAAGCCTAAGTCAACCTCATAAAACTGACTCATAAGGAGAAGGTTTGCACCCACTTATATACTATAAAATGTTCTAATCTCTAGTCGATGTGGGATCTCCAACAATAATTAAACTTAGCATCGCCGTTGGGGACACTACGTGAGAAAACAAATGTGAGTAAATTGCCGCCATTGGAGACACTACCTGGGAAATAAATATGAGTAAAATTCACTTTAGGAGAGCGAATTGGCAACGAAGACAAAAACGAAAACGAAATTAAGGAGAGTGAAATGGCCACGAAGAAGACGTAGGGTTTTTGGAAGGAAGTTTGGGATTATGAGTTTGAAAGTGTGAGACAGAAATGAGAAATTGAAAGTGAGAAAATGAAAATGTGAGACAAAAATGTTTTATGTTTTATTTTTTTTCTCATTAAATAACTTAGAGTGAGCTAAGGTGACAATAAACGTGTAAGTCACCTTAGTGTCGCCTAGACCTACTTTAAATGTAATAAAATATTAACTTGCATCCACTTTGTGTCCTCATTCTTGACGCAGTATCATTTTGTAACTTATTTTTTTTATTACATTTACTTTGTGTCCCTATTCTAGACGCTAACTTATTATTACTATTATTACTTTAATAATTTTTAACTTACATCCACTTTGTGTCCCCATTCTAGACTCAATATTATTTTGTCACTTAATTTTTTTAATTGCATCTACTTTGTGTCCTCATTCTAGACACTAATTTATTATTATTATTTTAATAATTTTTAGTGTGAGTTAAAGGTCTCTACTGTGGACACAGTATTTGACATTTATTTTTGTGTCCAACTTGAGTAGACTTCACCTATGCTAGTGGCTTCATTTTTGTAGTCCCCGCTTTTTGTTTGGCAGTTAAAATGGATTTTTCTTGTAGTGTCTATAAATAGTTACATACAATAAAATTTTGTTAATTATAAAATCATAGGAAACAAAATAATAGAAAACTTACGTGTCTAGTATACTTCTAATTGTCAAACTATTATTTTTCTTGTGCAATGAACACAACAAAACAATAAGAGATTGTTGATGAATAATTACTATCAATTATGAGTAGCCCCTACAAGATGAAATAACATTAGTATGAAATTTTACGTTGTGCATTAAATTATAAAATGTATACTTGCTTATTCAAGTAAGGTGCACTTTTTTTCTTTCATTTTGAAATGTCTATATTAAATACATTTGCACCTCACTAGCTTTATTCTCAACACTCTGAATGACAACAGGGTCAAGGAATCCATATATGTAAACATTTTTTTTTCTCAATATAGAGATGATGTAAATATCTTGAACATTGAAAAAAATAATGTTATAATCACATGTTGAATGTATTAAAACTTGTTAAAAGTTAATATGGGAAGCTTACTTACATTAACCAAAGTTGTATTATTGATACACATATCATATCAATGCTAGTGAGAATATAAAAAACATCCCTTTGGCATAGAAAAAAGGGATGTTTTTAGTCTTGCCTAAACTTCGGGTGGCATATCTAATTCTATAGGTTGCATCCTGATAATCGTTGTCATTGCACCGAGTTGTTGAAAAGTACTTCAATGTTGTTGTGAATGATTCACAACTTCCTTTTCTTTTTTAATATTATTATATACACATATTAAAAATAAATAAATAACACTAGTATATATCAATTTAATTAAGTATAATACCTACAAAAGACATATGCAAAATTAAAACAAGTAAAGAAAATTACCCTCAGTACAATCGGGTTTTCTAATCTAGCTGGCCAAAGAATAAAATTCTCAGGGGCCTATCCTATTGTTTGAAACTCCTCAATGGGCATATGGATTCGAGCAAAACCATCTCAAATGTTTATAACCATCACTCTTACCATATCATCTACAATTGTCTGGTGGTGGATGGTAAACCCTAGCGTATACATTTTACCTAAGGCAGCCGAATAATGTAATTGAAATAAATAAATAATATAATTAGGCTAAAACATATGTTCATTAAACAATATCATTAAAATAAAAATTACTTAAGACCACCAAGCATTCTAGGGGATCATCAATGTACAATTTGTAATTTGCAAGGATAGTAGGACCAACTTACCCTGATCCTTCAGAAGCATCATAACTCTGATGTGAGTTGATTTTAGGATTGTTCATTTAGGTGACACTTTAGATTTATGATTGAGTTTTTAAGACAGTTAAAGAGTGAAAACCTAAGGAAAATCCCCACTGGACATTAATTTAACCAAGTGGTTAAGTAGATATGAAAGTTCATTTCACAAAGGCAAAATGAAAACACAATTATATGGTGAAGATGATGACAAATATGGTGCGGAATTTAAACAAGTAACACAAGAATAAAAGGAGTGACCGAATGTAATTCAAGGAAGCAAAATAAGAACATGTTTATGAATAGAATGGAATGATAATGGAAGGAAAAGATGAAGGGAAAGGAAGCTTATGAGAAAAAGGGTTTGAGATGATGAACACGCCACTTGGATAGTGAAATGACTCCAAGATAAGTGAAGGATGTCATCACTTGAGATCTCGCACACTCACAAGATAAGACTAAAAGACTAAGAGGACAAGCCTCACTAGCATCTCACACAAAATGTGCAGAGTAACTTTTCTCTATTTCATTCAACTTTTCAAATACACTAGGGAGGCCTCCTATTTATAGGTGAAGGAGCCTTGGAGAACAAGCTAAAGGGGTAGGACGGGAAAAGGGAAAAACTGGGTAGTCTTAGGGTTTGATTAAGTCAATCCCGCATCCTAGGTTTGTCCTTCTAGAAACTATGTCAAAATATCTCCAAATGGGCTAGAAACAAGCTAAAATGCTACCCACACCCCCTACTATGCTAAATGTACTTTATTCTAGCTTATATTTGCTATTTGGACCCTCAAAGTGAGCTCAAATTATTTACAAACATATTCTATTTTTTAAGAAGACCAAAAGGAAGAACTTTTGATATTTTGGTTTATAGATTCTTCTTCTTTTGTTGATTCTTTCTCAAGGCTTGTTGGGGCCTGACTTTGTATCTTGAGATGATTGACCCTTTTGGGAAGTGCTTGTTGTGTCCTTAGTCATCTGTCGGTTTGTATCAAACTCCCTTTTGTACTTATACGAATAGGGGAAGTTCTGGAGGGGCAACAAAAGTAGGGATGACAAAGCATGGCGGGTGGGCTACCTATTTCAACCCGCTGGCCTGCTTAGGCTCACCCCACATAACTCGCATCATGTGCGGGCCAAGTGTGGGACGGGGTGGGTTGGCCCGCATAACTCGTATATTTTAAAATTTCTTTCTATACGCCTATAATTTCTTCTTGCAATCTCATATTTTCAAAAAATCTAAAATTATTCATTCCAAGTTCTATAATATGGAATAGAAATTTGTATTTTGGGTTGTACAATCTAGAACATTATACAATCCAAAACACAAATTTTAACTTCCAAATTCTATAACTCGAGATGTCTCTGAATTCCACATTCTAAAATTAAAAAAAAAAAAAAACATTCAATGAAAAATGTCAGAGAGTAATTTGAGTATTATTTTTTAAGTATGGGGTGCAGAAAGAAACTACCCTCAATCTCTAATTCATAACACCTTCACGAAATTCGATAATATTTTTTTAATATTTAATAATATTTTGTTGCCTTTTCTGAAATGCATAAATTGTTTAGATTTTAATATTCATCAAATGTTAAATGCAGTATCCATACCTTAGTTTTTTTATAATAAAATTATAATATTGTATTATATATATATATATATATATTATTTTTCAAATTTAAATAATAATCATTTGTCTATATGTATTACCTTAAAAGGTGTATATATTTAATAAAATATTTTTTATTAGTCAATTTATTAGTATTATTGAAATTCAAATTTCATTGAAAATCATAACATCATTATAATATTTTTTACTCATCTTATTATGCATGTATCGTAAGAATAATATTGTGAGACCATTTATCTAATTCATCTAAATAAGAAAAAAAGTTTAAATTAATAAAAAAAAATATTCAAAATATTTTTAAAAAAAAATTCTTAAGTGGGCCAATAAAATCAACCCATATTTTCTACGAGGAGCAGACTAAATGTAGGGCGGTCTGGCCCTGCATTGCCATCCCTAAACAGAATGTTGAATAAACATGGATGCTAATTCTGCTTGCATGTCTAATAATAACTCTGCCTTAAATTCAGAGTATACCTCCTTTTTAATGTCCTTCCCAATCTCTTCTATGAGGGACTCCATCTCGATCTCACTAAGATGTGATTTACTATAATATCGAGGTGGAGGAGCAAAGAATTGTCAAATGCTCAACCCTCGTCCAGTAGCATAAACTTGTCTATAATGCTTTTGACGACCGTGGCAACTGCCAATTTGTCCTCAAGCCTCGTTGGAATGAACAATCCTTGTGTGCTTTGCCCCACCAATGCATTCTACAAAATAAATTTTGAACACTTAATTTAGAAAAATGAAAATAAGCATCCAAACATAACCTACAATATGAGTTGCTTAATGCACTTAGTTACACTTTGAACTTCTTCATATGTGTAATCCCTTTATGGTCTTTGATGAACTTTCTTCCATTATGTCATGTCGGGGAGGACGAGTTATAATGCGCAATTTGAGTCCTCAATGGTATAATAGGAATATGCCTATTTTTATAATATTTGGGTTTAATTTATCATAACCCCCACGATACAGTTTATGAGATGAACATTCTTTTTTTTTAATCTCTTGTGCAACTTTCCTCTTAACCTATTCTATACATTAATTAAATAATTACATTGTTAGATAATTAAATACTTAACCAACACATGATATCAATTTACCTAAAAGGTAGGGTCTAATTGCCTTTCTTGAAAAGTCTGCCACTCATTGAGAAAATGATATTGCTCACATGGATTTTTGTCACTCAATGCACCATAAATATAGTGATTATTAAGGTCACTCTTAAAACCCCTCCATCGTGTCCCAACATATGAAATCTATTTCGTCCTCAATAAATTATTGTTTGGGACGCCATATGTGACTTGTACAATAAATATCAATTATATATGTTAAATATCAACTATGTATGTTTATTATAAAACAAATAAGTTAAGATTTCATACAATGATACTTTGCAAAATCTGGTTCTTCACCATATCTAGAACATGGTCTCAATCATCAATAAAAATGCTAACTTTGCTTCTACCAAGCAAGACCACATAGCTGGTAAATTTTGTGTTATGCTCCCCTAAAGTTTTACTTGTCTGCATATCAAACTGGATTGATAATCTCTTATTAACATCACAGTTGATAGTCAACATAAAATACTCATTTTTTTTGTTTGAGATGCCATGATGAATGACTCTTCAATATAACCTACATTTTCTAGATCAATCAAGGTAAAACTTAGATCATCAATCTTCACGATATTATTAGTGTCAACCCACTTACATTTAAAAAGAGACACTCCAAAACTCGTGTAATTTATCACTCAGATGTCTTCAATTACACCAAAGTAGCATATTGACGCCATAACGAGATATTTATCTTTTAAACTCGAGAAATGCATTTTAAAAGTATTTTTTTTATAGTTTTCTTAAAATTTGGTTTGGAAAGTATTTTTTTTTTAAACAGAAAAATCAAAAGATATTACGAAAAGTATTCTTCAAACTATTAACAAACCAAAATATGTGTTTTGAGAAAAAATTGTGAAGACACATTTATGTCCAAAGTTTTTGTAAAAAAAGGAAAAAGAAAGAAAAAATAATGAATGTTATTAAGGAAATAATAATTATCAAATTATACAAAATAATTGTGTATAATTTGATAATTATTATTTCCTTAATACTCCCCTCAAGTTGGTAGGTGAAGATCATAAACTCCCAACTTGTGTCGCAACGTCAAAAATTGTTCCTTGCCCAGTGCCTTCGTAAAAATATCTGCGAGCTGATACCGTGTCGGTACATATGAAGGACTGATTATCTCGACTTGTAATTTTTCTCGCACAATGTAACAGTCTATCTCAATGTGTTTTGTGCGTTCATGAAATATTAGGTTTGCTGTTATATGTAATGCTGCTTGATTGTCACAGAAAAGTTGAGCTGGCAAGTTACATGACACCTTTAAATCCTACAACGGATATCGCAACCAAACTATCTCCAAACAAGTATTGGTCATCGTGCGGTATTCTGCTTCCGCAGATGATCTTGATATGTTTGTCTGTTTTTTTTATTTCCATGAGATAATAAAGGAACCAAGAAAAATACAATACCTAGATACTGATATCCGAGTTGTCTGACAACCTCCCCAATCTGAGTCGCAATAAGCTCTCAATGTCAAATTGTTCTCAGATGGCAATAACAATCATTGTCCGGTGATCCTTTGATGTACTTTAGGACTCAAATTGCATCATCCCAATGAGGTTTCCGTGGAGCCTGTATATATTGACTTAGGGTCCGAACCGAAAATACTATGTCAGGTCGAGTAACCGTGAGGTATATCAGTCGTCCCACAAGTTGCCTGTATTTGACTGGATCTTTTAATAACTCTCCACCGTCTGGTGTGAGTTTTAAGTTTTGCTCCATTGGAAATTTGTCTGGATGAGCACCTGTGAGTCCCGTATCCTACAAAATATCAAGCACATATTTTCTTTGTGACATGTAAATACCAGCTTTGGAACGGGAAAATTCAATCCATAGAAAATATTCTCCAAGATCTTTAATGCGAAATTGTTGTAATAGACAGTCTTTAACACGCTGAATTTCTGTCAAATCATTTCCTGTCAAAAGCATATCATCCACATAAAAAAAAAGGGCAGTAAATGATGAGTTATTTTGTCTTGTGAATAGAGAGTAGTCTGTCTTGGACTGTTGAAATCCTACAAATTTAATCACATAAGAAAATATTGAAAACCATGTCCGGGATGTCTGTTTGAGACCATAAAGGGATTTGTTGAGTCGACATACAATGTTCTCCCCTTGTCGATGATGCCCGGGTGGCAAGTTCATGTAAATTTCATGCAATGTGCCATGTAAGAAGGCATTTTGCACATCTAGTTGGTGAGTAAACCAACTTCTAGTTGCTGCAATGGTGAGGAGACACCTCAAAGTTGTTAATTTTGTTGTTGGTGAAAAAGTTTCAGAATAGTTAACACCTTCAATCTGAGTGTATCCCTTTGCGACAAGGCGCGCCTTATATCTATCGACGCTGCCATCTGAGTTGTACTTTATTTTATAGACCCATTTTCATCCTATGGGTTTCTGTCCAGTGGGTACGATGTCAAGGTCCACGTTTGATTTAGCTGTAAGGCGGAAAGCTCTTCATTCATTGCTTTTTGCCAATTTGGATCAAGGATAGCTTGAACATAAGTGTGACGTTCTTTGGTGGTTGTGATGTTAGCAAGATATGCACTATGTATAGAAGAAAATCGTGAATTAGAAAGAAAATGATGCATAGGATACTTGGTTCCATTCGATCGGTCTTGGGCAGTGGTCGAATGATTGGCTTGGGATTCCGTTATGTAGTCTTGAAGCCAGGAAGGTGGGGTTGATGTGCGACTTGATCGTCGAACAGGAAGGTTGGCTGGAGAAGGTTTGGTAATGGGTGTAGGACTTCCTGGCGTGGGAGAAGAAGGTTGATCTGCTGGAGGTTCAGTAGGAGAAGATGGTGGATCAAGTGAATGTTGGACAGGAGTGGGTAAGTCAATGTCAATGGCGGGCAAAATATCTAGTAATGGATGTGAGGATTGCGTCTGAAAGTGTTGACAGAATGGGAAAACACTTTCATGGAAGGTGACATCCTGACTTGTAAAAAAAGTGTCTGCATCTATATCAAATAATTTGTATGCTTTTTGATTATGAGGATAACTAATGAAGATACATTTTCGGTCGCGCGGATCAAATTTTTGCTTAGGTGAAACAACAGTTGTGTAACAAAGGCAACCAAAAGTTTTTAGGTGAGAAAGAGAAGGTGGTTGATTATATAGTAGCTCAAAAGGTGATTTATTTTTTAGTAAAGGTGATGGAAAGCGATTAATGATATATGTGGCGGTTAAAACGCATTCCCCCCAAAATTCTAATGGTAAATTGGACTGAAATAGGAGGGTTCGTGCTGTGTTTTAAACTTGTCTATGTTTGCATTCTACTACTCCATTTTGTTGAGGAGTGTAGACGCAAGTGCGTTGACATTCAATACCTTTTTTGAGGAAAAAATCATGCATTGAAATAAATTCCAATCCGTTGTCAACGCGGATGGTTTTAATAGATGCCTGAAATTGATTTTGTGCAAATGTAATGAATGATTATAAGAGATGTTGGGTTTCAGATTTGTGATTCATAAGAAATAGCCAAGTACATCTAGTATAGTCATCGGCTATAGTGAAAAAAAACATTTTAAAACGTTTTCCAAAATGAGTTGGGGTTTTATGAGGACCCCAAATGTCACAATGCAATAAATTAAATGGAGAATGAGATTTTATTGTGCTTAAAGGAAAGGGTAGCCTTGCCTGTTTATCTTTGGGACAAACACTACAATTATTATGAATGGAAATGAGATTTTTATTGATAGGTAGTAATGAAGATGCAAGTTGTAGATGCGTTGGAGAAGGATGTCTGAGGCGCTTGTGCCATAAATCAGGGTCGGTCGAAATTTAAGATGCGTGGGCTTGGTTTGGAAGAGGGGACATGTAGTATAAGCCTGCATATTGTTTACCCGAGCCAATCATCCTCCCCGTGACCAAGTCCTGCAAGATGCAACCATGTGGAAAAAGAACGACACAACAATTTAGTGTACTTATTATCTTACTAACAAACATGATATTTAAATTAAAAGAAGGAACACAAAGAACATCTTTGAGAGTGATATTGTCATTGAATTTAATCGTGCTTGTAGATGAGATGGTCGCAATTGAGCATGTGGGCAGATTAACATTTAGAATAAATGATGATGAAGTGTGTGTGAAAAATTGTGAATCAGATGCAATGTGATCGGTTGCCCCACTATCCAAAATCCATGGTTTTGTAAAAGCAGAATTAATAGACGAGTTATGAGCAAATAGACCTACAACGTTTATAAACCCTTCACTTTTACTATTATTGTTGAGCGAGTAAACAACCTTTACCAATTGCTGAATTTGCTCAGCAGTGAACCCTTGTACAAGGTTTCTATCAGACTCATTGTTGTCATGTGGTAATGAAGAGGAATTTGCCATGTTTATTGCTGATGAATGAGAGCTTTTGGGGTTATTTTTTATTTGCTGCTCCTGGCCATGGCGCCCATTGGAGTTCCACGTCCCATTTTTTATGCGACACCTATCTTCCGTGTGTCCTCTTTTATCACAGTATGTGCAATGAAATTTTCAAAGTACGACATTCGTCTATGGTATGACCTGGTTTGTTACAGTGTTCACAGGTCTTACCTTTTGATTACTTCCAATTGACAGAACGACCCTGTACTGATGTCGCGATTGAAAAATTCTTGTCAGGATCCTAATTCATCTGTTGTTGTGTCTCTTCTTGCACAATCAGAGAGTATGCTTGTCGGACATTTGGTAGAGGGTTCATGATGAGAATATTGGACCTGATTTTTTGAACGAATTATTCAACCCCATGAGGAATTGCATCAGTTTATCTTCTTCCTTCTCGATCTGGTGTTCCTTTGTCTGATTACAAACTATGGGTGAACGATATAGCTCGAGTTCATCCCACAGCGCTTTGAGTTTGATGTAGTATGAAACCACTGGCATCGTACCTTGGGACATGGTTGCTATTTCCTTCTGAATTTGAAAAATGGTTGGCGCATTCTTCTGTCTGAATTGATCGCGAAGATCTTCCCAAACTTGACGGGCGGTCTTCGCGTGAATTACCCTTGCGACTATCTCTGTCTCGATGGAGTGACTTAACCATGAAAGAATCATGGAATTACATTGATTCCACAATTCGAATTGGGATGGGTCTTTTTCTTGTGACGATCTTTCTATGGTACCGTCAACAAATCCGAGTTTCTTCTTCGCCGTGAGTGTGTGTACCATTGTTGTCTTCCAGGATTGATAATTGGCGTCGTTCAATTTGGTCGACACCAACATGTTTCCTGGTTGGTCTTAATGATGAATATAGTAGGGATTACTAATGCCTTCTGTGTCAGACATGATCTCTCTTATTTAGGGGATAAAAATGGAGAGGCTGTTAGAGCACCGAGATCGGTGCTCTGATACCATATAAGAAAAATGATATATATAATAAAATGGTAAGAAAAAAAGATATTTCTTATTCTCTTGTGTGTATTTACATCACTCAATGTATAGAAAATATATACAAGTGTATGGAGTCTTTCTCTCTCCAAATTACAAATTACAAGCTAATTAGGTAGGGATCCACTAATCATGGGATTATATAATTATTAAATTAATTACATATAATTGTGTATAATATCGCACAATATCATACAATAATTATATACAATAGTTATGTATAATTTGATAATTATTATTTTCTTAATAAAGGTGAAGGAGAGAAAGTTATTTTAATCAATTGGCTAGAAAAAAACTTGATTTTAGTTGAATCTTTATGTACCGAAAGCATTGTCACGTAGCTGAGGAACTGAAAGGGTATGTATAGCATGTAGGGAGTGTGTGAGTGAGTACAAAGAGATATGTGTGTTTTGAAAAAGAGGGAAATTTAAATTTATTTGTATAATTTTAAATGAAATAAACCAAATTGGGTGTATATAGCGAAAAGAAGAGTGTAAATTGCATAGTTCTAGAAATAAAACTTTCAAACAAGCAAATTGGACAAAGCCCAGTAAAACTCTATCAAACTACACAGAAGAGCAAGGCAACAAACTAATCCTAGTGTTGTTTACATTTTGATTAGTTGAGGGGTTTAGAGGATTGATTTGGAGAGAAAATAATAGAAATTAAAGTGATTTAATTAGTGGAAATATAGGAAATTTGAGTAGAAAATTTATTAGTATATATGGTTGATTTGATTAAGTTAATGAAGATTGATATGATTTTTTTAAAGTCTAAAATGTTTTTAGTGTATATTTTAAAATTTAAACATTTTTT
>Ga0123341_1003341_pt1 | contig 13709 bp, 6 predicted proteins | sample Turbeapinknodule_FD_89959 | JGI IMG/M metagenome (GOLD analysis project Ga0123341, IMG submission 89959) | Root nodule microbial communities of legume samples collected from Mexico - Turtle bean Mexico pink nodule | ecosystem: Host-associated > Plants > Roots > Nodule | place: Mexico: Nepantla... | reverse complement strand
TATTATTATTTTAATAATAAAATTTAAATAAAGAGGTAATAAAAGTTTATAAATAAAAATTAGAAGTTATTTATTATTTTATTTAAAAAATATATATTTTCTTAATTGTTTTTTCTTGATATTCTTTCTATAACAAAACGAGTTCAAACCCTACCAAATTAAGATTTTGAAGAGTTGGAGGAATACAGATTTTTGACCTATTAAAGTATAGATTTGGTAAGTATAATTCTTTTAAGTAGAGGATTCAAGGAGATATGTATTAGGTTTACCTCTTAAAAGTTTACTTGGATATGAAAAAAAATCTAAAGAAGTCGTTGGATAAATTACCTTTCAATCCAAATAATAAAGTTAATATTATATCTTTAGAATATGATGGTTGTTTGATAATAAAGTTAATGTTATATTTTTACAATAGGATGGTTGTTCTTATGTATGGATTATATAGAATTTGATGTTATGTTAAATATATGAACTCTTTTACCATAGTGTTGATTTTGAACTAGTATTATTGTTGCTATATGTAAATAAATAACCTTATTATTGAGTCTAGAGGTGTAGAATCCTTATAGTGGTTGTAAACCTATGAAAAATGTTGTCTTTAGCATGGTTGATATATTCTTGGATCAAGACTTCTTTGAGCGACATGCTATCACTCAAGCGAGACCTAAGCAATATGTAATTGATAAGTGTCATATTTCAGTAATATTTCGTATTAAAATACAAACACTTAAGGATATTATTAATTGATAAAATAAATATAATATAACCCATAATTTATGAATCTAAACATTTTTACATATTTTGTGATTATAAATGAATAAGAACGATTTATTCTTAAATTTGTGTTAATTTTAGGATTCTAGAGAAAAATGGAGATGAAAGAGCAAAAGGAGAATATACAAGATAAGCTAGAAGCTAGAAGCTCCCAGAGGATCTCACCCAAGTGAGCCCAGTCACACCCAGACGAGATCACTCCAGAGACGTTGGGTTTTTTCTCGTCCAACTCGCTCAGGCAAGCCCAATCACGCTTAGGCGAGAAGTCACTTAACACAAGCCCAACTAGGTTAAATATGAGGCGTAAGGCACAATCTTAGACACCAATTGGGAGAATAGGAGGTGATAGAAAACCCTAGAGAAGGCAGTCATCAAGGAGAAACATATTGGATCTTCTTTTCTTGCTTTCTATGTTTGTAATGGCCAAATGAGTGGCTAATTCTACCATTTGAGATTGGGAGTAATATTTTCAAGCTCTTATGTATTGAGATGGTATTTAAATATAATATTTTGTTCTTGATTGGTGATTGGTACTATCATTTTATTTGTAATGTTTGTTTATCATGATCTAGATCCTTAGATTTGACTGAAAAGTATCTCTAAATTTCTGACTCAAATGATAATGCTTAACATATTTGAATACTAACAGATTTGAATTTTTAATTGCAACATCTAATCGTAATGATAAAGAGTTTTAATAAATATGAGAGGAATCAATATTTATGAGACTCTCTTAATAATTTTATATACGAGGAATCGATATAAATGGATTTTATATAGACATCAATATCAATCAAAGGATAAAATATTACTATGCTTTTCAAAATACAAAAAGTAAGAAGGATGAACTCCAATCCCAATTGAACCAACAAACTCATTGACTTGTTTTCTTTACACATCTTGCAATCATAACAAATTCCCAACAAAATTTATTATTTTGTTTTCTATTTAGTGAATCTTATACTTTATAATTCAATTGTTCCTTGTGGGTTCAATATCCGACCTTGGGGACAAATTACTACTTACAACGTGGTGCATTTGTCGTAAAATAGTCATTCGTAATCATTACACTTACAATCATATGTCGCTCATGTAACATGTTTTATAACCTAGGTGATGAGAGAGAGAGAGAGAGAGAGAGAAATTTAGACTATTTTCTCTCCTATTGAAGAAGAGTGGGTGAATTGGTTTTTTTTAAATTAAAAGAAATTACCCTTTTTCTTCAAAAATTGTTTCAATTGGAAAATTTGAATGCAATTAATTTAGGAATCAAAATTAATAAAAATCATTGGTTAACAACAATATAAACAAGATAAGGAAATTAAAAGATTGCACAAAAAAATTATATTGGTTCATATAACAAATGATCCTACATCCACTCTCAGTTATTCATCCTTAGGATAACTGAAATGCACTATCTTTAAATGTGTGTACAAGCACTCACAATAGCAATTAGAAACATAAAACAACAAAACACCACAAGATCAACTCATGGTCACACTAAAGAGGATATGCTCTACCATTGGAACACTCTAAAAGGATAAAAACCTAATAAAATATTGATCACACAAGAGGATATACACTAAAACACTTATAGCAACTAAGAAAGAAAAGAATGTATCATAATTCACAGCAGAAATACAACACATGGTTGATTCAATCAACACAATACAACATTTTTTATTCTTAAACTTGAAAACACTTTTGACATTGAAAATAATTCGAATATCAAAGGAATTTGTATTTCACAATAGTATTTGTTGTTTAAAAGAGTAAGAAAGGTTCTATTCATTGAGTTCAGAAAGCGTTGATTTAGAAAAGATTTAGATGTATTTAATCAATTTTTCAAGTTGGTAATTGATTATTCTTGTTGAAATTTGAAAAATAGTTATAATACTTTCTATTTTAATCGATTATGACACGTGTTAATTGATTATTTTGACTTTGCATTTAATTCAGAAAACGAAGTCAATTGATTATACAAGATGTTAATCAGTTAATTTTTTATGACACTGAAAAACACTTAAATTCGCTCTCTGTTTTAATTGGTTAATTAGATTAATAATTGATTATCCTTTTCTGAAACCTCTTATGAACAATTTACTCGATTACTTAAAAACTTAATAAATTAAACATATCTATAAAACTTTTTTTCTCTTGTTTTTAAATTTTTCAAAAACATTTTTCTTTTGATTAATTTTGGTATAGGTTGTGTGTTGAAATGAAAACCTAGTGAATACCTTGTGTGAAAGACTCTCAACCACATACAATGAAAGTTAAGAACTCTCAAAATGTTAGAGCAAAAGTCCAAAACCATATGATTTTGATTTAAGTGCAAAAAATAACTAAGTGTAAAACATGGTCTTACTTCGTCCATAAGACAATGACTTTGTGTAAACAATAAATCAAGTAAGACAATTTTTTCATCTTACAAACGATAAAAACTTAGCAGTCTTCTTTCTCTTACATATGATAAAATACTTATAAAATCATATCATGCATGTATCAAAACAAAATGATAAGCACATAGAAAGCTAACCCCGTACTTCACAAAACATATATGCCTATTTTATGTTGTAAGGAATGTTCGTCTACAATAGAAATTCATTGAAAATGTAACCTAAAGTCAACATCACAAGATCTCTTGGAGTTGGAGCTAGAGTTATTTCTTCTCTGTATTTCCCTAGCACTGCACATTGACAACTTTGGAAAAGTTATATGCCTCATATGGTTATGCATTATGTGTACTTCTTTCATCCAATGAGTTTGCTTGACTGGAATGCATTTAATTCACTTCATATAGCATTAAATGTTCACTTCTTCTTTTATGTAATATTCTCAAAACTAGACAAGGTTATCTTTCCTTGGGTAGAAAAGGATTCACACAAGGTAAACTCAATGGGTTAGCCAAGAGTGCCTACAAGTCTAAACAATGTTAGGACAACTAGCACCAGAAATGGATGGTTGAATGAAGTCTAGGACTCTTTTCACAAAGGATAAGAGCAGATCACCTCGAAAAATGAAGCACAAATAACTAGTTAAAACAAAGGAAACAATAGGCCAAATTTTGTATTCGTTCACCTAAACCCTGGGTTATGTTTAGTCTCCCTTAAGCAGACGACTTAAGAAGTTTCATTAATAAAGAAACTTGATTAAAATGAGTACGCAAACCTCCCTAGGTTGCAATGAACACACAAACATTTCAAATTTATCCTTCTCAACCTCCCCTTAAGATTGAGAACTCCCAAAGAAAAAGAGAACAATCTAATAAAGAGAACAATTTAAGCTCATAATGGTATAAATTTACAAAGTAAAGAACTTACATGGTTTATAAAACAACCCAAAAGATAGATGCTCAAAAGCTTATTGATCATAAAACTCTATGTAACTTTTATTGCTTGTTTTTGTTGTATATATTTATGTATTAAGGAGTTTATTTTAATAGATAAGCTAGTCATTTTATAAGAACATTTTGATACTTGATTTATTCTATAAAATATGTGACAACTTGTTCATTTAAATAAAAATAAATAAATATATTAAATCACATAATATTAATAGATAAGACAAACTAAGAATGAATAATGATAAATTGTCTATCACATTAAAGCTTGGTAGACTGTGTTGTCTACTTAGATTTTATAACTTTATTTGCATGAATCAAATGTTAGTATGATCATAAAAATATTTAAGCATATAAATTACTTATAGTGTTGTTATCATCCAAAACTTAAACTATTGTCATGGTCTACTGTCAGACCATCTAGTGGGGTACAAATTGTCTAGGTCTCAATAAACAATACTTAAGGGGTTAGTCAAAAGTAACTATAGGACCAAAGAATACTTAAATGTACTTCACAAAAAATAGTATGCTTAGTGGAACTCTATTAATTGATTGAGAACTGGACATGGTTTACACTATCATACAAATCAATATAAAAATTACCTTGTGTATTTTCTCTTCCCTTTATCTTTATATACTATACCTTTACATATTGTATGTACTAACTTGGGAAGGATAACTATTGTGAGTATATGTTTTGAAAAAGTGTGTAGTTTATTATATGGAAAAGTTAGTGACTGACAACTTGAGCAAATAAAATCATCATCTAAACATTCATACTTATACTATATTTACAAAAATATTAGAATTAATTGAAACACAATTCAACTCTCCATTCTTCTGTTTTTGTCCTGTTTCCACAAAACATCTTCAAAATCATTGTCAAAACAGTTTTACTTAAGGTTTGAGTATACTCTTCAAGAGCAACATGCCCTAGATGGGTGGTTTTCATTGTCCTTGATGGACATTTTGGGGATATCCATATGGTATCATGCCTTTGATGACGATAATAAACATAAGACTCGCATTAACAAAATTATCTTTGCTTCTCTTATGATCTAGTCATGTAGACAAGAGTTCAAATTGTAAGAAGTTGGGTGAGATTTACATATGATTTGATAACATATACTTTATGTTACCTTGATATCGAAAGCATAGGCCAACTAAGTTTGGTCGGTTTAGGAGATGTCAAGTATTTGGTGAGACTTATTTATTGTGATTATATAATCTTCTACGTAATGTCTTGCATTTAATCATGAAATGATGTGTGATTAAATATAAGTTGATTAACATTCATATATACTATCTAGATATATGCACGATGATGATCTTTATATAATTTATATTTTATTTATATTAGCTTAAAAAAATGTTTTTACTTATATATAATCTATTTTGATTGTATCTAACATGAGAACAAACTCACTTGCAACCTATAAACTTTTGGGTTATAAGATATTTAAATTTTCATATTTGACATGAAATGTAAATATTTTTTTTTCTAAAAAGCTTTTGAGTCTTATTGATATTTTATCACATATCTATAATTACATTATACAATTATATATCTAGTTATTAACTAAGGTTTTACGAAGTGTTATACATTTCTTAATTTATAAAGCACACAAATTTACTTAGCAGATAACTTAGATTTAAAACCTACTTATACTTTTCTCTTTCAAATTTTTAAAATACACTCTTATCAAGTTAGTTAAATAAAGCTAAATTGTCACCAAACCATAATTGTACAAGTGAATATATTCTTTTTCAAAGCAAAACTAATGGATGTAATTAAAATCTAAACAACTAAAATTGCAAATAAACAAATTTTAAATGAAAAATACAACACTTGAATAAAATGAATGCCTACTTAGAACGTTTATAATGCATATTTGTTCCAACTAATAGCTTATAGTGCACATTAATTTAATATACAAAATTTGTGACATGTATATTTAATTCTTTAAAATATTTTCCATTAATTTTTCTTATTTAAAATATTTTTTTAAAAAAGTAGCGTTACTTATATAAACCACTATTTTTCTGTAAATAAGTTTATTGCATTTGGCTTAAGTCGTAAATTTTATTGAATACGGTGTAATTTGAAAAAGTTGTTTTGTATGGAAATGTACTGTATAGAAGATCTTAAAAGAACAAATTATGTATGAATTCTATTTGCCAAAATAGTATTTTAAAAGAGAAATAATCTGTAGTTGATAAGAGAATGAATATTAATGTTATTATTTTTATTTCCCATGTCACACTCCTCTATCAATGCAATCTCGTGGGAGTTTTTCTGTGCTCCCACAGCACCTTTGTTTGTGTTGTTGTTGGCAGGGTCACTGTCTCTGCCTTCTTCCACCGCATCAGTACTCTTCGTCCCATCATTCACACCCTTTCTCTCTCCATTCACAGTAAAAAAAAGGATGCAAATTTCCTCACTCCCTTCCAAAACTTGAAACTTTTGGAACTTCGCATTAATGGGGTTCAAGGGAATGCTCACCTAATCCGGTTTCTCAATTCTTTAACCCCAAGTTCCATTTTTTTTATCTTATTTCTTTTTTTATATGTGTAATCCCAACTTTCCAAATTTTGAGGCATTTCATGTTTTCTGTCTCAAGCTCTGAGAAAACGTTATTGTTGTCTTTGTTGGGCTGTTTCTTTGTTCTGGTCTCTTGTCGGTCAAAAAATGGACACCTTGCAGATGTCCCGTGTTGATTTGGAGCAAGGAAACCATCGCCGTTCGGTTGTTGGAAGTGATGTTAGCGGTGAAGGGAGCTTATGCTTCTCTGATGCTGATGATGGTTCTTGCTACTCCCGTTTCTACTCAACAAATGGTGGTTCATATGATGATTACAGCTTTGCTTGTGTTTCTGATCCTGAGGCTGGGGGTGTTTCTCATTCTGGGAGAGCTTCTTCTGTTTCTGAGTGCTCTGTGGAGGTGGAAACTAGAACTGGGGTTCCTGAGATCAAAGTGCATTTGGCTAGAGTGGAGAAGGATTGTAGGATTTGTCACATGGGTTTGGAGAGTGATAGCCATGAGTCTGGTGCCCCCATAGAATTGGGTTGTTCCTGTAAGGATGATTTGGCTGCTGCTCACAAGCACTGTGCTGAGGCCTGGTTCAAGATTAAGGGAAATAGGTGAATGTGAAACTGAAATCCTTCACTTTCCCTACTATTTTTGTCACGTGGATTTGATTTTTATGCTAAATCTTTGGTTTTATTTTTAGAAATTTAAGATACCCTTTTGTTGTTTCATGGCATTGATAACATGTTATGTCTTGTTGCTGTTTGAAAGTTTTACAATATTAGTCACAGATTTTTGTTTGCTTGAAGGGTTTGATGTTAATGACTAGAGAGTAGGAAAGTAATTGAAGTGTATAACGTGGAATTGTGTTGTGAAATTATTTAACTCAGTAATTAGTGTAAGGCTGGGGAAGAAGATGGTGGGGGAAGTATTTGGAAACATATTTTAGAAGGTGTAAAGAATTAAATTGCAGGGTGGGGGAAGACTCAATTATTTGTCCGAGAAAGGGGAAAGTTATAGAAGATTAAATTATTTAATGAAGATTATGGAAAAAGAAAGGCATAAAGCATCAACTAGTCCCACCGATTCGCTGGCTTGCCTACCTAAGCACAGTGGGATTCTTTGCTGCTTTGCCCCTTTTCTGAAATTTAGGAATCTATATATTAATCTTCTTTCTTATTCTTTTTATCTCTTTCAAAGTGGAGATTTGACCCCTTCTGACTCCTATTCATGGATTCAAATATCTTGGTAGATGCTAGTTGCTTACTGAAGTGCCACATAGAATATTTTAATCTGCAAGTTACTGGTCCCATATAATCTGTTCATCTATGATGCATGATGCCAACTTTTAGATTGCCTAATAGTTGTGACTTGAGAGTACCACAAGCTACTGAATGTTGGTACAAATGTCCTGATCCCTTGTTGCAGTTGTTGAGGTAAAATAATTTCATACTTCATTTTCTGGTTCAGCAGAGTCGCTTGAAGAAGATGGAACACTTAAAACTTTTATTCAGTGGCAGGGTGCTAGTTCTTAATTTTAAATACAATCCCTAAATTCCAAGTCAAAGTAAGGAAACAAGTTATTTGTGCTTTTATGATAACATGGTAGGGCTTGCTTTATTGATGGACTGGTGACCGTCCATGCTTCATTGTCAATTTAAAAGCAATTTATAGGGGCCATTTATTGAGGAAGGATCTATTGTTATGATTGATTCAGACGCAAATCCATCCAAATGCAATACTTCATGGATAAATAAAAATCCAATAACGCGACAGAATTTTAATCTTTTCAATTTTGGAATCTTCTTTAATTGATGTATTGATGCTTTGCTTGGTGGCAAATATTTATGATATCTTCTTTACCTTTGTTTTGAGACTTTAAAAATGTGACACGGTTCGTCAAAGACAGTTGTGAACTTATAAAAAGGCAATTGGACACTTGTATATAGAGATTTAAGTTAGGCTAACTAGAACCAGAAAACTGTAGAATCATATTCATTAGTCTTATTGGTTAACTCTTCTGCCATGACAACTTAGTATAAACAGTAAGGTTGGTTGATTTAAATTTAAATGAAATTTCATTTCTTACAAGAGTGAGAAAATAACATAACCCTTCAACAATGCTTCTAGTGTATGAGCAGAAAATATCATGGCTCTTTTTGTTTTGACAAGCCTGCTTGTTTGTTTGAAGCATCCAGTTTTGAAGTGGCTAGTAGTTAATGTTGTCTTTGACGTATATGATTGCAATTGTACTTGTTCTATTGCAATATTAAAAATGTACCTGAATAGATTTCTCTTGAATTTTTAAGATTTGTGTTTTTCTAATTATATCTGTTTGCTTAAACTTTAACAGGACTTGTGAAATTTGTCATTCTGTTGCTCGGAATGTTTATGGAACAAACGAGGATTCGACAGAGCATGTTAGTGACGGCAACAATGCTACTACAGCAGCAGCCACACTCTCCACACCTGCTCCTTCTACAGAACCTCGAAGATTTTGGCACGGCCATCGCTTCCTCAATTTCTTGCTTGCTTGCATGGTTTTTGCATTTGTGATATCATGGCTTTTCCACTTTAATGTGCCATCATCGTAGGGTTTGCTGAGGCAAGTTTCATTCACAATTTAAAGCTGAGTAGGGATCAAACAAGAGAGATGAAAAGAAAAAAGAGAGAAAAAAAAACGAGACCCTACAAACACTTGCTTAGAGAATGAACCCTCTACCATTTGAGGCATTGTTGGGTTATAAAGGTAGCTGTAGAACTTCCTTTCCGTGCAAATAGACATTTTCTGTTGTGCATTCGTCCTAAATTATTGAGCTTTACTAGCCTCTCTTGTTCTGTCTTTCAGAGTCAATGTAATTTCTGAACAAGTACTACAATGTTTATTCAAATGTATATTACATATTTATATTGTATTGTTACTTCATTGTCCTTTTGTACGGGGTGATTTCTTAGTTTACTTGTAAGATTTGGTGACATTGCTTCTCTATTCAATAGTATATGATACAACATCCATGCTTGTTAGATCAATTACTTCTCCATTGATTCACATTTAAAAAACAAAGTCCTTCGTAGACCAAAAAAGAAGTAATTGTTTAAATATTCTGATTCAACAGAAGGCACAGCTTTTACAGTGTACACAACCCTCTGTCCATGTTCGTAGACACTTGTCCGAACGGATAGATTTGCAGGGAAGTTTATTACTATAATATTATTAAAAGATAAAGAAGCATATTTTAACGTAATTCTTTTATGTGAATTCTTGTAATTTTTTGAAAAAATTGTATAATTTCGATACACACTTTAAAGAACTGGAATCATAATTTTGTGTATTCTAACGAAAAAGTCTTTCTTGGTCATACATACATCCCTATTCAGCATTCAACACGTGTAAGGTGGACCATGTTAAAAAAAGCACTTATTGCTAATGAATATTTTAAATATACCGAGTATTGAATGAAGTGCTTAAAGTGATAAATGCCAAAATAAAAATGTTGGTAATAACATATGAGATAGTTGGAGGGGTTCACAACACTCCCTTGACTTAACAACTCCTTTGGGGCTTGTCATCGAGGTGTCCCATCCTGGTGCAATAGTGAACTTTGGGCCCCCATAAGGCCCACTAATAAGGTCAGATCAATTAAAAAGTAACAAAATTGGACAATTTTTTTTTCTGACGTAGCATGCATTCCGGTATTTTTATTTTACACAAATAGCATAATTTTTTATTTAGATAAGAATTCGGTCTCCAAAAATCGAATTTGGATCTTAGATTAGTTTATATGGCACCGAAAAAAAGGGATAAGAATTTGATTTCTAGAAAATTGAATTCTGAACTGATTTTTATAATTTTCTTTTATATTTTAATTTATTAAATAATATTAAAGGGAAATGTTAGAGAAAAAATTATAAAAATAATTAATTTTGGATAAATATTGAGTGCACTGTGTCATCCAACAAAAACGCAAACAGTGTTGCATGAGAAAAAAATTCAAATTAGACCACTTTTTGTTTAATTTTTTAATATATTTTTTTTGTGATATCTATGAGGCACATTTCTTCACCACAAGAAAAGAGTGCATGTGTGAGGTGGGAAGGAGTTACCCATGAATTAAGGTAGGATGAGTGGGAAGATCTAGAACATTCTTAAAACCAAGAACCTAGTTGGGGAATTCAAGAAACCCTTTGAAGTTGCCTTCAATTACATTCATAGGCATAGGACGTTGTTCAACAGAAGGCTGCCATAAAGCCATCATCGAATCACTGTTGTGCCACCAACGCCACCACTAACTTTAAGTTTTCAAAAAATAATATTATTTCCTTACTAATATTTTAAATAAAAATATTATTTATTTCATAAAATAATAAGTGATAGTTTGTAAATCTTATTTTAATACTGAATAGGCGAGTGAACCAGATAGTACATGTGGTTGAATGTATAATTACTGACGTGTCGATGATTTTTAGATTCTTTCAAACTTCCTTCCTTAAATGTTGATGCTCGGTTGTGGTACCTGTGATTGTACTCAAACACTGAAGTGAGTATTTTGACTTAGGTGTATTCTAGCTGAGTGTAAAAACGTACCTTATTCATCAACAAAGAACTCTATTTATAGTATTGGTTCATGGGTCCTCACTTTGATGGGCCGAATATCAGTTATTAACTGACGTGTAGTGATTTACCAGAAAGATGTATCTTTCAGTTAGTTTCAATTAGTCAGTTATTAACTGGCGTGTAGTGATTCCTTAATACCAGGAAGATGTATCTTTCAGTTAGTTTCAATTAGTCAGTTTTATCTGTTATGTTGGATATTTCTCGTACATTTCGGGATGTTATATGACTCATTCAATGCTATCATAATTGTTGTTGCTCCTTTATTTATTCAATTCTTTTACTTTATTTAACTTGCACGACCGGTCACCAAGATTAAGACATATTTGTATGATGTCGACCGATACAAATACTTCACTTCTTTAAAGTTAATAGTTATAATTATTGACTGAAAAATAATACTTAAACTTAAACGTACAAGTATAATAATTATATATCATTTAAAGGGTAAATGATAATTTGTTTCTCGAATGCTCACCGGACAATTTAGTTTTTAAAAGATTGAAAAACTTTATTTAGTACTTAGTGTGTAAATACTTTTACTGATTTTTTTTTATCAGCAATGAATTAATGGAATAAAATGGAACACTTTAGGGGTGTCCCAATCCTTATACATAAGATACTCCTAATTTAAGCAATCAACAAAGCAAAGCAAGATTAACTGACACACCACTTAACTTAAGAATCTTAAACTATTTAAACAGCCCTTACCCAAACATAACTGATTTTGCAAAGACCAACAAACCAAAAACTTGATGGCTATCTAGCTACTAGAATTTTAACAATATAAAAACTTGAAGTCTAGCTAGCTCCCTACCCATTGCAACAATACCAAACCTACTACCTTGTGTACTACATTTTATTCCCAAAGTGAGGCACGACCTTTGCTGTCAATCTACTTCCAATAGCTACAAAAAACTCTGCACATCCTCATCTTTTAAGCACCAAAAGCTGGTCAACCAACCACATAAAACGTGCATCTGCAAAAACTGCATAACGTTGACCAGAATTGACAGCATTTGGACATGGACTTACAGGTCATATTTTCCTAGCAGACCCCTCAAACAAACCTTTGTCCTGCTTGCTACTGCAAAAATTAACCCAGGACCATTTTTTGCTTAATAAATCACTTCTACATCATCTTCTTCCTTGTCCCTTCCTCAGCGCCCTTCTTGTAACTGTAACGTATATATGACTCCACCACAAAGAGAATCATTGTCCTTGCATCCTTACCATAAGACCTTTTCAACCAATAGACATAGATAAACAAATCTAACCAATAGTTAATGCACAAAATAGGTAATCAAGATACATATGAAGATAATGAAAAAACAAAGGATCCCATCCAGCACCTAACCCCACCCTAATACTACCCTTTTAATTTCAAACATATAACATGATAAAGAATCCAATAAGGGAACCCAACATAAAAAACATTCATCATATCTTTCAACCATAACCGAGCATTGAATCACCTTTGTCGTGACTTCAGTTGCACCTGCAAACAACTAACAACTAGCTCTCTAAGAGCATTAGTAGCACTAATCTCAGAAACATCACGACAACAAAATTAAAAATAGTTTACAGCTGTAAAAGACTTCCTACTATTAAAACAAACTCTTCCTTCTTCATCTTCTCTTCCGGATAGATTTCAGACATTCCGTAGGATTTATGCACTAGTGGGCGTATGTAAATTCAGCTAGATTCTCTTTGCTGGTAAGCCACGTCCACGCCTTTAGTTGAGCCAAAGTGAAGATTTTAGAGTTGTCTGCTCGACCTTCCTTAAAAATGACTTGATTTCTTTGTTTCCAAATTTCTCCGACCACTGCAATCCAAACACACCTCCAAGATCTGCTTATCTCTTGTGTAGCCCAGTTCAGATTAAACTGTGGGAAATGGGATTTGCCTTCCCTATGAAACCCTGTTGGTTCCCCCACCCATTCACTACAAAGGCACCATACTCTCCGGGCTACTCTACATTCGAAGAAATACATGACTTCCACTTTCCTATTCTTGTTTGGTTTTGGGTGGTTCAACTGTTGTGTTGAATTTGGAGATTGAGAAAGAGTTAGCACTAAGCTGGGTTAGCTTTATGCAATGATAAAGTTGTCTCTGCTTTATTTCATGCACTCATTCGTATATGTGGTTTTTTTTACTTGCAATGAAAGTGTGCAAAGAGTAATTACACTTTCTTATAATTTGCCTTTGCCAATTTCACTTCATAGCCGATTATGGCCACATGAATAATCGATGGAGTCATATCATAATTCGATTATGACTTTATTCACTCTTTTCCAAAAGTGTTGCATGTGCTAGTCAACTGATTGCATGTTCTCGTATGGGTCAACAATAATATAACTTAAGACTTTAAAATTATCAAGGATACAATCAAGTTTAATAATGTTTTTCATAAATTTATCAAAGATACAATACACATAATACAACTATATATC
>Ga0123341_1003340_pt1 | contig 13709 bp, 11 predicted proteins | sample Turbeapinknodule_FD_89959 | JGI IMG/M metagenome (GOLD analysis project Ga0123341, IMG submission 89959) | Root nodule microbial communities of legume samples collected from Mexico - Turtle bean Mexico pink nodule | ecosystem: Host-associated > Plants > Roots > Nodule | place: Mexico: Nepantla... | reverse complement strand
CCCTCCAATCCGTTGCTTGACCCATTTGTGCGTGAAGGTGCTTGGTCATGGACCTAGTGATAGGTCCTAGACGGTCTAGGCTTCCTCCTAGACGCTCCTTTTGTAGCCGTCCCTCATCTTGTGCTAGACGCTCTCCTCTTGAGTCTAGACGCTCCCCACATGGGTCTAGACAGTCTAGACTTGGAACTTGGCTTTCATAGTGTGGTGAGCTTGGCCTTCCTCCATCAGGCGTGGGGTGTTTCCTTCGAGTGTGGGCATCAGACAGTAAGAAGTTTCGGAGCAGTGGAGAACCAGGTCACTTGGTGCAGATACACGCAGTTAAGGAGAAGCGCCAACCTTCGGGAAATCTTCTCCTTGGGCGTAATCGCCAACATCCCTGGTCATCTTTGTGTTTAGACACACCAGGGACGATACAGCGATGTTTCTAACACGCCTCTACCTGGGCGTGGGCACCAACAACGCGGATCGCCTTGGTGTTTTCAGACACCCTGAGGACGAAACGACACTACCCCTGGGCAGGCCTCTCGTCAGGCGTGGGCACCAAGCACGCAGAGAGAAGGGCTAAAGGTTCCTCGGTGTTTAGACACCCCGTGGACAATACGACGTTGTTGTAATAGGCCTCTCCACGGGCGTGGGCACCAAAGCGCGACTTTTGTCCCAAGTGTTTAGACATGTTGAGGACGATACGACCTCGCTTTCTCAGGTCTCTCCTCGAGCGTGGACACCCAGCACAGATAAGATAAGCCCTCCTCGCCCTTGGGCAATGTCGAGGCCATAGAAGAGATGAGACCCCCTTCTCATCCTAAGCGATGACGAAGCTAGCAATACCCTTGGCAGTAAGCACCTTGGGACTCATGAAAGCGAAGAGCAAGTTGAAAATCATGCCAGTTAAAAAGGCAAAGAAAATCGAAGAGTAACAAAAAGAAGCGCAAAGAGAACGAGTTATCGAAAGCCGTAGAGACAAGAGAAGTCCTCATTCACCTTTGGAGTGATGAGGAGGCACGAAGTTAAGTCCTCCAATATCTTTGGGCAATGACGAGGCAGGCGATGCCTTCATGAGATAGATTCCTCACAGATATGAAGGCCAAGTGAAGCTTGAAGCGAAGAGATCAAGAGAAGGATATGCATCACGACTTAGAAGGGAAGAGTAAAAGAGAAAGTCACGAGCTACCTAAGGAGTTAAAGGCAAAGCGACGAAGGGATACATCGGAGGTAAATACCAGTTACGCCTTTGATATAGTAAAGAAAGCAGATAAAGGTGCAAGAGAAGTTAAAGGCGAACAAGAATGTAAAGATAAGGGTCGAATGATATTTAAATAAACAAAGTCGAGCATTAGAATTACAGATAAGTTCAAATGTTGTAAATACAAATTTACAAAGAAGATGAGATCTATTAAATACTGCTCACTCCCCGAGGTCGAGGGGCACCACCTTCCCATCAACAATTTGGTTGCCAGGGTCACAATTTGAGGTGTCGATCCCTGGGTTTTCGCACGTGACTTGGGCCAGAGCCTCTTTAAACCCCTCATCAAAGGTTCCCGCCATGTCGTCGAGGAGTTCTTGGTTGGACTTCTCCAATTCTTCGATCTTGGAGTTCTGGGTGACCAGCTGCTTGTCCAGAAATTCCTTCTCCACCTGAAGCTTGCTAACATTAGCCTGGAGTGTGCCATTTTCAGCTTGGAGAAGGTTGAGAGCTTCGATCTTCGCAGCCAGCTCCCCCTCAGTCTCAACCAGTTTTGCCTCTTGAGAGACACAGCGGTCCTCAAGGGCCTTGAAGTTTTCAGCAGCCTTCTTCAGCTTAGCAACCTCCGTCTGCAAGGGAATCATAGAGCCCAGAAGGCCAGCACATTTCTGTTCAGCCTCGTGCAACTTCATGTTGGCTACCACCTCCGCCTTGCGGGTCTCCTCTAGGGAGGCTTTGTAAGCATCTTCCAGCTTCATTTTCTCCTCCTTCAGGGAAGCCAGCGCTCGCTTGAGAGCCTGAAGGGCTTGCATCTCGATGGCCTTGGATTTTGCTTGTGCTCGCCAATCGAGAGCAATGGCAAGGAAGGCCCCCATGTAGTAGGGCATGCCTTCCTTCTTGGCCTCGCCAGAGGAACTTCCCGACGACCTCTCATTGAACCCCCTCATTAGTTGCATGATTGGGGGGGGGGGGATTTTTAAGGTCTCTAGGGCAGTTGCTTGAGCGACGGGTGCTTGTGTCGATGGCGGTGCAGATTCTCCCCCCTCCTCTTGGCCCAGTTGGTGCGATGGAGATGTGGCGCTAGGGGGGTTGTCCCTTAGAGACCCTCCACGTTGGGGGGATGCAGATCGTGAGGAGATGACTCTATTGGTCCTCCTCTTCTTGAAGACCTGCCCCTCGCCTAAACCTTCATCATCAGAGGGGACGACAAGGACACCTTTGCCCTTGTCAAGGGGAGGTGGGATAGAGTTGTTAGCCACAGCCAGTGGGACTGCAGTGATTGGAGGGGGTGAAGGGTTAGAGCCAATACCAGTTAAGGATGAAACATCAGATACACATAGTTACACACAGAAGTTTGGAACATATAAACAACACATACAGCAATAAGAAAGGGCAAAGATAAAGAAGACAATTAGGGGCGTAGATTCTCCTACCAAAATATTGAGAAAGGGCGTCTGCATCAAACTCACGAGCTTTGAGCTCCGCGGTGTTGAAGACAACTCCCATGCCAGCTAAGGCCACGCATACCTCTCTATCAGCAGAGGGTAGTTCGTCTAAGGACTTGGGCTTAATCAGCCTTGGCTCCTTCACCCAATATTAGGGGAAGCCATCCAGGGTTGTGGGGTCGCATTTTGTGCAACACAACCTGAAGAACTTACCCTTCCACCCTTTGTAGGAGTTATGGAAGAGGGTGAGGATTATCCTTCCGGCGACCCCAGAGAAGCTCACCCAAAGGCTCTTCCCTTGCTTCTTCACTTCGAAAAAGTGGAGGAAGATGTCCACTGATGGTAGCAAGCCCAAGTACCCGTTCAAGATTTCAAACGCCCTGATGAATGCCCAACTGTTGGGGTGTAGCTGGGCAGGGGCTACGTTGATTTCAGTGAGTAGTTCCCTCACGAAGCTTGAGAAAGGAAGGCGCAGACTGGTTCGTTTGAACACCGTCTGGTAGAGGAAGAAGAAGGGTTTCCCGCCGTTGGACCTATCATGCACGCAGACCGGCTCCCCGGGGGTGGCGTGACGAACGGAGATTTGGGAGTCGTGTCTGCTGGAGAAGGCGTTGAAATTGTATGTACGTGGGTCACCTAGATGGTTCTCCACGTCTTCAACGGTGGTCAGAGTCGAACATTCGGCTAAGAGTTCATCGGAGGCCCAGGGGTAGTGAGCCCTATAGTTGATCCCTAGGGGTGGTGGATTGGCGGTTGTTTTTGTACGCGCCATGGATTGATGAAAAAAGCTGAAGAAGGAGGAAAGGAAAAAGGTTTAACAAATGGGGTTAAGGCAGAAAGGGGAAGAGAAATCCTAGAAAAACCCTACCCATGCGAGAAGAGCAGAACAGGGGAAGCGACGAAGCGAGTAGAACACAGAAATGCAGAAAATATAAACAGTCCCAAACAGTTATAAGAGCAATACAGTAAAGGGAAAGAGTCGTCGAAGAAGAAAAACCATACCTTTTGAGTATCTGGGTGGTTGAAGATTGAAAGTGCGAAGGAGAGAATGAAGGTTGCAGAGAGAGTTTGAGAAGATGAACAGTGGAGGGAATGCAAAAGAGTGAATGAAACAGTGCCTTAAGCGTGCATTTTTTAAAGGTTATAACGTTAACTTAAAGAAGCGCTAGCGACACACATCCCCAGCCATAGGATCGTGGCACGTGTCAAGAGATTAACGAACAACTTAAAGCATCACATCTTCAGCACAGAGAATGTCACGCCAGCTGCTTAGAATGTCACGTCATCAGAATGCCACGTGGATGATAGGGCGAGGTCTTAGTCTTTTCGCTGAAAACAAGTTGTCAGCTCAAGACTGGGGGGCTTGTGTACCGTCTCGTCCCCGGGCATTGACCAAAGTCAAAGTCAAAAGTCAAAGCCAAAATCAAACATATGGTGGGACCCATCCAGGAAGCCCAGGGAGGAAAGTCGACAGGTTAACCGCTTAAGGCGTCGCCAGGATGAGGCGTCGCCAGGTGTAGGCGACGCCAGGTTAAGGCGTCGCCAGGTTAAGGCATCGACGTTATCACCCCCCGATACCCACAGGTAGGAAAGACCGTGGAGGGGGCGACACCACGAGGGGCCTCAGTACCTCAGAACAGTAATAAAGAGAAGAGAAAGGTGGCTTCAAAGCCATATTCCCAGTACCAGTGAGGAGTAACCTGACTTGTGAAGTACCCAAGCCACCTCTAGGAGACCCCTGGGACAGATACAACCCATGAGAGGGCCACGCCCCGGGGGCGAACCATGTGCGTGGTACGAGAGGAATGTAGATACACTCCCAGCGCGAGTGACTAGAGGCTGGGGCGCATGAGTTGGCACCCAGAAAGTCACCCCTTGCGCCAGATGCACTTCGAGAAAGGAGGACTTACACAATTGAATATCCCTAAGTTGGGTTACGGCGCTGTAAAGCCCTCCACGTAGAATAGCTATCAACTCAAAAGAACACATGGCAGTAAGCATTGAAACATCAAGGTATATAAGTTTCCCTGAAAGTTTGCTCAAGTACGTTTTTATTCAGTTTACGTTTCAAACACTTTAAAGCACTTTAAACGCTTTAAATGCTTTAAACATTTTAAACGCGTTGAACGTTTTTAAACTCCTTAAATGCGCTTTAAGACGCTTTAAATGCGCTTTAAGACACTTTGAATGCTTGAGACGTTTAAAAAAGGCTTTAGACGTTTGATACGAGGGGGGACTCAGTTTTACACACACACACACTCTAGTTGGTTGCTCGCGAACCCACTGTACACACAGGCAATTAGACAGAAATCAGTTACTCAGTTATTTTACCACCTTCAAAGCATCCATTCACGGTGCTCCGAAACAGAGGTGTGTCTTTTGATGTTTCTCGCTTGCTGACTTGATCGTCGGAGTGCAAACGTCGCCCCTTTGTGCATTTCTTTCAGGTACTCACGATGGTGAAGGGTGGGGATTTGGAACAAAGACGAGGGAGTCCTTGATACGCGAGTCTTAGCTACACACGAAGCACAATCTGGTCAATCGACGGGAACAGGTCAACACGTCGAGAGGATGGGCGAGAAGTCATCGGTCACTGACTCAGAAGACATTGAAAACTCCCAGGGTAAGCACTTATCCAGTTCTTGGGAAGGAATCATTACAGGTCTACCTGGTCGAAGGAGGAGAAACCTGGATGACGCCCTACAAGCGCTACCTGGCTGATGGGATACTCCCATTGGAACCCACGGAGGCCAAGAAAATAAAGAAAAATTCTGCCAAGTACACTCTCATCGACAGGGAGTTGTTCAGACACGGGTTCACCCACCCAATCTTGGTATGTGTGAGTGGCGACCAATGTGAACGAATAAAGGCAGAAGTCCACGAAGGGATATGCGGGAGTCATATCGGTGGTCTATCTGTAGCATCGAAGGCCATTCGTGCGAGATACTATTGGTCGACCATAAGGGAAGATTGCACGAGGTACGCACATCAGTGTAAGCAATTTAAGCAACACGCTGACTAGCACAAGGCGCCACCGGAAGAGCTCAAGTCGATTTACAGCCCTTGGCCATTCCATACTTGGGGAATTGATATCCTGGGATCCTTTCCTTTGGTGATACAATAGATGAAGTACCTCTTGGTCGCCATAGAGTACTTCACGAAGTGGATAGAGGCTGAGCTAGTTGCGCAGATCACGACCCCCAAGGTCCAACACTTCGTGTGGAAGAACATAGTGTGTCGTTTCGGAGTACCGAAGCGTTTGGTGTCTGATAATGGTACACTCAAAGGTGGGCAAGATGGTTCTTAGAGGACGCCTCCCTCCCCTTTGAGTGAGAACATTAGGGGAAAGAAGCAAGGTTCGCCAGTTAAATCCTCCCTTGACTTTATACAGCAAGAACGAGGTCAATTATGAGTTCCTCCTCGGTCTAGAAGTCTCGAGACTGGGCAGGATGGTTCGCAGAGAACACCCCCTCTCTCGAGTGAGAGCGCCGTAATGGAGACAGTGTGGTCCAGAAGGTGAATTCTCCCCAAACCCATGGTGGACAGATAGGGAATAGACACAGATTTCTCCTTGGACAAGGAAACTCGAAGAGGGATAGCGCGGAGTGCGCCTCCCTCTTGAGCGAGAACTCCAAGGTGAGGAAAGCATGGCTCGCTAGGGTGGTCAGCAAGGCATCTCCTTACTCAGTGAGGTAGGAGCAGAGTCTGTTAGAAGTTCTCTCTCTTCCTTGTCTTATGAAGCAGGCTTGAAGAGTGAGTATCAGAGGTTCCCTTTCCTTTATGTTACAGAGGTGAGGTCAACTAAAAGTTCGCGTGCACACCTCCGCTGCCTAATGAGAGCAAGGTAGGGCGGGGGTGGGTAAGTGTGCTACTTAAGGTTCAAGCGTTTGTCGAAGGCATTGTTGGAAGTGTTAGCGCGCGAAGCAACAGTTAAGCAACCAAGGCAAATAAAGAAGTTTAAAGATAAGATAGTTCTTAAACAACAACAATAAGCAGTTATTTACAGGAGTTCGTAAAGCAATAAATTCACTACAAGCCTAAAAGGGAGGGGCAATGGGCACAAACTGCCCATCAACAACCCGCTTCAGCACGGTGAAGGGAGTGAGGTCCAACTCAGAGTTTACATAGGCAACCTGAGCAAGGGCATCCTCAAACCCTCCTCCGTAGGCGTCGGTGGCGTCTTCAAGGAGCTCCGCTTCAGCCTTCTTGAAGAGCTCAGTCTTCTCAGCGAGGTCACCCTTCGCTCGGCCTAGTTGGACTTCTCAACAGATGGCCCTCTCCTCCAGCGTGGCCATTTTGGCCTTGGTCGCATCCGCTTGCTCTTCAAGCTCCACCATCCTGGTCCACAAAGGCAAGACTTTCGACTCTAGCTCGGTGTACTATTGACCCTTGTCGAAAAGTCGCTTCTTGGTGTCCCTCTCTGATTGGCGAAGGCAGCTCAACTCCTGGGTCAAAGCAGTTTCATGGTTGGCAAAGGCTTGGGCCTGGCAAGCGAGCTCTTCTTTCATATTCGCCTCTAGTTCTTCCCTCACCTTGGCCTCCAGCTCTTCTTGGGCTCTCAACCTCACTTGACTCGCGAAGGCGAAGGACTGGGCAAGGAAGTCCTCAAAACTCTGCCCTATGCGCTCTTCCAGCAGGTTTTCACTTAAGGCCTTCGCTGCCCTCCTCTCTTGGAAGCTCTTGAGGGCGTGCTGCAAAATGAAGGGTAGCTCAGGGGCAGGCGGCACGTTGACGCCCTTGGGAGCTCTCTCCCCACTGCCTTCTATAGCAACTGGTTCGTGGGGAGAGGAAGCGCTACGGGGATGCTCCCAGTATGTTGAAGAAGGGGCTTCAGTGGAACAGTGTGAGGTCGTCGCCGCGACCACCCTTTGCCTTTTAAAGGTGATGCCCTCCCCCGTGTCCTCGTCATCGGAGTCGACGACCACCACAACAACAGGTGGATTGGGAGAGTCTTGGGTAGGGGTAGCAGCAACCAAGGGGCTAGCATCAGTGGGAGCAGCAGCTGAGGGGCCAGCATCAGTGGAAGCACCTTGTCAGCGAGCGAGAACCTCGGCCAGCCTGAGCTTTTTCTTCTCATTGAGCACCATACCTGCACCAAGACAATGAGCATGAGATTTTATACAATGCGTGAGCAACAACAAGAAACAAGAGTGCAAGTAAAGACGAGGTAAAGGCAGAAACTGATACCAATGTAACCCTTGAGGTCTTTGGCGTTGAACTCGTGCTTGATCAGTTGAGTAGTGTTGAACACCACTCCCAAGCTCGAGAGAAGCTGGCATAGTTCACGATCAGGGGAGTCAGCTCCTCAAGACCCCTTGGTTTCTTGAACTTTAGTTGCCCCATCCAGTAAAGGGGAAACTCGTCTAGTAGGGTGGGCTCATGGGCAGTGCAGCACACTCTGAAAAACTTCCCTTTGAAGCCCTTGTAGGATTGCTGGAAGAGGGTTAGAAGGACTCTCCCCGACACACCGTTGAAGCTTACCCAAAGCTTCTTCCCTGGACTCTTGGCCTTGAAGAAGTAGAGGAATACGTCCACAGAAGGGGTGTACCTCAGGTGGTTGCGCAGGATCGTGAATGCCCTCACGAAGGCCCGGCTGTTGGGGTGCAGTTGAGCAGGGGCCACGTTTTTTTCGGTTAAGAGCGCCCACTCGAACCCCGTGAGTGAAAAATGGAGTTTAATCTGCTTGAAGATGGTGGCGTAGAGGAAGAAGAAGGGTTCCCCGTAGTTGACGCGATCGTCGACACACACAGGTTCGCCCTCCGCGCAGAGGCGAACAGAGACATAAGCGTAGCATTCCCTCCAAAACTCGTGGGTCATACAAGCGGCTTCGTCCAAGCGGTGCTTGGTCACGTCCTCACCAGAGGTAAGATTAGAGGTCTCAGCAAGGAGGTCCTCAGAGGCCCAAGGGTAGAGGGCCTTGTAATCGATGTTAGGGGGAGGGTTTGAGGTTTTTTTGGTTCTAGCCATCTGAAAGGAAGTCAAAGAGGGAGAGAAGAAAGGAGGAAAAACGAGACGTTCAGAAGGAGTTGAGGACGCGACCCAGATAAACCCAGAAAACAGAGATGCAAAGCAAAACAAGGGAAATACAAAGTGCGAAAAACCTAAATGCAGAAACTTTAAACAGTTTCAAGCAGTTATTCAGCAATGAGATAGCAAGACAAAAGCAATCAAGGCCTAAAGATCATACCTTTTGATCGAAATGGGTTGAAGGTTCTGAGTTTTGGAGAAAGAAAGTTGAAAGCTTTTGAAGAGAAGATAAAACGCTGGAGAGAAGTTTCAGAAAGTGATGGAACAGTGATCGAAGCGCGCGCTTTTGAATGCTTAACGTAAACGAGGGAGCATAAGCGACGTTAAGCCCTGGCCGTTGATCTAGACACATGTCCGCAGATTAAAATGGGCACAGAGAAGTGTCACTTCGGTGCACTGTTCACGTCCCGTCACACAGAGGCACGTAGGTCGCCAAGGGCGAGGACTTAGTCTCTTCGCTGAACAAGTTAACAGCTCGAGACTGAGAGCTAGTGTACCGACCAGTCCTCGGACGTCGTTGACTGCTACTAATGGTGGGCCACGCAAGCTGGGTCCCACGAGCAGCATGGGCCAGTGTCTCGCAAGGCACGTGAGCCAAGGTGCTGAAGAGTGGTTAGGCGTCGTTCACCAGGATGTGCAGATGTGTCCTCGGTAATACAGTGAGGGCGATTTGACATCGGACATCGGTGACTCAAACAGCAGAGCTGGGCCACAAGAAGTGGGTCCCAGACAACACACCAGTTATCAGTAGGGAGAAGCCTAGATCACGAGGGGTCCATGCGTGTGGTGTGAATGACGTGTTCAGGCGTAGCACAAGTTATGAGCCCCTGGAAAGATACATGCATGACACGTGAACAACTAGGGCGCTCCCAAGGCGAGTGACCCCAGAGATCAGGTGCACGAGGAGGCATCCAGTACTGACTTGAGCGTCTGAGTGCAAACGGCTTCTAGGTCGCCCCTTTGTCTTTGCAATTTCAGGTGTTTGATCAAAGGAAAGCACAAACGAAGGCAAAGAGATTTGGGCGTGTGATCGTGGTAGACGTACGAAGGAAATCGAGTCAACCGGAAGGAACATACCTTATTTTCTTGATTGTCTTTCCATTCAATATTCTTTGAGTTTGTCATATATCTTGTATTCCTTTTGCTATAGCCTTTTCTTGTTTACACCTTTTCTTTATTATCTTTTATTGTTCCTTAATGTTTTGTGGTGTTTTGGCTTTGAGAAAGAGTGGGTTGCTTTGACATCTTTCATTTGAGAATTACCCAAACCCCAAGAGAAGCTTGGTTGAGGAATGAATTATTTCTTGGAGTGCTTTGAGTGCCTTTTACTTTCCATTACCGCAACATAATTGTTAAATTTTCTAACCTTGTTTTCTTGAAATTGTTTGTTCATTGTGTTTGCTGTTTTCATTTTGGCAATGGCTACCTATTCAAGTGGTGAATCTTACAAACCACACTCTCCACAAAAAGCATTTATTCTTGGTGAATTGAAGGAGGCAAAACGCTCCCTTGCACAAAAAGATGCAACCATAAGACAATTGGAGGAAAGATTACAAAGACTTGGAGTGACTCATGATAGGTCCAACCATGGAAGCCGCCATTCTCATAGACATTCTTCAAGAAGTTCTTCCAATTCTCACGGCCATGAAGAAGAAAGTGGATGGAGGAGGCATCATCATCATGAAGATAGGCGCCAAAATGTGGCAAAGCCTTATTTTCCATTTGTAAAATTACCTAGTTTTAGTGGAGATGGTGATCCTAATGTATATTTGGGTTGGGAGGAAAAGGTTGAGCAAATTTTTCATGTGCATAAGGTCACCGAGGACCAAAAGGTTAGGGTTAGCTTACTTAGCTTTTGTACCGACCAGTCCCTGGGCGTTGATTGACCACTGGTAATGTTAGTGCCTCGTAAGCGGGTCCCACGAGCGACGTGGGCTAGTATCTCGCAAAGCACGTCCGCCAAGGAGCCAAGAGTGGTCAGACATCGGTCATCAGGATGTACCGATGTGCCACTAGACAGTGTGGAGAGATCGGATATCGAGAACCCAAACAGTAGAGCTGGGCCACGAGAGGTGGATCCCAGATCACACGCCAGTTATCAGTAAGGGAGAAGCCTATATCACGAGGGTCCATGCGTGTAGAGTGGATGACGCGTTTAGGCGTAACACAAAGTGTAGAGCCACTGAAAAGATATGACCTGCGAGGGTCACGTTCAGGGGTGAGCTGCATGCATGGCACGTGAACAGCTAGGGCAGTCCCAGAGGCGGGTGACCCCAAAGATCACGTGCACGAGGAGGCACCCAGGTGGTCATCCAGTCAAAGGTTTCACTCCAGTTAGGGACCCCACGCGCTAGGTTATCCTGAGAGTAAGGAAACAACGGTGTTGGGCCCACCCATCAGAAAGGCCCATTTCGGGTAAAGAGGAAACCCTAGTTTCTGTCTATAAATAGTAAGGAAACAAACTTGACAAAGGGGGCAATTCTCTTGCGCTGCTAAACACACAGTAATCAATTACACAGTTTCGGTGTTTCCTAGCCCTAGTATTGACTTGAGCGTTGGAGTGCAAACGACCTCTAGGGCGCCGTTTGTCTTTGTGTTTTCAGGTGTTCTCACAGGAAAGGCATGCGCAAACGCAGGATTCTGGACATGGGAGTGATGTAGGCGAACGAAGGTGTTTCGGGTCAACCGACAGGAATAACTTTCTTAGACTATGCCAACCAATGGTGGCATAAAATTGTAATGGACATTGGGCTAAACAAGAGACCACCCTTGGTTTCTTGGTATGATTTAAAGGCATGTATGTGCACGAGGTTTGTTCCTCCTCCTTATAGGAAGGAACACTTGTTAAAGTTCCAAAGGCTTCATCAAGGGCATACGACGGTAGATGAATACTTATAGGCATGGTCTTGGATGAAGCGGAAAAATTCCAATGTTAGATTCTCTTATTCGGATTAGGTTCTCTGTCCTTTGAATTGTTTGGAATCTTTAAGGCAACTTAGTGTATAGCCTAAAAGTTCTGCTTGTCTTTGATACTGTCAGTGTAGCTTTTGGGTTGTTCGGTCTAAATCTATGCAGGTTTTTTACCCACATTTTGGTGTTGAAAACTGTTGGACATCTCAAGGATCCCAACTTAAAGTGTTTGATGAAGCCATGATTGAAGTCTTGAGTGAAGACCTACAGCCTTATGTGTCTAGGTAGCTTAGGTTTTATTTTGGATGTCTTGATATATCTTTTACCTTTATAGGAATAATGAAAGGTTCAAGAACAAAATGGTTTTCAACTAGTTAAATTGTTTTTTAATTGGTTAAAAACAAATTTAACTGATTAAAAATGCTTTCAACTGGTTTTAATTTTGTTTTCTAGAAAGTTATAGTTTTCAATCGGTTAAAACTAATTTCAACTAGTTATATTTTCTTTACTAGAAAGGTGTGATTTTTCAATCAGTTATTTTGTAAATCAATTGATTGAAAATCTTGAAATGTTTTAGTTTTTTTCTATAATGTGTTTTACATCTGAAAAACCATATTTTAATATGTAAGATATCAAGTATTTTCATATTAAACACTTTCATTTAAAAAAAAAAAAGTTTTGAGACAATGTAAGTGTTTTAAGTAAAATCAACCGATTGTTTTTATTTTAACCGGTTGATTTTCTTGACAGTACCTTATTCAGTTTTAAAATAGTTTTTGTTTTAACTCCTATAAAAGGGTGAGTTTGTTTTCTGAGAAAGGTTTTGATAATCGCTTACACACAATACACCTTTTCAAATTGAGACAATCAAGATTGAGTTGTTTTTGGAGAAAATTAGTCTTTGTTAATCTTTGAGTGTTCTTGGTGCTAAATGTTCATCATTCACTTCAGGTCAAAGGTTATTCAAAGTGTGTTGTGAATTTGGAGATCCTTTTTTAGTTTCGTTCATGGCAAAGGTGAATTGTTCCTTTAATTTTTTGTGTTTTTAAATTTGTGTCTGCAAGTGCGAAGATAGAGTTTCTTGGTGGATATCATAGTTGTAATAGGGTGTTGTAGTGTGTGGTTTGGTTCTTGTCGGGTTCAACAATTGTTTATCATCTTCTTTTGTAAAATTGTGAGGAAGGACAGGATGTAGCTCAGTTTTGAGTGAACCAGTATAAATCTTGGTGTGCTTTAACCTTTTCTTATCACTGCAATTTAATTTTCTGCATAATTTTTCTTACTGGTGTTGTTCCGGCCGGTTGACTCGATTATCTTCGCGCGTCTATGACGATCACACGCCCAATTATCCCTGCATTCGTTCGTGCCTTTCTTCGATCAAACACCTGAAAATGCAAAGACAAAGGGCGCCCTAAAGGTTGTTTGCACTCCGACGCTCAAGAAAGTATAGGGCTAGGAATCACCGAAACTTAGCTGTAAAAAGCTCTGTGTAATCTTTGTGTGTATCTTAGCGTAAAGTTGCGTTAAACTTGCCTACCTTATTAGGTTTAATACTACCCTTTATATACTTTAGGGTTTCCGTTGTTTCCGCTAATTGCAATTAGGGTTACTGAGGGTGTGCCTTAGCACCGCTATCACCCACTCTTAAGGCAATCTAGCGCGTAAGGCTCCCTTACTGGAGTGCAACCTCTAACGGGATGACCACCTGGGTACTAACTTGTGCACCTAATGATGGCAAATTCATGGAGCTCTTCTCGAAATCATGTGAAAAATGGTGCGGAAGCCATGGATGTAAATGTGCAAGATCCTCCTAGGAGCTATGGTGATCTTGAAGGTGCATGATGTGTATGGAAGTAGGGAGGTTCGGCCCGCCCTATGGTAGGTGAGGAAAATGAAGATTAGATCCTAGAAACTAGGTAGAAGCAAAGTATGGCACAATGTTGGCAGCATAACTTTACTCTCATTAATCTTGCAAATACATGAGCCAAGCCTTGGTAACAAAATTGGTGAATAAGTGAAGATATGGTTTTTGTGCAATCTTGGTGGGGAATTGTCACAAATGCAACAAAAATGAGGTGTGAAAAGTTTGGTTGCAAAAGGAATTGATCTTGGTTGGGTTTTGGCTTAGCCAAGTTCGGTGGATT
>Ga0123341_1003339_pt1 | contig 13709 bp, 7 predicted proteins | sample Turbeapinknodule_FD_89959 | JGI IMG/M metagenome (GOLD analysis project Ga0123341, IMG submission 89959) | Root nodule microbial communities of legume samples collected from Mexico - Turtle bean Mexico pink nodule | ecosystem: Host-associated > Plants > Roots > Nodule | place: Mexico: Nepantla... | reverse complement strand
TATATATATATATATATATATATATATATATATGGATTAAAAAAAACTTAAACTTTGTTTAAGAAGATGAAGTTAAGTAAAACTCACTAATTAGTTAACATTAAATTTTGCATGCACTCTTAGCTGATTAAACTCATTCAAGATTTATACCCTCACATTTTGCAATCCTTTTGAAATGAGGTTACGCATATTTAGTGAATTAGATAAAACTATCGTCAATAATAAATTTTATCTTCAAAATACTTTGTATAACTACCTAAAAATAATTGCGTGTTAACTAGTCGCTGGTTTTTTTTATCTTTTAAATGTAATATACGAAAATACTGATTATTTGTTTTATACGAAAATACTGATTATTTGCTATTCTTATTTTAATATCCATTCCCTTATCCTGTAGGTATCTGAAAAATTATATCCAAATCCATTACCCACATTTTGGTTAAAAAGATTATTCATTGCTATAAAGAAAATGGTTTTGTAACAACACTACAACATAGTCACGAAAGGGGAAGAAGAAGTTATTAAGCTTTTAATTTTAAAATGAAGTGAAGTCATTGAAGTAAGATTAGTGACTCGAGAAGGCAAAATTATATATGGACTTAAGTATAACATTAGTTTTATATTTTAAAATTAATATACGAAATAAGTGAAGGTAAATAACATATTCATATGCATCCTATAACATTTTACAGATAATTACTTAAATTTAGATTTAGACCTTTTTTTAATTTAAGTATTCTTTGTAATTACTCGTTAGCGTTATGTCCAATTGCATTTCTATGTATGGTTATGTGAGAAAAGTTTTGGAAAGTGTTATTATATACAGTTTAGATAATAAAGTTACCACTTGAAACAAATAAGATTACAATATTTAAAATCTAAAGTAGTTTTTAGGTATTTGAATAAAATAATGAACAGTGGGAAGATATTACTTAGTGTTATTTAATTGTAATTTGTAAGGTGTAAGTAACCCTGTTGTGTATGATAGCTCTTTCTTTTTTATTTTGTTTTTGTAAGAAAAATATGAAGCGATGATTTCATTCCAATGAGTCCGCAGGTGAGTATAAAAAGAACCTTGTAGATATATGGGCCGGCCCAAAGAAAGTGGGGCCCTGGCAACAATTTGTCTTCTATTGTAATCACAAGTATTCCGAAGCCTCGTGGTAAACAGTTAAAACAGGTAAGCAAAAATGACAAAATTTAGGCCTCTGAAAATCCAGCAAACGCTTTTGACATTACTTGAAAGGAGATTACCAAAGACAAACCTCCAATCACAAACTATTGGTATTAGGTGTTGTCTTTCCTGCCCCTGCTTCTCTCAATAAGAAGGGAGAAATTAGAGACTTTGCTCTTTCCATAAACCAACCAATCTCTATAGCTCTTAGGACACACTGCCAAACCTAAATGAGAGCAAATTTTAGACACAAAAAGAAAAACCAAAACTACTTTCAAATAATTTTAATTTTACTTTTCCCTTTCCTTGTGAGAAGAGGAAAATGATCAATTCACTTTGTGGAACCCTCAAGAGTGAGAGCAATTCTAAAACCAAACTCCAAGCCACATCTTCAAATGACTCAGTTTTGCAATCCAAGAAAAATGCCACTCAATCCTCTGGTGATATTGACCAAACTACCCTAACCCCACCAAGCTTAAACCTTCCTGGACTCAAATTTGAGTTGGATGGAGATGTGGAAGTTCAGTCACCAGATAGTTCAATGTGGGAATCCTTTTTTGCTGACCAATTAGATGGTGATTTCATGATATCTTCTCCAGTGAGGAACGTCCCCTCCCCTCAAGTCTCTTCCTACAATTGCAACTATAACTATGCTCATGGAATGCAAAGCCAGAGTCTCTCAGGGTGTTCCCCACCAAGGTTTTCATCATCCCAGATTGGAGCCTTCAACAGCACCCACAAAGGGAAAGGACTTAGCCCTCTCCACAGGGTCTTCAACTCCCCAAACAATCAGTACATGCAGCATGTTGAAAACCTTTCCCTTCCAGCAATAGAAGAGTTCTTGGAGGACTATCAAGGGTATTCATCAACCAAGGTGTCTTCTGAAATTGCAACTTCATCTGAATGCTTTGACTTGTCTACTCAAATACCATCATCCTTATTGGATACCTTGACACTGCCCAATTCCTCAAGGTACCATGGTTCAGTCGATGAAGAATCCTCAGTGCACGCTGCTGGCTCTTCTCAACTCTCCCAAGAGAGCGACATCTATCACCAGATGGGGTCCATGGCTAGTGCATCCCTCTCTCAGGCTCTACAACAAGAACGCTACCAAGAGAAACGGCAAAAGCGGCAAGCACAACAACTGCAACAACAACAACAGCGCCAGCAAGACAATATGATGGTGCCTATTCCAATCGGAATGGAGCAGGTAACAAAATCTTCCCTTACCCTACTACACCAAAAACTGATCATGTTTTGGAAAAGAAGTAGATTATGACACTCTTCTTCTCTTGTGACATGAACGTTACAGGAGCAGGACAGCGGGCTTCAACTGGTGCACCTGCTTCTGGCCTGTGCAGAGGCAGTGGGGAAAGAGGAATACATGCTAGCAAGAAGGTACCTCCACCACCTCAACCGTGTCGTCACTCCCTTAGGCGACTCCATGCAGCGGGTGGCCGCGTGCTTCACCGATTCGCTCAGCGCCAGGCTCAATGCCACCCTCACTCCGAAACCCTCCAAACCCCTCAGCCCCTCAAACTCCATGGAAGTCCTCAAAATCTACCAGATTGTGTACCAGGCCTGCCCCTACGTCAAGTTCGCCCACTTCACCGCCAACCAAGCCATCTTCGAAGCCTTCGAAACCGAAGAGCGTGTCCACGTCATCGACCTCGACATCCTCCAGGGCTACCAATGGCCCGCCTTCATGCAGGCCCTCGCCGCCCGCCCCACCGCTGCTCCCTTCCTTCGCATTACCGGCGTTGGCCCCTCTCTCGACGCCGTCCGCGAAACCGGCCGCTGCCTTACCGAGCTCGCCCACTCCCTGCGCATCCCCTTCGAATTCCACGCCGTCGGAGAACAGCTCGAAGATCTCAGACCCCACATGCTGCACCGCCGTGTCGGGGAGGCACTCGCAGTTAACGCAGTGAACCGTCTCCACCGCGTCCCCGGGAATCACCTCGGGAACCTTCTCGCCATGATACGCGACCAGGCACCGAACATAGTGACCCTGGTGGAGCAAGAGGCAAGCCACAACGGACCCTACTTTCTGGGGCGGTTTCTGGAGGCGTTGCACTACTACTCGGCGATCTTCGACTCGCTAGACGCAACGTTTCCGGCGGATTCGGCTCAGCGGGCGAAGGTGGAGCAGTACATATTCGCGCCGGAGATACGGAACATCGTGGCGTGCGAGGGGGCGGAGAGGTTTGAGCGGCACGAGAGGCTGGAGAAGTGGCGGAAGATAATGGAGGGGAAGGGGTTCAAGGGCGTGGCGCTGAGCCCGAACGCGGTGACTCAATCGAAGATTTTGCTTGGGTTGTACTCGTGTGATGGGTATAGGTTGACGGATGACAAGGGCTGCTTACTTCTTGGGTGGCAGGATAGAGCCATCGTTGCTGCGTCTGCATGGCGGTGTTGATGGATGCTATGCTACCAACTTTTCCATTCAATTTCTCTTTCTTTTCATTCATGCTAATTGTTACTTTTCTCTTACTTTTTATCATCATAAACCTCAACACGGATATCATATCAACACAAAGTAATATACTTTTTTAACACACTTCTTTTTAATCTCTTCAAATTTAACTCATATCTTTGTTAGATAGCCTCAGATTCACCTAAATTTCAGCTAACGGAAACAATGTGTTAAAACATTCTGGGAAGTACCTTGCTACAATCTTCTTCTACCTTGCTATGGAAAGTAAAACTTCAACAACATCATATATACATATATATATACTTGATATAATTAAGCTTATCTGCAATCTGATGCACTTGAAGGTATACCTGTATATTCAACAAGTTATCAGAAACTTAATACCTACATCAAAATCAGTTTATAAATATGCTTCAATGTCAGCGCAGCACTACATCTATCAGAATTAGTTCTATCAAATTGAGATCCTACATCGAAGAAAACTACTTTTTTCTTTATTTTATATAGTTAAACAAACAAGTAACTGCATACTAGACATTATATAATACATCTTGCAAATTATTAAACAATTTGACTCACATTATTTCCGGACTAAGAAACCATTCAATGAGTCATAAAACTTTTTCATCTACTAACAATAATAAAATAATAAAAATCAATCTTGAATTAGATGGTCAAACTTGAATTAGATGAAAGGTCAAATCTAGACCTCGATGATCGATCTTATGTCAAATTATCAACATATTAATAGATGATCAAATGAAAATTAAATGATAAAAAGTATGTGATACGAGGATCTCTCAAAAGATGCAGGATTGAAAGTGGTATTGGAAATAAAGGGTTTGAGAGAACATTGCATTATGGGAAATACATATAAGTCATCTTTAACTTTTTCTTGGAGGATTATCTTCTTGGTGTCCTGGTTTTTAACAAAACAGTGGTTAGGAAAAAACTCAAAATAAACACTATTATCTTTTGCAAATTGAGAGACACTCATGAGATTCTTATTTATAGAAGGTACATGCAGCAAATTATGTATGCGTAATGTGGTCATAGTGGTAGGATTAGTAAATTTTGCAGAGCAGTAAAAAATGGCTTCAAGATGTTCTTCATTAGTGAGAGAAGAGCCAGTAGCAGCAAGCGTATCTACAATCTTCTTAATGTCAAAAAGATATGTAGATATGGATTGGTCATGCTTGGGAGCCTTCAATTGCGTCTTTAATTTGACGATTTTAGCACGGGTGTGAGAGACATAATAAACCTGTAATTTCCCCCAAATTTTTGATGCGGAGCATAACCCTACCATTTTGGTCAAGATCAGTGTGGTCATGGAGCCAAGAAGCCACGCAACCAGAAGATGGTCTTGTTGTTGATAAACCAGAAACGCGGGATTAACCTTTGTGGCTATAGCATCGTCGGTGGTGAGAAAACGCGGTGGAGAAATCCGTCAAGAAAATGAAAAAGTTGAAGTCCACTGACATGAGGAAGAATTTGTTGCTTCCATATGAGATAGTTATCATCTTCGAGTTTTAAGAAGAGAAGAACCGGAAAGGTATGCAGTTTTGTGAAGGAAGAAGAAGAAGAGGGCATGGAGGTTTGAGAAGAGGCAACGGAAGAAGATGTTACAGACATGGTGATGAGGACGATATCAGAGGAAGGAAAAGAGGGGTAGAGGAAAAAAAATCAATTCTCATGTAAGAATAAGAGAAGGAGTGCTCATACAGAGAAGATCAAAGAAGATTATTATTCATAAGTATTTACAAAGTACAAAGAGGAGATAAAACAGAATATATAAAAGAGAGAAAGACCCACTAAAACAAACTAACAACTCTATTGCTTAATAGACAATCTAAATAAAAATGACTTTTAAACTAAATAATATCTCAATAATCTAATTAACTATGTATCAACTTCAATTTTAAATTCATCATTAGCAGTCAATTAAATTGAAATTAGGAATTTTACTATATTAAGTCTATTAAAAACTCCAAAGTCTACTTACGAAATTTACTTAAATCACTTTGATGATTTGTTTTCCCTATAGATTTAATAAGAACAAAAGCTTTTCGTTTGAGATACAAAATTATAAATATGTATAACAAATAATACAAGGAGCTTGTGTTTTAAGAGATAAGATAAACTTTGAAGGTAATTGGGTCCATTTCTTATCGTTTTACTACTCACATTAGCTCTTTTATCATTTCACCATGTCATGTCAGTTTTTACCATGTCATCTCAACCTTCAGAATTGGGTAAATAAAAAACTAACTACCAGGATCTAATTAAATTCAGACTAAACAATTCAACTGGAACTATAAAGAATGATTACAAAACATCCTATAAATAAAGATGAGTTGTAATCTCAACACAAGAAAATAGTGAGAGAAAAGCAAGGAGAAGAAAGAAAAAGAGTAAAAACAATTTTCAAATTTTTGAAATTAAGGCAAGGGAAAGGAGATATACTTTTGTTTTTCAATGAAGTGCCACTCTTCATATATAGATCTTTTTCGTTTTTCTTACATTGTTTGATTTCTTGAATTACTCAGTACTCTTTCATTGCCTTCGTGGGTTCTTGTGGGTTTTTTGGTTTGCTCCGTCACTGCTTCCCTGTCCGCCGCCGCTTCCGCTGCCGCTGCCGTTGCTGGCGCTCCCATGCCACTCTTAATCAACGTTGCCTTTGCACAAGATTGGCGATGTTTTAAATTTTTTGAATTTTTTTAATGTTTTGGCATATACAAGTGCGGCTATAAGAAATAGTTACACTTATAAATGATATTTACAAGTGCGGCTATATAGCCACACTCTTATCTCTTCGATTTACAAGTGTGTGCTGATCAAATGCGACTATACAACCGCCTTTATAAATTTAAAATAGTCGCACTCGTTTTGTCTTTCTGCACCAGTGTGTGCCACATGATCACGATGTACATATTGAATTGGAAAACTTGCAGATGGAAGATTAAATCCTTGGGAATTAAATGAGTAGAAATCATCATCTTCTATCTTTGGAGTGAGGTATGGAGATGCTGATTTATCCTGTCTATTCACTACATTTTCTTCCAAGTCTTTTAAAAATAAAAAATAAAAATTTGATTACTATATTTATGCAGTTTTTCATCCAAAGTTATTCTAAAAACTAAGAAAGTTTGGTTTATTCATTTACTATTTTGATAGCAATTTTATTTATATAATATATATCTAACTTTCCTATCTTCTTCTTCTTGGCACATACAAAACAAATATCAATTTAAAATAGATTAAAATAGAAGCTCCAAACCTACCTAACTAATTTGTAGTAGATATTCTACCCTATTTCTCAAAAAATAGTTGGGTCACTAATGTTGTTGATAACTTTGTCACTTTCAAAGGCATAAAACATTCCACTATCACCAAGGCATAGAACATTCCACTATCACCTTTGCTCAAAATTTGGATGTCCCACTAATGTTGGATGGTCCAGTTGTTGTGTCATTTTACCTTCCACCGGTAGTACACACGAATTCTTTAATTAATTTCTTTCTTTAACCTATGTAATAAGTAGTATCATTATTATGCTAGGATAGTGTAGTAGTAGAAGTAGGTATGACAAAGCGGGCGGACCGTGCGGGGTGGCCCCCTGCCCGCTAAGAAAAACGCGGGCAGACTGCCTATTTCAACCCGCTGGTCTGCCTCGCATAACTTAAAATTCAGAAATTTTTTTCTGCACCGTCATATTTTCTTCATGCAACCTCATTTTTCACATTCTGAAATTTTTACTCACATCTTATTATGCATGTGTCGTGAGAATAATATTGTGAGAGCATTTACCTAATACATCTAAAAAAAAGAATTAAATTTATTCAAAATTTCTATTTAAAAAATTATTTTTTATTAATTTTTTTAAAAAAATATTTCTTATGTGGGTCAACCCTTATGCGGGGTGGGTTAGTAAAATCAGTCTGCATATTCTATGCAAGGTGGGCCAACTTGTGACGTGAGTTGATTTTAGGATTGCAAATTTTAATTGGTTGCTCTTGTTTAGGATTTTTTATTTTTATCAATGCAAGGTAAGAACCCAAAGAAGATCCCCACTAGATACGAACTTAGTCAAGTCATTAAGTAAGTGTGAAGGTTCACTTCTAGAGGGCAAAAGGAAAAACACAAGTATATGGTGATTATGATGAAAGGGTGGAAATTAAAGAACAAGTGAAGTAAATAATGAATTAAGATGACCACAAGGAGGTGACATAAACAAAAACATAAATGGCGCAAGGAAGGATGGAAAAAGAGATGAGATGAAGGAAGCTTATGGTGAAATGGTGAAGATAATCACGCCACTTGGAGGGTGGGAAACTCCAAGATAAGTGAAGGAAGAGCCACCACTTGAAATGCTCACACACTCAAGATAAGACCCAAATCATTTAGAAGACGAAGCTCACTAATCACTCAAGCAGAGTTTCTTTACTATATTCAAAATCTAGGTTAAACTACATGAGGCAGGACACCCTATTTATAGGAAGGGGTGCCATGGTGGGCAAGATGGGTGAAGGCTAGAAATGGCAAGGGAGAGGGGCTGCCTAGGATGTTAACCATGGTCAAAACAGCATCTTTAGGCATAACTTCTAGAAGGTAGGTTAAAAAACCTAATTCTAGGTGCCATGTCTTGAAAATGTGGGCTTAGTACAAACCCATTTAGTTAAGTACACTCCATTTTATGCTATGTGAACCTACTCTAGCCTATTTTGCTATTTGGACCCCAAAAGTGAGCCCAAATTATTTACAAACATGTTTTTGTCTTTTAAGAAGACCAAAAGAAAGAAGAGTTGATGTTGCCAAGTTCTTCTTCTAGTGAGGTCTGTCTGAAATTTGGTGGGGCCTTGACTTTATTGTTGAGATGACTGCTCATAGTGTGAATTGTCTCTTGAGTCCTTGGTCATCTTCTTGGCTACTTGGATTGTATCAACTTGGCCCGCATTTTGCGGGTCAAATGCAGGGTGGGCCAGCCTGCATTGTCATCCCTATGTAGAAGGAAGATCTAAATGTACAAAAGTAAAATTTGTAAAATATATGTATAAGGATAGTGTGTGTGTGTGAGAGAGAGAGAGAGAGAGAGGGAGAGAAAGAGAGATAAAAGATGATACTGAATCACAAGGATTAGTTGAATTTAGGAGAAACAAACTTTCACAATTCTCTAGAGGATAAAACCCATAAATAGTTGAAATATGGATCAAGGAAATGGAGAAAATATTTCCAAGTTATGAATTATTCTAACAACCAAAAAGTAAATTATGTTGTTGAGTATTGGTGGGATGGTATCCCAAATATTTGTAGAAGGAGGAAAAATAACCTTTACTTGGGAAGTTTTTAAAACAAAATTTCTTAAGAATTGTTTCCCAATGATGAGAGGAGAGCAAAATAAATAGAATTTATGCAGTTAAAATAAGGAAGTATGTCAGTAGGGGAATACGCTTATAAATTTGAAGAATTAAAAAAATAGTCAACCTTCTTTTATCACACAGATGAAAGAATGAAATGTGTACTAGTCGGACGTGCTCGGGGCCTGACCCGAGCACTTAGGTACATTGTTCTGGCCTGACTGGTGTAAGAGGGTAAATAATTAACTCATCCCAAAACAATAATAGGTCCAATGATTTGTTAAGAAGTCGACCCAAATGGCTAGCAAAATATATTAAAACAACTTAATAAATAACTAAATCATTTAGGCACAAATATTTACTCTGAATTCGATGAAAAGAAACAGTCATAGATAATGCTCTGCCAACACCCCTAAAATAAAGAGGATATATTAATAGAATATCTTTATGGTTGTTAAATCCTACAGGCAGGATCTACGAGTACTATAAAAGGGCCTCAAGACCCTGAATAAAGGAAAATGTCATTCCATACACTACTCACTATACTCATAATTATATGCTTTCACTGACTTGATCATCGAAGTCTTGTCAACAGGTGAAGCTCCCCTCACTGTGCATTTAAAGCATCTTAAAGCAGCAACAATGGAAAAGAAAAGTTCGCCCAAAATCCACCACAAGACCCGATCTAGGTCAGCCAGCGAGAACATTTGGTGCTTACCGTGGGACAGGTAAAATTGATCACGCTAACTACCCGTGACATAAATGATCATTACCATTTAAATTTGTTGTGATATTTTAAATTTGCTATCATATTATTCAAATCACTAATTATTTAAATTTCTCATCATATTAGTCTGAAGATAACATAAATGATTATTATCATTTAAATCTGCTATGATATTTTAAATTTGTTATCAAATTATTCTAAAAATCACAGATATATTTAAATTTGTTATCATATATTCTAAAGATAACACAAATGGTTATTATCATTTAAATATGTTGTGATATTATTCTGAATATAACAAATATAATTGTTATTATTTAAATATGTTATCATATTATTATGAAAATAACAAATATATTTAAATCTTTTATCATATTATTCTGAAGATAACATAAATGATTATTATCATTTAAATCTGTTGTGATATTTTAAATTTTTTATCATATTATTCTGAAAATCACATATATATTTAAATTTGTTATCATGTTATTATGAAGAAAACACAAATGATTATTATAATTTAAATTTGTTGTGATATTATTATCATCATCATCATTATCATGACTCTCACATGAGAGAAATTATTCTTGTTATTGGATATAAAGTGTAGTAGTGTAAAAGTACATGTTTAGAAAAGTTTTGACAAGGAAATACTTTCCTGGGAACTTACTTGGTCTACTAGTTCACGGTCTACAATCATTGTTCCAATAAATATTATTATTCATAGTGTATAATTCAATTTTAACTCTATGGCAAAAGAAAAAAAAGGTGATATATACAACAAAGATCAAACACTTTGACAAATTTTCCATAAATCATGTGTCGAGAATGACAAATGATTATGCCGATGTCCTATCGTATCTCTCTAGTAAAAGGGAGTACAACACCAAACTTTTATACTTTACAAGATCATAGAAGTATTGGGCAACAGAGCATATTGACTGGAAATTCTCGACGGAGGAGTAATCCCGCGAACGTGGAAGGCGACAAACCTCAAGTTCTACTTCAGTTAAGGAATTTATAACCTTTCTAAGTTAGATATTTTACTTTCCCTTTTTTTCCGCGACACTCTTTTTCCCTAAAGGGGTTTTTTTAATGAGGTCGCCCTTGAAAAAATGTTTCTCGGTAGATATACTATACACATTGTTTAGTCGAACCCTAAGGTTGGACTAACTCGGTGACGTCATCTTCAGCATATTGTTTTGGCGGAACCTTAAGGTAGGGCTAATCCAGTAACATATCTACTATACATATCGTTTAGCTGAACCCTAAGGTTGGACTAACTCGGTGGCATCATCTTCAGCATATTATTTAGCGGAATCTTAAGGTAGGGCTAATCCGGTAACGTATCTACTATACACATCGTTTAGTCGAACCCTAAGGTCGGACTAACTCGATGATGTCGTCTTCAACATATCGTTTTAGTGGAATCATAAGGTAGGGCTACTCCGGTAACGTATCTACTATACACATCGTTTAGCTGAACCCTAAGGTCAGATTAACCCGGTGATGTCGTCTTAAACATATTGTTTTAGTGGAACCTTAAGGGTAGGGCTAATTCAATAACGTATCTATTATACACATTGTTTAGCAGAACCCTAAAGTCGGACTAACTCGTGACATCGTCTTCAACATATCGTTTTAACGGAACCTTAAGCGTACGGCTAATTCGGTAACGTATCCACTATGCGTATCGTTTAGCCAAACCCTAAGGTCAGACTAATTCAGTGACATCATCTTCAACATATCATTTTAGCGAAACTAAAGGTAGGGCTAATCCGGTAACGTATCTATTATACACACCGTTTATTTGAACCCTAAGGTCGGACTAACTCGGTGACGTCGTCTTCAACATATCATTTTAGCAGAACCTTAAGGGTAGGGCTAATCTGGTAACCTATCTACTATGCACATTGTTTAGCTGAATCCTAAGATCGAACTAACTCGTTGACATCGTCTTCGCGGTATCATTTTAGCAATACCTTAAGGTACGAATAATCTGGTAACGTTATTATCTACATATCAAATTAACTAATGTGAAAGACAAGCAACGCTGAAACACGAAGCAACTCGACTTACCCTTGAGAGGTAACCCAACGATGACCTAACTTGTTATTAAGAGACGATGACCCCATGGTTTGGGCATTCCGTCAAAATTCAGGTAAGCAATTTATAATTTTCTTAACCGTTGATAATATGACACGTGTACACATCATTAAAGCAATCACAAAACCGTCCCATCAAGTGATGCCTCGAAAACTACGAGCCAACCACCCTTTGACTTAACATCTTTTCAAACAAATTAAACCTCTTTGCCTCGCCTTACTCGGCTCGAGGCTGGGGGACTATGTACTAGTCAGACGTGCTCGGGACCCGACCTGAGCACTTAGGTACGTTGTTCTGGCTCGATTGGTGTAAGAGGGTAAATACTTAACTTAGCTTAAAACAATAATAGGCCCAATGACTAAAACAATTCAATAAAAAACTGAATCAGTTAGGCACAAATATTTGCTCTAAATTCGATGAAAATAAACAGTAAGAGTCACAAAATATCATCTTACACGACTAAATTAATCATGTTGACTCATGCATGCTACAAACTACACCTCCAAGGTGTCCTTCTTCCTAATCTTTTTCATTACCAAATAAAAATTACTTGACATCTTGGACAAAGAAACTTTGGGATGAACATCAAACACCTCCTAAGGGTTCTCACCTTTTGAGAGGTTTTTATCACCAAGCCCTTTTATCCCCAAATATTCTTTCCCAACATGGCTTGTAAAGAGAGCTCACCCTTTTGAACTCCCCAAGCTCAAAGAACATAAGTTTGTTTCACATCTCACACCCTACACTATCTTATATGTGAACAAACAAACTATGTTATCCGCAGGAGTTCTAAATTCGAGGTCGAATTATCTCAAACCTGGGGGCATGATACAAACCAAGCCAACAAGGAGATGACCAAGGAAGCACATTACCATTCACACCATGAGAAGTCATCTCAACAATCAAGTGAAGACCTCACCAAGGATCTAGCAAACCTCATCAGAGGGAAAAATGGACAACAACCAGAGCATCTAATGTTCTTCCTGATAGTCTTCTTAAGAATTAAACAAGTTATAAATAAATTGGGTTCACTCTAGGGGTCCAAATAGCAAGATAGGCTAGAGTAGGTTCATATAGCATAATAGGGGAGGTGTGCTTATCACTTTAGCTTGTTTTTTACCTAGTTCAGACTAAGGTGTGGTTTTGACTTAGTCAAACCCTAAAGGCAACCCTATTTTTAGGTTTCCCATCCAACCCTTGCTTCTTTTTTTTCCAAGGCACCATCTCCTATAAATAGGGTGCCATACTCCTTGTATTTTTCATGTTGAATTTGAATAGAAAAGTTACTCTGCACAAATTGTGTGAAGTGTTTGTGAGGCTTGTTTCCTTTTAGAATTAGGTCTCATCTTGAGTGATTGGAGAGCTCTCAAGTGGTGGCCATCAACATTTATCTTGGAGGAAAACCACACTCCAAGTGGCGTGATCCATTCTCAATCCATCACATAAGCATTCCCTTCCTTCAGCTCTTCCATTTTTTCCATTACTCCATTTATCTTTGTGTTCTTATGTTCTTATTTTCCTCCATTGTCAAATCGGTTTCCATCATGCTTGTATGTTTCCTTCTATGTTCATTTAAATTCTGCCCTTCATCATCAATCACCATATACTTGTATTTTTCCTTTGCCCTCTAGAAGTGAACCTTCACACTTACTTAGCCACTTGGTTAAGTTCGTGTCCAATGGGGATCTTCTTTGGGTTCTCACCATATAATTGATAAAAAATATCAATCCTAAGTCAAGTGTCATATCTAAAATGGAATCACCTAAAATCAACTCACATCACTAGAGGAAGAACTTGACCTAGATTTGCTAAAGATTTGGTCACTTTCTAGAAGGATTCTCCACATGGCCATGTGCTCCATGTGATGTAAATTTGCATTTCATTTTGATTAGCATTAGGGTTGCATTATGGTCC
>Ga0123341_1003338_pt1 | contig 13710 bp, 10 predicted proteins | sample Turbeapinknodule_FD_89959 | JGI IMG/M metagenome (GOLD analysis project Ga0123341, IMG submission 89959) | Root nodule microbial communities of legume samples collected from Mexico - Turtle bean Mexico pink nodule | ecosystem: Host-associated > Plants > Roots > Nodule | place: Mexico: Nepantla... | reverse complement strand
TAATATAATATATAATTTCCAACATATTTTTGTTGATCATTTAAGTTGTATATTTATATGCTCCGTTCTGACTTTGTTTTTTTCTTTAAACAGATTTCTAAGTCATGCAGTGAAGGCAAAACTTTCTTAGAAGAATACTTATCTCTTTAAAGTCCAATATTGAACTTATTATTCTTGTGGAATAAATTATTGATAAGGAGAATGATGTACAATTATTATTCTATAACTAGGAAAAACTATAAGATGTTTTTAGCACCAACTTGCAAAACTTGGTCTTCTCCTGGAGCAAATGCTAAATGAAATTTTTAATAGAATTTTGACGATCAGAAGTAATTATCTTTTTTGAAAATTGTTTGGCTCTACTTACTAGTAAGAGGTTGGCACTTTAACCAACAACAAAAATTAAGGTTATGTTAGATTTAAAGATTATTTTTATTTTTGTGATGATACATTAACAACACTACAGTGTCAAACATTCACTTCACATACCAAAAAATTAATATTTTAATTATATTTAATTTATTTTTTAATTTAAAATATTATTATATTATTATAATAGAGTGTCAAGTGTAAGTTTTTTACTTTTTTGGGTTTCAACAAAATCTTTTCCTTTTCTTTTAGTGTAAGTGTTAAGATGTCTTCAATTCTAGTTGTTTTATTAGAGAAGGAACTTTCAGAGGTGTTTTTCTTTTACCTCATATTTGCTCATCAATGAAATCAATCACTTTAAATTTTTTAAATTAACTTAATAAAAAAACTCATTTTATGACTAAATCTATTTAAAAGTAATGTGTTATCATGCAAGTGAGGGATAATAACTAAACAGATATGATGTGGTAATGTCATTGTTACTAATGTGCCACTAACATAAGAACTCGTGTAACATATAAAAAGAATAAACAATAGAAAAAAAAAAACAAAATACATAAAATTGTTTTTCAGGACCAGTTAGCCAACTCAGCAATTAGTATTTTTTTTTTTTCATTCTTAGAGTCACAAGATATAAAACATGGAATCGTTCATCTGTCCACAACATTTTGCTATCATTGTTGATATTTTTTGAAGTATGGATACAAAAGAATTGAGTGCTATTAACTCCGCGGTGGTCATTGTCGGCAGTTTTCTCTCTCACTTTGTTTTTTCTTTTCATTAATTACAACGAATATAAACCTTTCTTATCCTTTCTATTCACATCACATTCAAAATCCATGGCTTATTACTTGAGACGAGGAGCTTTCTTATTGGTTATTATTGTCAGAACTACTAAGTAATAATACTGCAAATTCATTTAACTTGAAAGATTACAATGAAATTGGGGTGTTATCATCCATTTTCTTAACAGAAAAAATGTTGGAATATGTTACGACAAAAATTCCGTTAGTGTTCCTTGAGAAAGCATTGCAAAATTGACGGAAAAAAGTGGTACCATCAACTTTCCTAAAGTTGTTCGTTCCAATGGAATTTCAGGGAAAATTTTAATTTTGGTTTGTTCTTTAACGGTGTGCAGTATAAGGGTATCCATGGATGTATGTGAGTGTCACAGTGTGGCAGCCAGCACCTTGATCTTAAGAGATTTGACAATGATTTGACGTTGATTGGTCACCAATAATTTCCAGCAGTTTTCCTTTCCAAATTCACACTCTGTGTGAAACCATCTGCCTATGAAGACTGCAATATCGTGTATTTTATTGGGTGGGTCCATAGAATGCATTATTTTTCAAACTAGTTGCATGACACGTGATTGACTCATCACAACATCATAGTTGTAACTTTTGGGGTCCTAAGAGTGCCACCTCTAATGATTTGCATCATTCACCAGTTGACACAGTCATTAATTAAACCTCTGCACAGAACTCAGTTTGGTTACATGTGAAATCCAAACTCTACTCTCACTGTGTTACCTGACAAAGATAGAATTTGCATGGATTAAGATGGTTGAAAGTTGGAACTCAGATCCTGCTTCTAATTTTTCAATGGTTGCCATATTTTCTTGGAAATTTTTCAACCTAAAGATTTGTATGTACCTTCTAAAAGGGGCAAGTACAGTTCCTAGATTGAAGCAAGCTTCTGAGCTTGTCCATTACTGTCAACATGAGTGTGTCAACTATCAACTCTCAACTCTCAACCAATTAATTAATCATTGCATAGCAACTGAAAAAGATAGCATGTTGAAATTTTAGTTGCAAAGAAATTCTGTGACAAGAGAGCATTAGAATCCATTGTATATGGCAGGCTCTAAAGATCGCTTGTAGTAGAATGAAAAGCAAATGTTTTCTTATGCTTGAAAACTCGCTGAAAAGACAATCAAGTTCACTGATATGTTAGCTTGAGTAAACATGAAAAAGCATGTCTAAGACTTTGAACCAAACAATCTATTATTCAAATTCAAGGACATGGAATACCTGAAGTTTTCATTCCATATGATGTTTGATAGTGTGCTGTATATCACAGGAAGATACATAACATAACTTATTTTATCTTTAACATTAATGAATAAAACTGCTTTAAAAAAACTACAAAATTTTATTTTATTTTTAAAAAGCTAAAAAAAATACCAGAACATTATTCATTTATTGTATAGTATTTTTAAAACTGTTGTCATTCAATCCTGTTCAGTCATGAAATCCTATCATTATCTACTATAACTTCAGTACTCAAATTGATGTATGACTTGTATAAAGACACTTTTAAATGCAAGTTCATCTCTAACACGAAACATGTCTGTCACCTATTGATTTGGAAGTTCTATAGTAGGCAAAGCTTGTCTACAAGTCGTCTATCTTCAAGTGTTTCATCATTTTGTCCATAACTACTTTGCCACAAAAACTCAATAATACATAACCCTACCACGTACAAGCTGGTGGCTATGGCCCTTTTGTGCTGCAATCACAGTGCTTCCAAGAGGCACGTTGTTCCTGTCCCAGGTTGCTGGGTATAAAGCAACATCTAAAATAACGTTATCCATTATTACAAACTCCAATCTACCACCTCCTTAAAGGGAAAAGTCACTGACATTACCAAACACATTATTCTATCCAGTTACAAGTGACAATCCAAACAAGTTAACTATATGAAATCATGAAAATGACCAAATGCCAAAAAATGAGTGCTTACGGACCAAAGAGAAAACACATGAGGAATATACAGTGATCAAAATGGCATTTGCACCTTCTTTTCCAAATTTCACTAAAATAAAAATGCTAAAGCCTGGCTCCACACAGTTTTGCAAAAGCTAGCTCCCAGCATACCTAGGGTCTTGCATCAAAAAAGACTCCAGTCAAGAACCCTGAAGCTTGTAACAGCCAGTTTAAAGACGTCATCCATGGGCGTACATCCAACTTGAGCAGCTGGAACGGCTACACCAGCACCAACTGTGTCTGCGCTTTCGCTCAAAGGGCTGAAGACATAGAATATAATTAAAATATATGTAGCACATGACGTAGCTTTCATTAGTTCAGATGATATTTCATTTGATTTTTTATTTGATCTCTAATCTGCTTAACTCTAGCATTTGAAGATTTAAACGATCGATTACATGTTAACATATTGACCAGTAGGGATATTTTCAACCCAAAGGAGAGATAAATTGAACCTACATAATTGTGTATATATATCAGAATAAAAATCTTTTTTATTGGCACAAACCTCCTGATTTCTTATGTATGAATTAGAGAGGTCAAAGTAATGTCAAAAAGGGAACGAGTAGGGTGTAATTTCATTAGGCTTTAAACTACAGGGATGAGCGTAATTAGTCCAAAAAAAGTTTGAACAAAACCTGAACATCCGCCTATAGAACTCACCCAATCAGTCATAACTTGAATTGCAGGACAATTTTGGGAAGAGCTTATTGTCATAAAAAAAGATATTCTAGAACTTCCTGATAACACAGTAAAAGAATAATGGATTTAGGATTTAGGTACTCTGGTTTTCTACTATATTTGTTACTCTCTTGTAACAGTCGTTTTTTTTTCTGATACAGTTTTAATAATAGAAACTCCTTTCCTTTTCTTGCTTGTCTTTCTTGCACAGTATCCAGAGCTACCATGGTTTCCACCATTTTTTCTCCTACCCATAATTCTGAAAATTCTTCCATTGTTTCCTCTTCTCTTCCACATGTCTTCGCCTATCTCTCTTAAACTCACTGCTGACATAATCTGGCACACTATTAAAGAACTACAACTGTTCATGTTCTTGGAAGGCCAACATGTTTGGTCAAATATCTTACCAAAGTCAATGGTCTTCATATATCATCGATCAAGAATATCTCAACTATGAGCAACAAGATCAACTCTTCATTGCTTGGCTTCCTGCCTCGATGGACTCGTCCATTCTCACTCAAATGGTAGATCTCTCCTCTTCTTCCCACATCTAGAACAAATTGCATGTATATCATGCTTCTTAGTCAAGAGCCAAAGTGAAGAAACTAAAGATTCAACTATGTACACCTAAAAAGGATAGGATTGTTACAACTTATCTTCTTGATATTAAGAAGATTATTTAACGAATAACAATATTCAATTTAGTCAAAAAGATCCCATCTTTGATGTTCTGTGATGTCTGTGTTAGAGCAAAGATGCATCAACTATCTTCTAAAGACTGTTACAGTTTATCATATAGTTCCTTAGAATTGGTTTACATTGACATTTGGGGACTTGCTCCTGTGACTAGTACAAGTGGTGCAAAATACTACATAACCTTTTTAAATGCTTATTCTAAATTTACTTGGATATATCTTCTTCACCCTAAATCTCAAGTTTCCTCTATGTTTATTCTTTTGAAGACCTTTGATAAAAATCAAACCAATCACTCCGATAATGCAGAATGATTCTTAAGCCTTTGCCTCTTCTCAATAAACATGGTATACACATTATGTTATTTATGGTTATTTTATACTTTATAGTATAATATATTATATTTATTGACATATAATATATTATATTTAAGATTATTATAAAAAATATTATCTTTAATATTTATTTTTTTTCTTAAGTAAAAATTTAATATTATCTTAAAATATTAATCTTTAATAAAACTTAATTTACTATTTAAAAATAGGTTTAAATTATAAATAATATTTTTTTAAAAAAATTAAAATAAAATATAATATTTAAATTATAAAAAAATACATAATATTATATAATTATATAATAAATCGTATTTAAATTCAAATTGAAAAATAGAAATTAAATAATAATATTAAATCCAAAATAAAAAGTCACTCTTTGCCGGATTCCTCATCCTCTTTCTTCTGTCCCTCACTCTACATCACCTTTCATCGGTGCCACCACCACCGTCGTCCCCACATCATCCCCCACGTCGCTCATATCCAAGGAAATTCTGGAGATCGTTCACGTTCCCCTGCTGTTCGACGTCGTCAACCTCTCGCCTCCAAAGACGGAAGCCCGAGCCACCGCCGTATTGTACTCAGTGGGAAGAGTATGAGAATTGTGAGCTTGTGTGAAATAGCATTGTCACTACAACTTACGATGTCGTTTTCTCTTTTCTTGCTAGTTTTTTTGTGTGACAAACGTGTAAGGAGGTGGACAATGTCATCTCCGACGTGTCAAAAAGTTGGGTCGTGTCCAACCCAAGGAAGTGTGTATGACACCGTGTCGTGCACGTATCTACTGTGTGTCCCTGTCGGGCATGTGTTCGAAGCGCAGAAGCAAGGCTTCTGAGCCATTTCAGAGCTTTTATTGTTTGTCTTTCTAGTTCTGGAAAGGTTTAACAATCCCTGTATATCAAAAGTAGCATGCCTATAACCGTTATAAAGCCACATTTTGCAGCTATGACTTTCGATTGTCATATGCAACCTGTTTTTTCACCTTTATCTTAACCTACACCAAATACATCACATGCCATATGAAATACTAGCTTCTACACCTCTTAATGATATTTCAACATCAATTGCTTTGAATGATAATTCCCCTACATCTGCATCTCAAAATGATGTTCCAACTTGCCTTGTTCACAATGTCCATTTCATGATCACAAGATCAAAACTAAGTATTTCCAAACCCAAACTCTTCACTATATCTACTTCCATTGAACCAACTACTATTAAACAAGCTTTAATTGACCCTCATTGGTTCAATGCTATGCAAACCGAGTATAATGCTCTCAATCAAAATGGAATATGGACTCTCACTAATCTTCCACAAGGAGCAACCTTGTAGGGTGTAAATGGGTTTTTTGAAACAAAAATAATGCAAATGGCACTCTTCAACGATACAAAGCCTATTAGGTTGCAAAAGGTTTTCATCATGTACATGGATGTAATGACAAAGAGACATTTAGTCCCTTGATCAAGCCAACACAGTTCGGATCCTGCTTGCTCTTGCAGTTTCCTCTAGCTGGCCAATTCGATAAATTGATATAAACAATGTCTTTTTGCACAGTGAGCTTCAAGAGACAATTTTCATGTAGCAACCACCAGGTTTTATCTCCTCCAATCCTAGTCAAGCTTGTAAACTGCACAAAGATATGGGCTTAAACAAGCACCATGTTCATGGTTCCAAAAATTAAGCAACACTTTAATCCAAATGTGATTCTCTTCTACTAAGAGTGATCCTTCTTTATTTACACATTTTCAGAATTTATCCACTCTTTTCATTTTAACATATGTAGATGATATTATTGCCACTAACTTTTCTACATGCGAAATCACTTCTCTAATTTCTTCACTCCACAATGTGTTTGCTTTAAAAGATCTTGATTTTGTACACTGTTTTCTTGGCATAGAAACTACATGGATATCATTTGATCATCTACATCTCTCTCAAACCAAGTACAATAAAGAAATCTTGCAATGTGCAAACATGCATGAAGGTAAAGCTCAACCCACTCCTATGATCACATCTCTTCGTCTAACACAATATGGTTCAACATCCTTTGAAGATCCAACTTTATGTTGGTCCATTGTTGGAACTCTCCAATATGTCACCATCACACGACCTGAGCTAACCTTCTCTCTTAACAAAGTTTGTCAGTATGCATCAATCGAAGGAACATCACTGGAAAGCACTGAAACGAATTCTTCGTTATCTTGCTAGTAGTATTCATTTTGGCATATCATTGCACTCTTCATATAATCTTTCTAATGTAGGATAGTGATGCAGATTGGGGATCAAATCTAGATGATAGCAACTATACAACAGGTTTTTGTATCTATCTTGGATCCAATATCATTTATTGGGGATCAAACAAGCAAATAGTTGTTTCACATAGCAACACATGTAGATTATCACAGTGTCGCTAGCACTCTATCTGAAATACGGTGGATATCTTTTTTGCTTCAATAGTTGTGTTTAGTCACTATTGTTCCTACTATCTATTCTGACAACGTGGGTGTTGTTCTCCTCTTAGCCAATCCGGTCATGCATTCCTAAAGCAAACATTTTGAACTTATCTTCATTTTGTTAGAGATCATGTTCAACATAAGCAAGTTCGTCTCATCCATCTCCTTGGACCAAGTAGCAGACATATTAACCAACCTTATTTCTACCACTTCATTCAATAGTTTTAGACATAAACTTAAGGTGTCAATCAATCACACCTTCAGTTTACCAGGGGGGTGATAACACATTAAAAGAATAATTGATTTAGTTATATCAGTTACTTTGGTTTTCTATATATGCTTGCTACTCTTTCTTGTAAGAGTGGGTTTTTCTTATACAATTTTCAGAAATAGAAATTCCTTTCCTTTTCTTGCTTTTGTCTTTCTTACACTTACTTTATAACAATTGGCTCATATGCAGTGACTAGAACATCAGTATCAACTTCTTTAAGACGTAAATTTGCCAAATAAACCTGAAAAAATGAATCAAAGATCAATCGATGTAGGAACAATGTCAAATTAGCATTAGCAAATGTTGAAGTAATGCAGAACCTACTTTCACAATATTTTGTGCTTCCCTTCCTTGCCGACCTTTAGAAATAGCCTGCCAAAAATTACATATGACAATAAGTGATTAAAAACATGTGCAGTGGCACAAAACTCTTGAAAACACTCACATGCACATATTATGTATAGAACAATCTTGCAAAATGGTCATATGAAAAAAGTATCAATTTTCTCTTACAAGAAATAAAAAGACAGCTACTGAAATGGGAATAGATGGTCGAGATCATATTTTTAACCTTCAAGTGAGTTAAATTGATATTAACATCCAAAATGCAATCAGCCAGAGTATCAAATTTAGCTAGTACAAATAATCCACTATTAAAACACCGATAATATAACTAACACATGTATTTTCGCTTGTATAGCTTCAAGATGAATATCAGACAAAAAAATCTTTGTAAATCCAAAATAACACAAACACATAGGAAATAATATGCAATTCAAAAATTTCCCTGGCTTCAGCAACAAAAGTTTTATCCTACTATGTAAAGTTAGCTAGTTTCCCCTGTCTTGAAGTTACTAAAATCCAAGAGTATTTTCTGTTGTTTGCAAGTCAAGACTGAGAAATAAGGATCATTTTTGCAAGTTCAAACAACTTGCAGGGTTCAGATGGATTAATGAAAAGCTGGCATGTTTGTAATATTGCAGTCTATAATCTATAATAAAAATAATAGGAATCTTTAAAAAGGCTCAGACAATCATGGCACTAAATTGTAGCCTTCAAATTATTTTTACTGAAATAATAATATAAATAAATGGCGCAGCTGGGGAAACAAACATTATTTTCACACAAAAGATTTCTAGGGCTTCATCTTTATTTAGCTTATATGCAGATCAGATGTTTGGGCCAACTACAATATGCAGCTTTATAACCATGGAGAGGCACGTGACATGTCTGATTCAAGAGGGTTATTGAGTAAATTGAACATATCATAGATGGAACTCAATGTCGCATTTGATAATGTCAGATTCAAAATAGACATATACAGAGGCATATATATCAAACCAAATGTTAATCATTATTCCCAGATAAATGCCCCAGTTCTTCACAATACAAGCAGAATCCATAAAATCAATAAATTACAGGCATGGATTGGAAATTTAAACACTATGCAGAAAATAAGGAGATCAACACATGTGAATATCTAAGAAAGTGGTAAGCAGACTAAAAACTATCCTTCATCTGTAAGCAAGTCGTCCAAGCATCACTACACTGGAAAAATTCATAAGCAAACTTAGACTGACACTGATGAATAGGCAGCTAAATTTTCTCCATATTAGTGCAAAATCTTAAGGGTGGATCTCAATTTAATAGTATTGAGGTATGGGTGGCCAACAAGATGCAAAATCAAATTAACAAATACAATTAACACAGCAGTAAAAAAAGAGGCTACAATACAAGTACATAAGTAATCCTTGGATAAAGATATCATCAAATAATATCAAGATCAAGAGTAATAAATAATAAAAACTAGATAAGCAGGAAGTTAAGTGGATTCAGTTTTGGACTTGTAGCATTGTCTTTTCACACCCTCAATGTGTGAATAATGAATACAGAAAATAACAACGCGAATGCAAGTATATTGTGAAATCTAATTAACAATCCAGAGGAGTCATAAGAAACAATGTATGAACATTAATGCCAAGATGACTCATTTAAATGATCAGGAAATGATGTAGAAACATAAATCAAGGTCAAAACAAACATAGAAACATTACCATCTGACCCACTGCAGTTGTTACAACTGCAGGAGTATTGTAGTATGTCAAACCAGGTGCTTCCAGGACTCCTGACTGCTCAATAACCTGAGCAATTTAAAGGGGAGACATGATCATGAGACACAATAACTTAGATAATCATGAAACACAGTAAAATTTTGCAACAAATAAAACATTAAATGGATAGCTTTAAAAGAAAGCTATCTTCTCTTAAAGAAGTTCCTTTTCCTGTTAATGTATGCCGGGAGATGATACATGCTCTCACACAGCAATTGAAATAGTGCAATGCTTTGATAAATCAAATCACTTTGGAATTAAAAGGAAAAATATCCCAAACAATGTTTATAGTGAGCTGAGAGGGAAAACAGAGTCTTCCAAACATCAATGACAGGTAAACCTCCTAAAATACATAGAAAACATTCAACAAAGTTAAAGATCATATACCGTTAGGCAACAAACAAACTTTTATAAGAAAACTTTGATAAATTAAATACGATAGAAATTATGGCACCCTTTATGGAACTAAATCAACCATGCCCCCAAAGCATATTTTTTTCACTGGATATAATACAGTGTGGTAAAAGCAAAACAATCAAATATTCAGAAAACATACCTACTGTTGGTATCACTCATTCAATCCACAAATCTTCTTTGCCAACACATAGGATATGATGAGCTTAATAAAATTCAATTTCCATATACCAAATTACAGAGCAACACTTCAACAATCTGATAATATGACGAAACCATAATGAAATGACGACATACCAGAGTTCCTTCAGCATCCTGTTCACTAGCAAGGTCTTGAAGAAACCATACAGCACTCCCATTATCAGCAATGTCAGGCTTGAATTCCAAAACCTCAATGATCAAGCTTTCGTCTCGATTCGGGTCTGCGAACACCTCCTACACAGCATCAATACCCAAAAATCAAGTCAGCAAAAAGATTAAGGAAAACATAGATTACAATCAAATAGAAAAAAGCATGACAAGACCTGATGATCAGGTACTTCTCGAATGTCGCTGACATCCTACAAGAAATAACCATAACCTTAATTTCAACAAAACTAAAGTCACAGACAGTGTCTTCCAATATAAGGAAAATGCAAAACAAAACAAAACAAAAATGAATGACCTGGAACCTGTTGGGGAACGTGCAAGATATTTTGCCACCAAATAAAGGGTGTTGGTAAGTAATATCTTGTGGCATATTTGCACTAATGAAAAGAACGGGGGACAGCACCTCAACCACCCTAGTTTACATCAAAAGCGCAAAATCACCACCCCATGTAAGCAATTCACGTGAACCAAGTTAACGGAACCCAAAAAATCAATTCTTTTTTACAATTATTGATTTAGGGAACGATAAGTTGGTAGTTAACCCCACATGAAAGTGCAAAGCTAAACACAGTAGTGGCTATAAAAAAACATTTGAGATTACGAAAAACACAGCAGAGAATCCAAATTCGGAGTAAAAATACCTGGAGGAATCAAACTACGCGAGAAGAAGCACCAGCAAAGGCAGAAGCACCAGTATGTTCTTCTGCCACTGCTACCTAGAGTAGGTTTAGGCAGCCCAGCCCATTTTGGCCCACCTACTAACCGGGCTGACCCGGCCCACCTGAAATGAAGCTGTAAACATTTTGTCCGTTCCAGCCCACCAGGGTTGGTGGGTTAACCCATTTAAACCCACTCTAGGTCAGAGAATCAACACAATAACCTACCTGAGGATGTCACGGGGCGGAGGCCGTCGCAGGTGATCGCGGAGGCCGCAGCTCGTTGTTGCGGGCGCCGTTGACGCTCGTCGCGTCTTCGCCGGACTAGGCGGCGGCGTGAGGCAGTGTGCGGCGGCGTGCAGAGAGTTAGTGCTGTTGAGAGAATGTGAGAGTTATACCAGCGTTTTGGAGTGAGACCAGTGTGTGAGAGTGAAGAGTGAGAGAGTGAGAGAGGGTGAGGGAGAGTGGGTGGTCGTGTATTGGGCTGGGCTTGGTGGACCTAATGGGTTGAGTGAGAGGGAGTGTAAAAGTTAAGATGGGTTACATAGGGCTTTCACTTCGTGTAACTTCATATCTTTCACCTGCACCATCCATTTCTAAAAAATGTTCAGTTTGGCCTTTTATGTTTTATAATTCATTCAACTTCAAAAGCTTGGGCACTTTTGAGCTTTTGCTTTGGATATTGGATTTCACAAATATTATTATTGTGAGAACCGAAAGTTTAGGGGTTGAAGTTTGCTAGATTTTTTTATAAGTTTTTCATTTTCTTATCAAAATATTATGATTTCTCAGTTACTTCCAATTGAGAAATTCAAAATAAAATGTCATATTCAATATTGATTACATGATCCAAAATTTTAATTATGTCATTTTATATCATACAATCCATAATTCCATAATTATAACATATTGAAGTATAGATTATACAATTATAGAGAAATCTATTTTATTATATAATTCGGAATTGTAATTTTAGCTTTTGTTTTTCGATTAATTAATATGAAACTATAAACTTGAGTTTGTTTTTTCACTTTTTTTTTATCTCGTGGGTCTCTAAAAACTATAGGTGTTATCATTCAATTGGCCAACAAGAACATCGTTCACCTTGTAGGACTCATAGACGATATGTTGGTCTGAGTTAATGAACTGATTTTTCTAGTAGATTTATACATTCAGAACATGGATGGAGGAGATTCACCCACTAGTGAAACCACCATATCCGGGGCAGTTCCTTCTTAAAGACATCGATAACCAAGATTGATGTATGATAACACTTGATTTGTTCATGTTTGTATAGACTTATTGCATTCTCCAATAACTTTTATATTTGTTATTTCTTAACATAGATTTGAATTTTCTATAGAAAATTAGAGTTGTAATAAATCTGGTATAAAAATTGTGTTTTCAGCTAAAAGGTTTGTATATACCATATGATCAATTGATTCAATGATGATAACCTTTCAAGTTGATCTTTGTTGCAGTAGATTTCTAACTTATGGACCTTCAATGAAGATAATTGGACCATGAAGATTTGAAGTTTTGAGCTAAAAAGAACAAATCACACAAATTTATTGAACAAAGTGTCTTAGACGGTGTAGGAGCTGGAAGACAATCTAGGGTATGATATCTTTGTAAAAGATTTTCTTGGGTCCAAGTTTTGTTACAGTTTAGGTCCATCCATTTGTAGTTTTAGAACATTATAAATAGGTAACTTTAGACATACTTAGATACATATATGCTTAGACACTTAGATACGCTTCTTTAGTTATGTTTACACTTACTTAGGAGTATGTGGTAGTTAGTTAGTTTTCTATTTTTACAACAATTCATTTATGTATATTCGAGTTTTTCTACTTTCTCGTCTTCTACTTCTCTTTACCACTTTCGCTTCTTCAACTTTACATTTGGAAGATAATTGAATTTTGGAAATGGGTAACAACAAATTTTAAACCGTATTAGACAATGTTGTGTTCAAATTGTTTTCTTCTTTGAAATTGTTTTAGAATTTTGTTCTTAATTGAGATTTGTTTTCTTTGAATATACAAATTGAATGGTTCTATATTTTCTTCATTAAACAAGTAATCTAAATTTGTGTTTCTTGCATTCAATGTTGAAGATGACATGATCATGGTTTCCATTTACTATCTCGCATTTTTTTAATGAATTTTTCTTGTCTTTACTATAGTTCCTTTAAATTTCTACGTTTAAAATTATATGCTTAAATTTCACAATTTCAATTTCAGCCATGTTCGGTTTCCAATTTCTACATTTTTAATTCATTAAATGGTCTTTGTTACATTCCTTTTGTTTATTTTCGATTTCTCTTGTTTATAATTTTTTCATTTATATTTATGGACTTTTACATTCTTGCCTTTTATATTTTCATTAAATTTCAATTTTCCATTGGTACACTTTATTAGGTAATCTAGTAGAGGATTGTTCATTAATTTGATGGTTGCACTTAGTCTTTTTGATTCATGAAATGATTTATGTTTTTCTTAGTGTTTTAAAATTCCAATTGTAGTTTTAATTCACTTTTACATTCAGACATTATTTTAAACATTTAGTAGTTTCATTTGAAGAGTCTAATAC
>Ga0123341_1003337_pt1 | contig 13710 bp, 6 predicted proteins | sample Turbeapinknodule_FD_89959 | JGI IMG/M metagenome (GOLD analysis project Ga0123341, IMG submission 89959) | Root nodule microbial communities of legume samples collected from Mexico - Turtle bean Mexico pink nodule | ecosystem: Host-associated > Plants > Roots > Nodule | place: Mexico: Nepantla... | reverse complement strand
GTATATGTTAAAAAAATTATGTTAAGTGTTAAAAATATTTTTTATTTTCATTTAATTATTTTGTTGTTAGATTTTTGGTGTTAATGAAATGATGTAAGTGCTATTTTTTCTCTTTTTGTTTCCAACTTCTAGATATGAGAAAACTAGAATAATGATCACGTCATTCCATTGATAGAAAAATCAAAATGACATGGTACTTAGATGAAAAAATATTTTGACATTCAACAAAATAAATATTTTTATAAAAACTTAATTGAAAATACCAAATTTTTTAGAGGTACTTAAAACTTAATTAAATATATTTTCATGATCAAATCATACTAAATCTAATTATCTAATTGAGAATAAATATCTTATATTCAATTATAATTTACAATTCAATTTAGAATAAGTATTCTTTTAGTTAAAATTTTCTATTATAAATTCTTTCACTTTATATATGAATATTCTAAAATTTTACTATCTCTCTATTGAAAAATAATATTTTTTTCAATAAGTTCATTATTTTATTTTTATTTTTGTAATATTTCATAAATCATTAGACACTTCAAAAAATAGTATTCAGTAACCTCAAGTTGGTCACTATTTAGGTTATTCTGTCATTAAATTAATAATCAAAGTAAGAATCAAATCAAATCTATCGTGCTAAAAGTTTAGTGTCTGATTAATTAGCGACTAATATTAGAGTGGTGTTATTTAGCTATTGTATTTTTCAATTGTTACCATTAAATTATTAATGCTAAAATATTGGTTGTTGTTTAAGTTTCACCATTGTTTGTGATATAAAATGTGAGTGATATAAAATGTGGTTGTCATTTTTATTTTCTAAAAAATATTTCCATTCTTATCCTTTTTAACAACCTCCAAATATATTTCACCATCACTAATAAATTTAGAAAGGAGAGACATTTGTGTAGCTTGCTACTTCATCTCATTTAAAGGCTCACTATCTTTTGTTCTACAAAATATTATTAAGTTCAAATATCACAAAGTGTTGGTGAAACAAAAGTATTTAAAGTTTAATTAAGTTTGAAGTCTCATAAATTTGAGTATTTAATTAAGTTCTTATTGTTATTTTTTTTTGTTTTTAGAGTGTTCAAAACTTTTATAATTTTTAATTGAGTTTATATCACTTTTTTTTTTAATTTTTTATATTGGGTTGTTATCTTTCTTACTTGTATTTGAATGTTAAAAAATATGCAGTTTTATGATTAATATAAAATGATATAAAAATTAATATAAAATAACAAATGACTTTTATTACTTTTATTAAAAATGTCTTAGATAATAAGAGACTCTAAGTGTCACCTCCATCAATGGTGATGATGACAACGATCCATTGGTTGTTGTAGATGATGATGTGGAAGTCATAACGGAGTCTAACAATCTCGTTATCAACATGTTTTTAATGAAAACAATAAAATTTGATTGTCGTTTTACATTAATGACAATATCATTTTATATCAATCATAAAACCTCACATTTTCACATTTTTTAATACATGGAGACAAGCAAGATGATGAAACTATGTTTTCAAAATAAATGACTTAAAACAAGAGGAGAAAGATGAATTGTTCAACAACAGTCACATAACTCAACAAAAAAAATAACATAAACTTAATTGAAAAGTATAAAAAATTTAAGTATTCAATAAAATAAAATAAATTAAGAGAGAATTAATTTAAAATATTCAAATTTATAAGAGACATGTGAGTTATTTTTTATATAACTCTTTATTGCATAACCAGTTTTGAAGCTTTGTAGTACCAGTAAACAAGTTAACAGAACTGTTGATGCAAGTACATCAGGCAACACATTCAGGAAAACCTTTAAATTTATATTCATGCTGTATACATAATTATATATAGCCTAAGTTATTTCTGAAGAAGATGAGAAGTACAAATAATGCAAAAAAAATGAAAAAATTACAGGGAAAAAATACAGAAAGTGAAGACATGTTAATTGGTCTTATTTTCCCATTTTCAACTTGTCCTTTTTATTTGCTCCAAGAAAATGTTGTTATTATGTTTCCCTCTTTTCCTCCTTAAGCAAACTCAGCATTTGGGAAGATCAATTGGAGGTGGTAGTATTGACTCATTTGGTCCTTTACCATTGTCCACCAAAAATGCCATCTTTAGTCCCCATGTTGTATGAATTTCCAAATGGCAATGCATAAACCAAACACCTAACAAACACAAAGAAAAGCATGTAAGAAAAAGATGAGACATGCAATAACTTTCTATTGTATAAACATTGTAGCCTTCAAACACAGTGAAATTGACCACTTCACCTGGATTATCAGCCCTGAATCTAATAGCAGTCCACCCCCCAGATGGAACACCAACTGTGTTTCTCTCCACAGGATCCACAAGGTTAAACTTTTTGGTGTCCCTTTTGGGGTTGAAATTCCCTTGTCCCCTACCAACCACAAAGAAGTTGAACCCATGGAGATGAACAGGATGGTTCTCAGGTGTGATCATTCCAGTGTCTTGCAAGACCAATTGAACAGTGGAGTTGTAGGCAAGCCTATAGACCCTTGTCCCTCTATTGGTCCTCAGATTTGCTGGTTGTTGTGTCCCTGTGAAGTCATAAACCACTGAAGGCTTTCTGGGAAAATCATCAGTGAAAACTCCACTTATGTTGAAGAAATGTGCTTGGAGAAGAGAGATTTTTGGCATCACAAAGGTCACATTGTTGATGGCTGCAACCACCCTACTACCATTGACACAAGTGGGACAAGGGTTGACTCCAAGGCTCACAGTGAAGAACAAGTTATGGTCAACCTTTGTAGGGACTCTAGCAGGGTAGTTTTTGGAGTTTAGGCTTCTGAGTGAGTCAGTGAAGGTGGTTGCAACTGGGGTGGCATTTTTGGGAGGTAATGAAGTGAGGGTTGTGATGGTGGAACTAAGTGAGCCTGAATAGTGTAATGTTGCAGTGGCAGTCACATTGTCCACTGCAATAGGAGAGTCCATGAATGGAGTGGCAGCTACTAGGTATTTGCCAGTGGCACGGTTGGCTTTCAGAAGCACATTTGTGGTTTGACCAGGTGCTATAACTATGGTGTTAGTTTTCAAAGGTTTTGTGTAGACAGCATCAACCTCAACAACAGTGAGTTGATGACCTGCAATTTTAAAGAACAACTCTTCATTTAGTGCAGCATTGATTATTCTTAGCAAGTAGGTGTTTCCAGCATGAACTTGAAGTTTGTACCCTCCTGCATGGTGGAAGTCACTATTCAGTCTCTAGTGAAAATGTTGTGATCATGGTTTCAATAGTTTTTCATCTTTAAATACTTATGCAGAAAGAAAAATATCAAATACTTGACATTTTTGTAATTGTCATAAAAATTCAAACCAAGTAAAACTGCAAGTGAATTTTTGTCCATCTTATAGTAAGTTTCACCTTGAGAGGAGACACACTGTTGAACAGATCCTGTATGACCATTAATGGTGTGGGCATCAGAGACATTTGGTGCCAACCCAGATTTCAAGGCTTCCTTTATTATGGCCTCTGTATCTGATTTCCACCATTCACCTGAAAAAATTCAAATTTTGAAACATTGACATTTATTAATTATATCAAACATGTCCATATATATATATACTACTATTAGTTATTAATGAATTCAAAACATAAAAGTTTCTATTAAAATGTGTTATTAATGTACTTTTACTATGCTTTCTAATAGAAATTTCTGTTTTGAATACCTTAACTGGTTAGCAAAATCTGATTTCTTTTCTCTAATTCATGAACATGCAAAAGACAGGTATAGATTGGAACACTTAGTGACATAAAAAATAGTTTTATACATTATTAGTATGATACTTAAGGTAATTATTATACATATAATAGTTTGTGATTGATGAACAATATAAAATTATTTATACTGTAGAAAAGAATATAAAGAAAAATGTAGAGGAACTGACTCAGTAGGATAACTTTCTCTGCATTGGGTTTGGGAAAAGGGTAAGGAACTCCAAGTTTGGGCAAAATGACCAATGCACCATGCAAAGTTGACCTGAGCCAGAGGATATGTGCATGCCACCAAAGTGTCCCTCTCTGCCCTGTGAGAGTGAAGTTGTACACAAACACCTGGCCCGGTTGAATTGGGCATTGGGTTATGTATGCAGGCCCATCAGCCCAGCCTGTCCTCAATTGTCTCACCCCATGCCTGTTCAATTTTCATTCACCATCAAATTAGTAAAAGAAATGTAAAAATATCATTCAAAGTTAGACTTTAGAGTATAGTATAGTAATTCTAGCAGACCCACCAGTGGATGCTAACATTGTATTTCACATGGTTAACCACCTTCACCAAAACAGTGTCATCTTCCCTAGCATAGATGGTGGGGCCTGGGAACTTTCCATTTACTGTTACTATGGGCTTGGTTGAACACAATCTTGTGACATTCTTCACCACCACCTGCACACAACAAAAACCAATTAAGGAACATGTATGCATGAACATTTACTTTAGGCTAGTATGCTTCACTTCAATGACATGTAGAAGATTATATATTAAGGTGTCTCAGTGCTGATAAAACTGGCAACAGTAATTGGAAAATACAAATATTACACCTAGCTATACCTTTATGAAGGTATACACTTTTCTTAGTTCTTCAATTGCATTTTCTTAATATCTAAATAGCAGCTGAACTAGCTACACAACACTTAGGCTCTTTCATGCAGTAATGAATAGTTTTAGATGAGACAATAACTGCATCAGAAGCACTCAAAAGTGATAAACTTAGGTTATTACCTATAACACATATAGCAAGCAAGTGCTGTAGTTGAGTGAGAGAACATAAGCATGCATGCTTTTCTAAGCAAGCGTTTTTATACCATTTATTCATAAACGGATATAGATTTAGTTGATGTAAAAAGTAAGATCTCTCTACTAAGAAACAATACAGAAAACACTTTTTACATGAAATAAGACTTTAACTGATGGAGAAAGCAACTTCTATCATGATAACTAAAATGAGAGTGTAATGCAATATGCAATGCAGTGCACCTACGTTGAACTTGTAGTGTCGAACCATGGCTTCCACTGAAAGAGGAAGCATGCAAGCTGCTAATAGAAGAATGATTTTGATCCACATCATGAACTTTCTCTGCCTCCACACACAAAGCAGAGATGGTAGGGTAGGACTCTGTGGAATGCACAATGCAAAGCAAGTAAGAAGGGGCATGCTTATAAAGAGGTATTCTCTGTTGTCATGTCCTTTTAATCAGTTGGTTGAAGAAAAACTTAAGACAGAATAGTAGAATTAATATAATAATATACACCAAAAGACACAAAGAAGATGGCCAGAAAGTTGCATTATTTTTCTTGTGTGTCACATAAAGTAGCAAGTTATAGATGGACTAAGACAGCTTTTGAAGCTAAGAAAGATGAGTTTTGTGGGTGATGTTTTTTTTTTATATTTGTTTGTGATGGACTAGGTGGTCACATCAGATACTGGGTTTGGTTGAACCATATTGGGTGAAGTACAACGATTCTCAGCTAACATGGCAATTGGTGGAATGGATACACGGTTTCATCGGATGAAGTCAATGAGATGACAAATACACAACACCAAATGTTTTAAGAACCAAAAACTGTTATTTTAGTTTGTTATTGGAGTTCTTGGTTTGGTTGTTACAAACTAAATTTGTGACAGTTTCCACCTGTTGAAAATATGTCATTGTTAACTTGTAATTAATTTGGTTCTCTCCCATATGGGTAGTAATAACCAGATTAATCTCACTTGGGTCACATGAATTTGGAACGTGTTTAGGATGAGTATAAAAATTAAATTATGTTAATAATTAATTCATTATAGTTAAAATTAGTTTTTGCTTGAATAAATTTATGGAAAACTTTGTTTTCGTTTGAAGAAAAAAATCAGCTTTATATATAAAAAACATGTATTAAGTTGAAAGAAAAATAAGAAACATTGAAAATAATCCTCTACTATAAACTTTCATATCTAGAAAATCAGATAATTTTTTATATAATTTGTTTAACTCTTTTTTTTCTTAAAAAAGAGAGAATGTTAAGAGTAAAGTGAGGGGAAATTAAAAATAGATTTTTTTTTTCACGAAAAGACCAATATAAACTTTTCTGTGAACTCTGTTGCTACTCGAATATGATTTAATTTTAATAAAAAATATATATTAATGGTAAAGATCTATTAAAAAAGAAGCTTCTAACAGATTCTCCAAACTCCATAGATTGGTGAGGAACTTGACATCATCGTAAGAAAATAGTTATCGTAAAAAAGTGAAACTGTAACACATAAACAAGTAGTTGTTTTTAATAACTTAAAAGTCTATCTGTTTGAAATTTTTTTGCCATTATTTGAATCAAGCTTTAATTCCTTTCACTTTGAGTTGAAATATTTTAGACGAACACCAAAAGTGAACACCTTTAATGACCGAATACCTTTGAGTGATGTGGCTTATATATTCTTTTTATAGACCTAACCAACATTCCTAATACACTATGATTAACTTAAGTACAAGGTTATTCCTGGATTGTTGTGTCTTTGTTTTGGAAATATGATTTTTTTAAGGGTTGATGTAATTTTATTTTGTTGGGCTCTTGTAATCTTGATATGATATGTTAATATGACTGATGTGTTGTAATGTCGGTTGAACTCCAGCTGGTTGGGTGCTGGAAAGCTTGATTTGAAATTTTTATATAAGAATTAGAATACCCTGAAGTGACTTATTTTATTCTATTTATTTATTGTTGATAAAAAATGAGGTTAATCCGATAACATGTCATAATCTAGATTCAGTATCAGAGGTCAATCATAATCTTATAAATGTGCACATCAATGAAGACAAAAATATGCATTGAATAATATTTACTACTCTCACCTATCTCATATCAAACTCTAATTTAGACATCATATTACTTTTTATAAGTATCCACCCTCATTAATCAAAGACGACCTCACAATAAATTTAACTAGGATTATCAAGAAAAAGTGAAATACTTCCCCATGAGTAAGAACAAATATCATTTTAATAAACATCTAATTAATATTTTTCTCTTTCAAAATATACCTTTATTATTTTAATATTCATTATTAGTACCCTTGTTTAATATTCATAGGTAGTATATAGTGCTAATAATAATTAGTATTGATAATATATAATATTTTCTTATCATCATCTCATCACAATTTATTATGGATATAAATTTTAAGATAACTATCATAGAAATTAATAAATAACATAACTCTTGTGATTCGATAACCATGTAATTTGTTTTTAGTGTTTCTTCTTTCGTTTTATTTTCGTTAAACATTTATTCATATATGTGAAATATGACAATGAAATAATAATGTTTAAAACACTAGTCTTTAATGAAAAGCAAAGGGTTAAAGAAATGTTATTAATTATACTATTGTGGATGAACTAATTAAGATTTTTCCAATGGATGATTAGCATGGTGGTGGGTGAGGGTGACGTTAATGGTAGCCCAACAAATAAATATTGGTGAAGAATGGTTTTCAGGAATTGCTGGCATTATTATGAGATCAAAATTACAAGTTTGTTTCCCTGAAAAGCAGCCATTGGAGGAGTTGGTACCATCATCATCTCATTAAACAACTCTTCTCATCATATTCATCAATCTCACAAATCTTTCTGTTTTTTACCAAATTCAAACAGATGAAGTAATTAATATCTAAACATTTTAAGCCTAACAAATTTAGTGAATTTAAGTAATATTTTAACATGTCAAGTAAAGTTTTAATCATAAACTTGATTTTCAACCATGTCTTTTTTTATCAGAAAAATAATAAATAAATATGAATCACTTCAAAGGTATCTCAACTCTTATACAGAAAAAAGAATATAAAATCTTATTTCAAAGTTTATTCCAAACTCACAACAGAAACTACCAATAAATTTTTACCTTAACAAAACAACTAAAGAGGTTCGTCCATGACACTAGTCATGGTATATCATCATAACAAACTCCAAAATACATACCAAACGTTAGCCTCCAATAATATAAGATATTTTTTTAATCTCTTGTACAAAAAGCACAACACCTTAACAAACCACAAACACAACAAAAACAAAAAAAATACATAATATTTGCATGATAAAAAATCCTTTAATTTTATCCAGATACTCCGACTGCGTATTACCAGCGCATCCCTTCAAAAATATAAATTGGTTTGTGTCAACTATTTTTTTTAGAAGATACTTCAAAACATCAAAAAAGTAAAAGGTGATATTTTATATATTTTTTTAATTTTAATATAGACATGCAAACGTGATAATATTTGTGTTTCTCTTAATTAAATTTAAATGAGTGAATAATGTGATGATGTATAAAAGTAGTAACAAATAAGAAGCATGTACTAGTTACAATGGTTGACGTACACTGTGAACACACATTTGTACACTGTGAACACACATTTATAGTTGGTTAGGTTTATACACGTAAGCCTTTCTTTTTCTTTTTCTTTTTCTTTTTCTTGAAAAAAAAGGTATGATATTTTATGACATAATATTTCATGTACTCACCTAAAAAAATCATGTAGATAAGCATGAATTCTTCTTTATTTTTCTCAAGTATATATAATGCATGTTTATCAATATAGTCTTTGAACTATTGTGATTTAGTGATTATTTATATTGAATTTATTTAACTAAATGATAATTTAAATATTTTTTAAGGATAAAATCCCAATAGAATTCTCAATTTCAAAGTAAACGATACACTAATTGAAAAAAATATGTAATTAACAATCAAGTCGATATTATTTATTTATTTATATTATGTATTCATTCTAACTAACACTAAATTTATGAAGTTATTTTAACATTAAAAAAATATGACTATTGACTAAAAATATTTTGAAATATATTAAATATATTATATTAAGTTAATAATTTGGTGTTCATCTTTAGTTAGTTGGTATAACTTAACTTAGAAATTAAGATAATATTTTAAATAAAAAAAATCTATGTATATTATTTTATTTTCTTACAAAAGATGTATTAAAGTGTTGATTTAGCTTGTACTATATAATATTTATATATTTTTTATAAAATAAAGAGAAGTTGATGTTAAGTTGTTTATAAAAACTCTAACCATTCTTAGGGGCCATATATCTAAAGAACCATATTTCTTTTCTCATTTAGAATACACAAAGTAATTTTTCTAATATCACTGCTTGCAATGCATATTACTTCCATTTCTTCTATTTTTGGTATCTTCTTCATTCATTTCAGTTCTTCCTATTAGCCTTCTTTTCTTGGTTTCTTCAACTATTTTATAAAATTTTATATGTTTTTAAGAATTGAGTATTTATTTGTTTTTATAAATCTTTTGAACCCATTATCCTTAACTCATCTAACAACCATATATAATATTTATTTAACTTGTTATTATTGAAATTATCTTAATTGGGTTTTGTTTTTGTCAAATGTATATAATATAAAATCGAGATGCCACTCTTTTACAGTATATATACAGATGGATATTATATATTTCTATATTTGTATATATTAGCATGAATATTAGATAATTATGGGTCTAATATCATAAAACAAAGTCTAACTCAACCTCATAAAACCGATAGCAGGTGCCATGATAGGCCCAACACATAAAACCAGTTCATGAGATTGAGGTTTGCACTCACTTATAACTCAACTCAATAGTGACATTTTTTTTCCAGTGCAGAACTCTCACGACATTTTCGATAAGAAAAATATGTAACAGTAACACAGTAATTCTAAACCATTAAATATAATTGAATTTGGAATGTGTGTTTAAATTAATCTGAACTATAACCTTGCATTGGAGGAATTAATTTCCAGACATATATCCATTACTAGTTGTGATTAGAATATTTTTCATGGGTTAGAAAACAAGAAAGTGTTCGTTTCTTATTGTCCTTCTTATATTATACCTGTCCCTTTCCCACCAATGATAAACCCAACGTCACGCAAATAAACACATTACCATTTACAGATGATCATATACTATTTTACTGCATTATTTTGCAGTTTAGTTTTCACCACAAACTTTGGTTCATAATAACTATATATATATATATGACAAGCAGAAGCAGCTCCCTAATGATTGGATTTGACCTCTTGTTTGCATAGGTCTGCATAAGATTCAGCAGATTCAATGCCTTGAACAAAACGTCATCCTACTCTCACACTAAAAAACACTCTATATAACTTTTTCTCTGACTCATAGTCTTCATCAAACATTTGCCATACTCAGTGTTTTGCTTCTTAGGTGACACCTTCATCTCAAGCTGAACAATATTATTTTATGGAAGGTAAGGGTTGCACTTTCTAACCAAGTGGCTATACACTATGCAGCATAAGAAGAATAATGAGTTTATTTTCAATGACATTCTTGGTTTTTGGCTTTTGACATGTCAATTTCTAGCTTGATTGGTTGCAAATTCCACTATCCCTCCACTGAACTACAATGGCTGAGGAAGATGTTTACACAAAAGATGGAACAGTGGATTACCGTGGGAATCGTGCTAACAAAAAGGAAACTGGAACCTGGAGAGCCTGCCCTTTTATTTTAGGTAACCACTGTGCATCTCTATTCTCCAACAGTTTATGTTTTGTGGGTTAAGGAATTAATAAGACCAATTTGCAGGAAATGAATGCAGTGAGAGATTGGCATACTATGGGATGAGCACAAATCTTGTGTCTTATTTCAAGACTCAACTAAATCAGCATGGTGCTACTGCTTCCAAGAACGTTGCAAATTGGGGTGGAACATGCTACATCACTCCATTGATTGGAGCCTTTGTGGCTGATGCCTATCTTGGAAGATATCTCACCATTCTTTATTTTTCAATAGTTTATGTTATTGTGAGTACATTCTCTTCAATCTTTACACTATTACTGCTAACCATCATGGTAGAGTGGAAGAGATAATGTCGCCTCACAAATTATACGTTTTGTGTTAGGTGTGTTTGTGATTCTGTTGGATTGGTAGTATATGTTTTTTCTGAAGTTTGTAATCTCTGTTTGTTTGTTTGTGTAAGATTACGGATGTTGTTAAGATTGGAGTTTGAAAGGTGCTGTGTTATAGTAGTTTTTTTTTTGGATTATTAATGTAGGTGGATCTTGAGCATCTTGTATAAAGATTGTAGCACCTTCATTGATTAGAAGAAGAAGAAAAAAAGATTGAATGAGAGAATCAATAAAATGAAACCAAATGAAAATGGGAGAAGTAACCAAATCTTTTGTTTTCTTGCATAGGGAATGACACTATTGACATTGTCTGCATCAGTTCCTGGCATGAAACCAACCTGCGATCCACAAGAGAATTGTCATGCTACTGAGGGACAGAGAGCAATTTGTTTTGTGGCTCTTTACCTTATAGCTCTTGGCACTGGTGGGATAAAGCCTTGTGTTTCATCATTTGGTGCAGACCAATTTGATGATGCTGATAAAGCTGAGAAGGAGCACAAGAGTTCTTTCTTCAACTGGTTCTATTTTTCAATAAATGTTGGTGCCCTTGTTGCTGCTTCTCTATTGGTGTGGGTACAAACTACTGTAAGTTGGGGATGGGGATTTGGCATTCCAGCAGTGGCCATGGCAATTGCTGTGGTGAGTTTCTTTTCAGGTACAAAGCTGTATCGGAATCAGAAGCCAGGAGGTAGCCCCCTCACTCGCATGTGTCAGGTTGTAGTTGCATCCATAAGAAAGTATGATGTTGAAGTACCTAATGATAAGTCTGGGTTATATGAGCTACAGGAAGACTCAGAATCAGCTATTCAAGGAAGTCGCAAGCTTCAGCACTCAAATGGATTAAGGTAAACAATAGCCACAAATTTCATTATGTTTTCTCCTCTAGTTGAAAAATACCCTTTGACACACCCTTTATTGTCTCATGTGGGTGTCACTGATAGATAATGAGTCCAATTTTTTTGAATTAAACACTTTACCAATACATATGTTATAAAGTGTTGATTCGATGTGTTCTACGAACACATTATTTAAAAGTAGTGTCCGAGACTATAATTTCACATGTTATTTGATATATCCTATCAAATAAGGACAAGTTGATAAATCATTAGACTTATGAACATTTGTCTAAGTTTTTGGAAATCATGAACATTTGTCTAGTTTTTCTTTTAACCTATACACAACAACTTAGTTTTAAGTCAGAAAAGATAAATGAAAAAAGACACTGCCCTATTACTTTATCTAGTTTTGTATTCACATTTACATTTACCACCTGTGCGTTGCAGATTCTTTGACAAAGCAGCAGTGGTAGGAGATTCAGATAATGGGAAAGACCCAGTAAATCCATGGAGACTTTGCACTGTGACTCAAGTGGAAGAGATTAAAGCCATTGTAAGATTGCTTCCTATATGGGCCACTGGCATCATATTTTCAACTGTTTATAGTCAAATGAGCAACTACTTCATACTGCAAGGGGACACCATGGATAACCATGTGAGAAACACAAAGATACAAATCTCACCAGCTACTCTTTCTGTCTTTGATACCATCAGTGTCATTTTTTGGGTCCCAGTGTATGACAGAATCATTGTTCCAATAGCAAGAAAGTTCAGTGGGCGCAGAAATGGCCTAACTCAGCTGCAGAGAATGGGCACTGGCCTTTTCATATCCATATTTTCTATGGTATATGCAGTGGTTTTGGAGAATGTGAGACTTAAAATGGTGAGAAGGCACAATTATTATGAACTGAAGGAGGTTCCCATGTCAATATTTTGGCAAGTTCCACCATATTTTATCATAGGTTGTGCTGAAGTGTTCACCTTCATTGGGCAGTTAGAATTCTTCTATGAGCAAGCCCCTGATGCCATGAGAAGCACATGTTCTGCTCTCCAACTCCTAGCATTTGCATTTGGACAGTACTTGAGCTCTTTGCTCATAACAATTGTCACAAAGGTTACAACTATGAATGGTGGTCCTGGATGGTTACCTGACAAACTAAACTATGGTCACCTTGATTATTTCTTCTTGCTACTCACAGTCTTGAGCGTGCTCAATTTTATTGTGTTCCTTCTGCTGTCAAAGTTGTACACATATAAAAAATCAGTTGGAACACTTCATTGAGTGTTAAAAGGATGTTCAAATTATGCAGTTTCTATAGTCTTTTTAAATTAAGTGCTATGTTCTGGTGCATGGAACAAGGTGGAGCATGTTTAGAAAGTTAATTCTGCTTTGTTTTCACCATGTATTAGATCATCAAATATTGTCAAAATAATGTATAAAATCCTTATTATTATTCACAATGTGTGTCAGATCTTTCACATCAGTGTGCAGCTCATGATTTAATTCCGGAATCAGATCAGAATCAACAGTTACCACAATTGTTGAATATAATGAAGGGACAACATAATTAAAAAAAGAACTCAAATTAAAATAGTTAAATTATCTTCCCTTTTACCTAACATATTACAGAAAACAAGTTCAAGCTCAATCTATATTTTTAATTTCATAAATATATCGTATTTTTCTTAAAAGTTTCTACCATCCAATAAGAGTAATTCTCTATGCAAATTCTTCCTATACCTTCATATTTATTTTTTTTAATTTCAACACACTTTTTTTTTATATAGGATTTTTCAATTTTTTTTATGGAATTATAAAATTCATAACAGTCTCTATAATATGTATTTTGGATGGTAATATCTGAAATACATTTTGATTGTAAATCCAAAAGATATCTCTCAGCTTTTGGAT